>OCQB01002664.1_pt1 | contig 11586 bp, 11 predicted proteins | sample 1538631 | NCBI WGS metagenome assembly OCQB01 (sample SAMN04571713, study PRJEB22368) | human gut metagenome | biome: human gut; material: stool | host: Homo sapiens | place: Luxembourg | collected 2012-10-19 | reverse complement strand
AAGAAAAAATCCCCGAGACCCTTCGAATGCGTCCTTCTTTATGCCAAAATAGAAAGGGAAAGGCTGACGGCCTTTCCCTTTTTTTGCTTTAGCCGTCAGCCTTTCCCTTTTTTTGCTTTAACGGCAATATTTTTCAATATAAGCGTTCTGGCACTTGATGATGATCTTGATGGCTTCCTCGCGGCCGAGGACGTCGCTGACGACGGTCTCCTTGCCCTCCAGGCTCTTGTAGACGCGGAAGAAGTGGCGGATTTCGCTTGCCACATGGTTCGGCAGCTCCGAGATGTCCTGATAGGTGTTGTAGGTCGGATCCTGGAAGGGAATGGCAATGATCTTTTCATCGAGACTGCCGCTGTCCTCCATCGAAATAACGCCGATGGGGTAGCACTCCACGAGGCTCAGCGGGCGGATGCATTCAGAGCAGAGAACCAGAACGTCCAGCGGGTCGCCGTCGTCCGCCCAGGTGCGGGGGATGAAGCCGTAGTTGGCGGGATAGTGAGTCGAGGTGTAGAGAATTCGGTCGAGACGCAGCGCGCCGGTCTCTTTATCCATCTCGTACTTGTTTTTCGAGCCCTTCTCGATCTCGATGACCGCGAAAAAGTCCTCAGGGCGCACGCGCGCCGGTGCAATATCATGCCAAAGATTCATAATAGTTCTCCCTTCGTGAGAAATGGTATTGAGAAAACGCGCAGAAGTACGCTTCTGCGCGCTTTCGCTGACGAAAATTATTTGCTCAGTGCCTCGTCGATGCTCTTCGCGCCGAGCTTGCCGGCGCCCATGGCGAGGATGACGGTGGCAGCGCCCGTGACGGCGTCGCCGCCGGCGTAGACGTTCTGATGAGAGGTGAGACCGGCCTCGTTCACGACGATGCCGCCCTTGCGGTTGACCTCAAGACCAGGGGTGGTGTTCTTGATGAGCGGGTTCGGCGTGGTGCCGAGCGACATGATGACGCAGTCGACCGGCAGATCGTGTTCGCTGCCGACCTTTTCGATCGGGCGGCGGCGGCCGGAGGCGTCAGGCTCGCCCAGCTCCATCTCCACGCAGGTCATGGAGGAGACATAGCCCTTCTCGTCGCCGTTGATCTTGACGGGGTTATTGAGCGTCTTGAAGACGATGCCCTCTTCGATGGCATGCTCGACCTCTTCGTGACGGGCAGGCAGTTCTTCCATGCCGCGGCGGTAGACGACGTACACGTCAGCGCCCAGACGCTTGGAGCAGCGCGCAGCGTCCATGGCGACGTTGCCGCCGCCGACGACGGCGACTTTCTTGCCCTGAAGCGGCATGATGGGCGTGTCGGAGCCGTCCTTATAAGCCTTCATCAGGTTGATACGGGTCAGGAACTCGTTGGCGGAGTAAACGCCGCAGAGGTTCTCGCCGGGGATGTGCATGAACATCGGAAGACCTGCGCCGGAGCCGATGAACACGGCCTCGAAGCCGTACTCGCTCATCAACTCGTCGATGGACACGACGCGGCCGATGACCATGTTCGTTTCGACCTTGACACCGAGGGCCTTCAGACCGTCGACTTCCTTCTGCACGATGGCCTTGGGAAGTCTGAACTCGGGGATGCCGTAGACCAGCACGCCGCCGGCGAGGTGGAGCGCTTCAAAAACGGTGACATCGTAGCCCTTCTTGGCAAGGTCACCCGCGCAGGTGAGACCGCTGGGGCCGGAACCGATGACCGCGACCTTGTGGCCGTTGGGCGCGGGCTTGGCGGGCGCTTCCTGCACATTTGCATTGTGCCAGTCGGCGACAAAGCGCTCGAGGCGGCCGATGCCGACGGGCTCGCCCTTGATGCCGCGCACGCACTTCGATTCGCACTGCGTCTCCTGCGGGCAGACGCGGCCGCAGACGGCGGGCAGGGAGGAGGTCTCATGAATGACCTGATAGGCGCCCTCATAGTCCTTTTCGGTGATCTTCTTGATGAATTCGGGGATCTTGACCTGCACCGGGCAGCCGGAGACGCAGGGATGGTTCTTGCAGTTTAAGCAGCGGGCTGCTTCGTCGAGCGCCTGCTCCTCGGTATAGCCGAGGGCAACCTCCAGAAAGTTCTTGTTGCGGACGTTGGGCTCCTGCGAGGGCATTTCGTTCTTCTTCAGACTCATGTTAGGCATATTACTGAACCTCCTTGCTGAACAGGTTGCAGGTCTCTTCGTATTTGTGGCGCTCCCAGTCGAAGTACATCTTGCCGCGCTTGAGACTCTCGTCCCAGTCGACCTTGTGACCGTCGAAGTCCGGGCCGTCGACGCCGCCGCACATGCCGGTGCCGTCGACCATGATCGGGCTCATGGAAACGGTGGTGGGGATGCCGTAGGGCTCGGTGGTCTTGGACACGAATTTCATCATGATGGCAGGGCCGATGGCGAAGATCTCGTCATACTGGTTGCCCGCGTCGATGAGCGCCTTGAGCGCATCGGTGACAAGACCCTTCTCGCCGTAAGAGCCGTCGTCCGTCATCAGCTTCAAAACGCTGGACGCCGCGCGGAACTTGTCCTCAAGAATGACGAGGTCCTTATTCTTGAAGCCGACGACCGCGTGGACTTCCGCGCCGCAGTCGTGGAACTTCTTCAAAACGGGGTAAGCGATGGCGCAGCCGACGCCGCCGCCCACGACGCAGACCTTCTTCTTGCCTTCGGTCTCGGTCGGGCGGCCCAGCGGGCCGACAAAGTCCTGAATGTACTCGCCCTCGGCTTTATGTCTGAGCTTTTCGGTGGTGGCACCGATCGTCTGCACGATGATGGTGACGGTGCCCTTCTCACGGTCGAAGTCGTGGATGGTGATGGGGATGCGTTCACCGTTTTCATCGACGCGCAGGATGATGAACTGGCCGGGCTCGGCCTTCTTTGCCACCATCGGCGCCTCGATCTCGTAGAGGGTCACGGTGGGCTTGAGCGCTTCTTTCTTCACGATGCGATACATGAATGATTCTCCTTTTTGTTGAGATTCAGCGCCGTGCCGTCCGGGGAGAACGGCAGGCGGGATTCCTGGACGCAGCGCCGGGAATATGGAATGATGCTATATTTATATCATGAAAGTTTTCTTGCGTCAATGAATATCAAAATTCTGACGATGCAGGAAAACTTGCATTTACGAAAAATACTTGCAAAAAACTAAAGCAGCGTCACGCTGCGGCCTTCGGTGCTGATGAGGTCCTCCTCGCGCATCTTGCGCATCTCGCGCATCATGGCGCTGCGGTCGGTGCTGATGTAGTCGGCGAGCATGCTGAGGGAAAACGGCAGGGGGAACGTCCGGCTGCCGTGCTCGTCGGCGAGCTGCTCGAAAAAGCACAGCAACTTTTCGCGGATGGAGCGGCAGGCGAGCACCTCGATCCGGCGGCTCAGATGCAGAGACTTTTTCGAGAGCAGTTGGAAGAGGTTCGTTACGACCTGACTGTGGCAGGCGCAGGCGTTTTCGCAGCGCTTTGTGATCTGGTCATAGCGCATGAAGATGACGCGGCAGTCCTCGCGGCACTCGATGAGCGCGCTGCCGTCGCGAAAGCCGGTGAACGCCAGCTCCTCGCCAAAGACGCTGCCCTCGTCCATGCTTTCAAGCACGGTGCGGTTGCCGTCGGCGTGCAGGCGCAGAAGCGCCGCGCTGCCCGAGAGCAGCACGCCGATCATGTCCTGCTGCTGCCCGCAGGTGAGGATAGTCTGTCCTGCGCTGAAGCGCTGCTCATACGCGCTGAAGCAACGCAGCATATTTTCGCACGATGCTTCGTCCACGCCTGTAAACAGCGCGGAATCGCGGCAGTCCATCGCTTTCCCTCCCGTAAGGCCTGCTGCTTTACCGGTGCAGCGCAGCCGTTGACCTATTGCATTATCATATACCAGAGAGGGAAAAAAGTAAATGACAATTTCGCGAAAAAATCGGACAAAAAAGCGTGCGATCCCTGTAAAAAAGCATCCGCCTTATTTGGCGGATGCTTTGTCCTTTGCCTTGCGCGCATAGTCGTAAAACACCTGCGCAATGGGCGATAAAATGCTGTTTTTGTGCTTGACGATATAGAGCTGGCGGCGGAAGCGCGAGTCGGGGAAGGGGAAGGCGAGAAGCTTTCCGAACTGAACATAGTCCTGCGCGGCGCTCTGTGCGATGAGACCGACGCCGAGACCCTCGCTGACCATCTGCTTGACGCTCTCGGTCGAGCGGATCTCGACCGCGGTGCGCAGCTGGGCGATGTCGATGCCGAGCTCATTTAAGAGTTCCTTGCCCGCCTGATACGTGCCGCTGCCCTTTTCGCGGCTGATGAACGTCTCTTCTTTGAGCTGCTCGATGGGGAAGGGCTTGCCCGCAAAGGCCTGGTACTTTTCGGTGTTCGGCGTGATGAGCACCATCGGGTCGCTGGCAAAATCCTGATAGACGCATTTGTGGCTCGCCACCATCGTGCCGCAGAAGCCGATCTCCACGCTGCGCGTGGCGACGAGCTCCACGACCTTGGGACTGTCCTCCATCTGGATATTGAAGGTGATGTCCGGATAGCGGGCGCGGAAGTCCTGCAAAAGGTGCGGCAGATAATACTGGCTCGGCACCGTGGAGGCCGCGATGGAGATCGTACCCTTCATTTCCTGCGAGAAGTTGCGCAGCGCGATGGCCGCATTCTCGCGCACTTGTAAGATCTCCTTGGCGTATTTGTAGAGGAGCTTGCCCGCGTCGGAGGGGTAGGTCTCCTTCGTGGTGCGGACGATGAGCTTGATATTCAGTTTTCTCTCCAGTGCGGAGACGTGCGAGCTGATGGTCGGCTGCGTCAGGTGCAGCAGCTCCGCGGCGCGGGAAAAGCTGCAGTTTTCCACCACGTAGACGAACGCTTCGAGCTCTTTGATATCCATATCAATGTCCATGAAGTTCCCCCGTCAGACCGGCAAAAGCGAAATGTTTTGCGTTGATAGTGCGTTGAATGCTTATTTTTTAACAGTATACACAGTTTATTGCCGTTTGTCCAGAGAGGGAAACGGCATTTTGCAGGATTTTATGCATTTTTGCCCGTGCGATGCACCGCGCGGGCAAAAAATGACGGCTTACTGCTTGTCCTGCGCCAGCGCCTCGCCCAGCGCGATGGCGAGCTGATCGGGGCAGGAGGTATTCTTGAAGCCGCAGCGGATGCCGCGCATGCGCGCGATGGCATCCTCGGCCTTCATGCCTTCGACCAGGCGCGAAATGCCCTGGAGGTTGCCGTTGCAGCCGCCGATGACCTCCACGCTCTTGATGGTGTGGTCATCGTTCAGCTCAATGTGCATTTCCTTGGAGCAAACGCCCTTGGTGCGGTAGTTATAGGTCATTTCTATCTCTCCTTTTCTGATAGTCCACGCCAATCATAGCACATTCGTCCTGCGTTCGCAAGGGATGTGCCGAAAAAGGAAAGAAAAAGAAGATGCGGCAATTCGGGGTGGTATTCCGCGAACAAGCGTGCTATAATTATCCTGTTAGAATATTGCCATTACAGAACAAAACGCAAAAGGAGTTGTTTTCTATGTCAGTTTTGACCGCCGTTATCCTTGGCCTTGTGCAGGGGATCGCGGAATTTTTACCGATCTCGTCCTCCGGACATCTCGCCATCGCGGAGCACCTGCTGAACATGCAGGGCGCGAGCAACGTGCCCGACTTTTTCGATGTGTTGCTCCACCTCGGCACGCTCGTGGCGGTGTTTGCCGCTTACTGGGACGATATCCGCGATATGATCGTGGAGTTTTTTACCGGCATCGGCGACCTTGCCCATCATCGCACGCCGAACCCCGTGCCGCCTGCGCGCCGCCTTATTCTGCTCATCATTGTGGGCACGCTGCCGCTTTTCGTCATGGTGCCGTTTCGCCGTTTTTTCACGGAGCTGAGTGATAATATGTACTTTATCGGCGGCGCGCTGATCGTCACGGGCATCCTGCTCTTTGCGAGCGACCGTGTGCACCATGGCCGCAAGACGGAAAAGACCGCCACAATGCTCGACGCGCTGCTCGTTGGTATCGGTCAGGCCATCGCGCTGTGCCCGGGAATCTCCCGCTCCGGCATGACGATCACGGCGGGCTGCTTCACGGGCTTTGAGCGCAAGTTCGCTGTGCGCTTTGCATTTCTGCTCTCCATCCCCGCGGTGTTGGGGGCGAACATCCTGACACTCAAGGACGCGATCGACGCGGGCATCGACTTCTCCAGCGTGCCCGTGTACCTCGTCGGTGTCGTCGTCGCGGCGGTGTCGGGCTATGCGAGCATCCGCCTGCTGCGCTATGTTGCCGACAAGGGCCGTTTCGGCGCGTTTGCCTATTACTGCTGGGCCGCCGGCGTGCTGACGCTGGTGCTCACGATCCTGCACTAATTTTTGATTCTGAGGTGAATCATGGCACAACAGAAGAAAAAAACCACCACAACGAAAAAGAAAACGACGGGTTCGTCTCGCTCCTCGTCTTCCGGCAAGCGCACGGCGAAGAAGAATCAAAAGCGCCCCATCCGCCGCGAGGTCGCGGGCGCGATCCTGCTGGTGCTGGCGCTGTGCCTGGGCTTTAGCTATTTCCAGTCGGGCGCGTGGCTGCTCGATCAGCCGGCGAAGCTGTGCCGGTCGCTCTTTGGCTGGGGCTATTACCTCGTCGCGCCCGCGCTGCTGCTGGGGAGCTATATCCTGCTCTTCCACCGTGGGCGGAACGTCGCGTCCTGCCTTGTCGGCACGGCGCTGCTGCCGGTCGTGTTCGGCGCGATCATGCACATCGCCCTCTGCAAGGAGGAGTATGTCAACATGGATGGCATCTTGAAGCTTCTGTGGACGAGTGGCAACGCGCTCGAGTCCGGCGGCGCGGTGTCCGCGTCGCTTGCGATCATGCTGGTGCTGCTGGTGAAAAAGGTGCTGGCAATGATCCTGCTCGTCGTGATGTTCGTCGCATTTTTGATGATGGCGTTCCGCTTGACGCCTGCCGCCGTGATCGAGGCCGTGCGCTCGCACGAGCGCGTGCCCTATGAGCCAGTGGAGGAAGAGGACCTTCCGCCGCAGCGCACCCATGTGCCGCGCCGCAGTGCGCCGGTCCATACGCCGGACGCCGCCATCGACATTCCGCTCGACGGCGAGGAGCGCGTCATCAAGAAAAATCCCACGGGCGGCTTCTTCCGCAAGAAGTCCGATAATATCAAGAGCCCCGACGAGCTGTTAGCGGGCGGTAGTGCCGCGGAGACAAAAATCGCTGCACCCGTTTCGCCTGCCGCCGCGCCGTCCGCACCCGTTAAGCCTGTGACGGTGGAGGCCGACGACTTCGACCTGCCGCCGTTTGATACAGCGCCGAGCGCGCCCGCGCCGGTCGTCCCGGTACCCGCACCTGTGATGCACACGCCGTTTGCCGCGCCCACGCCGAGCGTGCAGAGCGCACCCGTCGCCGCAGCCGCAGCAGCAACGACGGTTCCCGCCGTGCTGACCGACAAGCAGGAGGACAAGCTCCGCCGCGCCGAGGTCGATGCCGCGCGCGAGGAGGTCACGCGCGAGATTGAGGGCAGCGACGCGCAGCCCCAGCCGCCTGCATATCAGTATCCGCCCATCACGCTCTTAAAAGAGGGCAGCGTGACGAACGCCGCTGAGGCGGGCGCGGAGCTGCGCAACAACTCCCGCCGCTTGGCGCAGACGCTCACGAGCTTCGGCGTGGACGCCCAGCCGGGCGATGTGGTGCGCGGCCCGTCGGTCACGCGCTATGAGTTCACGCTCAGTCAGGGCGTGAAGCTCTCGAAGATCACAAATTTGCAGGACGATATCGCCCTTGCGCTGGGCGCGAGCGGCGTGCGCATCGCGCCCATCCCCGACAAGATCTCCGTCGTGGGTGTCGAGGTGCCGAACAAGCTCGTTTCGCCCGTCAGCATCCGCACGGTGCTCGAATCCACGGAGTTCACCACCCATCCTTCCACCACGGCCTTCGCCGTCGGCAAGGACATCAGCGGCAAGAACATCGTCGGGAATATCTCGAAGCTTCCGCACGTGCTCATCGCCGGTACGACAGGCTCCGGTAAGTCCGTGTGCACGAACTCGCTGATCGTCTCGATGCTCTATAAGTCAACGCCCGAAGAGGTGCGCTTCATCATGGTCGACCCGAAGATGGTCGAGCTTGCGCCCTACAACGGCATCCCGCACCTGCTCATTCCGGTCGTCACCGACCCGAAGAAGGCGGCGGGCGCCTTGCAGTGGGCGGTCTACGAGATGATGAAGCGCTACAAGCTCTTCTCCGAGCGCAACGTCAAGGACCTTGCGGGCTATAACGCCCTTGCCGCAGCGGACGAAACGCTCAAGAAGCTGCCGAGCGTCGTGGTCGTCATTGACGAGCTGGCCGACCTCATGCTCGTCGCGGCGAAGGAGGTCGAGGAGTCCATCTGCCGCGTGGCGCAGATGGGCCGCGCCGCCGGAATGCACCTGGTCATTGCAACGCAGCGTCCGTCGGCGGACGTCATCACGGGCCTGATGAAGGCCAACATCCCGAGCCGCATCGCCTTCGCGGTCGCGTCCTCGCTCGAATCCCGCATCATTCTCGATACCACCGGCGCGGAAAAGCTCGTCGGCCGCGGCGATATGCTCTACGCCCCGCTCGGCGAGGGCAAGCCCCGCCGCGTGCAGGGCTGCTTCATCTCCGCCGAGGAGATCGACCGCGTGGTCGGCTTCGTCAAGGCGAACGGCGCCGCGCAGTACGATGAGAGCGTGATCGACAAGATCGAGCAGGCGGTCGCCGAGAAGGAAAAGGGCGGCAAGGGCGCACCCTCCGGCGCGGCTCCCGAGCCGGTCGCCGACGAGGGCGACGAGCTGCTTCCCGCCGCCATCGACGTGGTGATGGAGACCGGACAGGCGTCCGTTTCCATGCTCCAGCGGCGCTTGAAGCTCGGCTATTCCCGTGCCGCGCGCATCGTCGACGAGATGGAGCAGCGCGGCATCGTGGGGCCGTTCGAGGGCTCCAAGCCGCGGCAGCTCCTCATCACCCGCGAAAAGTGGGAGGAGATCAAGCTGCGCGGCGGTCTCGGCGCGATGAGTTCTGCGGCGATGGCCGCGCAGGACGCGGCGGCGGAAAACCCGCCGGTCGAGGAAGAGATCCCATAAAACAAAAACAGCGCCTCACGGAGCTTCCGTGGGGCGCTGTCGTTCTCGGCCGGGGGCTTTTTTCGTCCTCGCACAATAAGATTTGACGAAAAGCGCGGAAAAAAGTTCCCGCATTTTCAAAAAAATTTTCACGCGGACGCGCGCCGGCGCATAGGCTGAGATGAACAAAACAGCAGGCAAGGAGGCGAGGCGATGGCCTACTCCGACCGCGAGCTGCTGGCGCGGCTCATCGAGTGCGAGGCGGGCGGCGAGGGGGAGAACGGCATGAAGGCGGTGGCGAGCGTCGTGATGAACCGCGTGACCGCCTCGGGCGGCGAATACGCCCGCGTGGGGCAGGGCAGCATCCGAAAGATCATCATGCAGCCGGGGCAGTTCGTCTGTGCGAGCGAGACGGAGCGGGGGGCCTACAATCCGCAGAACATCTACAATATGCGCCCGACGGACGTCCACTACTCCATCGCGGATTGGGCGATGGCGGGCAACCGTCTGACGGGGCTCGGGGATGCGCTGTGGTTTTTCAATCCCTTTTCGGACACCTGCCGGCCCAACTTTCCCTCGCAGGTCGGGGTGTTCCGCGTGCGCATCGGCGACCACTGCTTCTACGACCCCACGGAAGCCTACTACGATACATAGGAGACGAAATCCAAGGCTCTGAAAGGAATGGACGCTATGATCGAGCTCACGCGCTGCGGCGCGCCGGACAACGACCGCTATCTTCCCGCCGTGATGACGCAGGGAGACGCGAGCACATACCAGACCATGATCGACAACAGCACCATGCAGAAAAGGTCGCAGCAGATGGTGGACCGCGCCTTCGGCTCCGCGCAGAGCGGCACGACGCAGAACGGCCGGCAGCAGGGTATGGCGCCCAGCGCGGTGCAGGGAGGAGCGCCGCCGGCCGCGCCCGACGCTGTGATGGGGGCGCAGCAGATCGCACCCGGTCTTGGCCCGCTGCCTGCCGCTCCGAACGGCATGAGCGTGGCGGAGCAGATCCTCCACAGCTCGTGGAAGAGCCTGATGGCGCGCAACGTGGGCCGCAGCGTGATCGTGAGCTTTTTGATCGGCACGCAGAACACCATCGTCACCCACGGCATCCTCTACGAGGTCGGCAACGACTACATCGCGCTTTACCAGCCCGACGAGCAGAGCTACATCAGCGCGGACCTCTATTCCATCCGCTTCGTGGAGTTTCTGCCCGAGATCAGTCAGACCAATTCCCAGCAGCAACAGCAGCCGTAAGGAAAAGCGGGAGAAGCGCGGCGCGCTTCTCCCGCTTTCCTTATTGCCTGCACTCAGATGCGTGTGGCGAGGGCGCGGAGCGTGCCCGTGAGCCGCGCTTCGCCGCTGCCGGCGGGGAGAAAGAGGCTCTCGCCCTTCTTCGCTCTGACGGCCTCGCCGCCGCAGCGGACCTCGCCCTCGCCGTCAAGGATCAGCAGCGAGAGGAAGGACTCCGCGCCGCACGGCGCCGCCTGCGGCGCGGCGAGCAGATCGACGGTAAAATAGTCACAGCGGGCAAGGTGTCCGCCGAAGTCCGGCGTGGGAACGCCGGCGGTCCGGCGCGTCACGTCCAGCGCCTGCGCGATGTGCAGGGCGCGGGGCTTTCCGTCGGGACCGAGGCGGCCGTAGTCGCACACGCGGTAGGTCACGTTGCTGCTCTGCTGCACCTCCGCCACCACGATGCCGCGGCAGATGGCGTGGATGGTGCCCGCGGGGATGAACACTGTGTCGCCCGCCTTGACGTTCACGCGGCGCAGGACCTCGGGCAGTGTGTTGTCTGCGATGCGGCGCTTTAGCTCGTCCCGGGAAATATCGCGCGAAAAGCCGCAGTAGAGAAAGGCGTCCGGCTCGGCGGAGAGGACGTACCACATCTCCGTTTTGCCATTCTGCCCCTCGTGCGCGCGGGCGTAGTCGTCGTCGGGATGGACCTGAATGGAGAGATCCTTCGCCGCGTCGATGAGCTTGATGAGCACCGGAAGCTCCGCGAATTTCCGCCCATGCTCCCCCAGCGCCCCGGGGTGCGCGGCGAGATATTCCGCGAGCGTTTTGCCCGCGTCGGGACCGGACGCGAGCACGGAGGGACCGTCGGGATGACCGCTCAGCTCCCACGTTTCCGCGAGACGCGCGCCGTCATACCGCTTGCCGTAATCGGTGATGAGCTTTGTTCCGCCCCAGAGATAGTCCTTACAGGCGGGGGCGAGCTTGAGAATGGACATGGAAACGATCTCCTTTCAAGGCGAACGCGCGGGATCAGAGGATCCCGCGCGCTTTGAGTTCTTCGCGCAGCTGACCGGCGTCGTGGAACACGATGCCCTGCATACCGGCGTTTTCCGCCGCCTCGATGTTCGGCGGGAAATCGTCGACGAACAGGCAGCTCGCCGCCGTGAGGTCAAATTTGTCGAATAGAGCCTGATAGATGGCGGCCTCGGGCTTGAGCAGGTGAACGTCCGCCGAGATCAGCGTGCCGGAAAAGCACTCGCTGCCCGGAATGTCGTGCCAGTAGGTGTGCTGGCGGCGGGCGGCGTTGGAGAGCAGATAAAGCGTATAGCCCCTTG
>OCQB01002661.1_pt1 | contig 11593 bp, 7 predicted proteins | sample 1538631 | NCBI WGS metagenome assembly OCQB01 (sample SAMN04571713, study PRJEB22368) | human gut metagenome | biome: human gut; material: stool | host: Homo sapiens | place: Luxembourg | collected 2012-10-19 | reverse complement strand
CCTCCGCCCCTATCTCCGCTTTCGACAAGACACGGGCCACCTTGTCCGCCCCGTGTTTCGTACGGGTAAAGATCAATACGGATTCCAGTTCCGGGTTCTCCAACAAGCTTTTCAGCAAGTTGATCTTCTCGGCCTTCTCGACGAAATAAACGGATTGGTCGATCGCATCCACGGTCGATGAGGCCGGGGTTACTTCCACCTTTTGCGGCTCGTACCTGCCAAGCGCTCGATCTCAGGGGGCATGGTAGCGGAGAAGAACAAGGACTGGCGTTTCTTGGGCAATAGCGGTAAAATACGCTTGATGTCATGGATAAAGCCCATGTCCAACATACGGTCCGCCTCGTCTAAGACGAAATACTCCAAGGTATCCAAGTGGATGAATCCTTGTCCGATCAAGTCCAGCAGACGTCCCGGCGTAGCGATTAATATATCGATGCCTCTTTCCAAGGCTTCCGTCTGGGGCTTCTGTCCCACCCCGCCGAATATCACCGTATGGCGTAATCCGGCGAAACGGCCGTAAGCGGCAAAGCTCTCTCCGATCTGGATGGCAAGCTCACGGGTAGGCGTAAGGATCAATGCCTTGATACCCCGTTTGTAACCTTTCTTCTTCTGGAGATATAACCGCTGGATAATCGGGATGGAGAACGCCGCCGTCTTACCGGTTCCTGTCTGGGCGCAACCCAATAAATCATAACCTTGCGAAACGATGGGAATCGCTTCTGATTGTATAGGTGTTGGAGTCGTATAACCTTCTTGCACGAGAGCCTTACATATCGGCTCTATCAAATCTAAATCTTCAAATGTCATTCTAAAATAGGGTGAGCCATCACGGCTCGTTATGTAAATAATGCGGGCAAAGGTAGTAAAACTTTATGATATAAACTATCTTTGCGCTTTTTATGCCCGTAAAGCGATATGAAAGAATTATTACTACTACTGAAGAAGTTCTTCGGATATACCTCCTTCCGTCCCTTGCAGGCGGACATCATACAGCGTATCTTACAGAAAGAGGACTCGTTGGTGCTGATGCCCACGGGTGGAGGCAAGTCGATCTGTTTCCAGCTACCGGCTATCTATCTGCCGGGTACGGCTTTGGTGGTGTCCCCCTTGATCGCCTTGATGAAGGATCAAGTAGAGGGGTTGATCGCCAACGGCATCCCGGCGGCGGCGTTGAACAGCATGATGCCGGAAGAGGAGCAACAGCAGGTGAAGCAACTTTGCGTGCAGGGCAAGATCAAATTATTGTATATCTCCCCGGAACGGATCAAGATGGAGGCGGACTGGTTCCTGCCCCGGCTGGACATCTCGCTCATCGCTATCGACGAGGCGCATTGCGTATCGCATTGGGGGCATGACTTCCGTCCGGAATACACGCAACTGGCGATATTGAAGGAACGTTTCCCGAAAGTCCCGGTCGTGGCCCTGACCGCTACCGCCGATAAAATCACCCGGAAGGATATCCTAGAGCAGTTACGGCTTCGTACGCCCCAAACGTTCATATCATCGTTCGACCGCCCGAACATCTCCCTCACGGTACGCCGAGGGCTTAACAAGAAAGAGAAGATCGCCGCCATCGTCCATTTCATCCGGGGGCACCGGGAGCAGAGCGGTATCATCTATTGCATGCGCCGCAACGATACGACCGAGCTGGCCGATGAGTTGGCGATGTATAATATCAAGGCGATCGCCTACCACGCCGGCCTCCTGCCCGCCCAACGGGAACAGGCCCAGAACGACTTCATCAACGACCGGGTGGACGTGGTGTGTGCCACGGTAGCTTTCGGGATGGGTATCGACAAGAGCAATGTCCGCTGGGTCGTGCATTACAGCATGCCGGGGAGTATCGAGAACTACTACCAAGAGATCGGCCGTGCCGGAAGGGACGGGATGAAAAGCGATGCCCTCCTGTTCTATTCCTTGAGCGACTTGATCGTACTTCGCCGTTTCGCCGAGGAGAGTGGCCAAAGCGAGGTGAACTTGGAGAAACTAAACCGGATGAGACGGTATTGCGAGTCCGATATGTGCCGCCGCCGTGTCCTGCTCAGTTACTTCGGCGAGGAGGCGGACCATGATTGCGGCAACTGCGACGTGTGCAAGAACCCTCCGCAACGCTTCGATGGCAGTGTCTTGATACAAAAAGCGCTGAGCGCCGTCATCCGGACCGGCGAGCATGTAGGCATGCAAATGCTGATCGACATATTACGTGCCTCCGGTCGGGCGGAACTCCTTGAGAGAGGATACGATAAGCTAAAGACGTACGGCGCCGGACGGGATCTCTCTTATAAAGAATGGAAGGAGTACATTTACCAGATGATCCAACTCGGGTACATGGAGATCGACTACGCCGCCGAGCGTGTCTTGCGGATGACCCCGCTAGGCAGGCGTGTCCTGTACGGGGAGCAAAAGGCCCAGCTCGTCATCTATCGGGAACCGGATGAGCTGACACGCCCCGTCCGGAGAGGCGAGCGGAAATCCTCCTTCAAGGCCCAGCCGATCCGGCCGATCCGGTCCGCCTCTACGGACGAGACCTTGCTGGACTCCCTCCGCCAGCTTCGCAAGCAAATTGCCGAGCGAGAGCATACGCCGGCTTATATCATCTTCTCCGACGATTCCTTGGAAGACATGGTGGAGAAGAAACCGGTCACCTTGGATCAGTTCAGCGACATCCGGGGCGTGGGGCAAATCAAGCTGGACCGGTACGGGAAGGTGTTCGTGGCCTTGATCCGGTTCGTGCTGAAGCTACCGAAATAAGAAGAACACATGTTAATGTTTTTAGCTCCTAAATGGAAAATATAAAAAAATCACATATATTTGTCTACAGTTATTAAGCACAATGCCCCATATTCATGATAGACAAACATCTTTCTCTCCTCACCCACCTGCTCTGTCTGTGTTTTCTGGCAGGATGCGAGAATGAGTATTTCAAAACGGGGAGTATCCATATCCAATTGAAGAAACCTTCCGGATACGCAGATATCTCCTTGGCGAATATCCCGGTCACACTAATCAATCAAAGTATAGGCTGTGTCTACACCACGACCACCGACACAAATGGACTAGCTCTATTTGAACTAACCGCTGGCATATGCGCAATCTCCGCAAATCAGGAAACCACGACTGGCAACAGGGATTATATATTGAGTGGTAGCCTCTCCAATATCCAGTTCGAGGCCAATGGAGAAGAACGATCCGTGGAAATACCTTTGGAAGTGTCCGAACGAGGCCGTCTGCTGATTAGCGAGATTTATTTCAGCGGTTGTCTCTGGCCTGACGGGAAAAATGTCTATAATAAAGATCAATACCTCACGTTGGTCAATAACTCCGATGACTTGATTTTCCTAGATGGCCTATGTATCGCACAAGCAGGGCCCGTAAGCGTGACAAAGCCTTCCGGATGGATGCTCCATACCGATATGAAAGAAATACCTTTATTCATGATGTGCTGGGAGTTTCCGGGAACGGGAACCGAATATCCCATTCAACCGGGGGAGCGACAAACGATAGCGATTAACGCCATAAACCATACCAATAGCGAAGTGGGAGTTCCGGCCTCGCTCGATTTATCCAGCGTGGAATGGGCTTTTTGGGATCCTATCTTGACCGGAAGCCAAATCTCCGCCGGTGTAAAACCTCTAAACTTGGTATGGCGTGGCACCGGTTTCTCCTATCTGTTTTCCATGAACGGCCCGACGATCCTCTTGTTCCGTCCCAAAACGGACTTAAGAGAATGGATCGCCAATCCGGATCACATCCAAAAAGAACCTGAGAGTTTCAATACGCTAAAATACCTCCATATACCCGCTGATTGGGTGCTGGATATCGCGAATTTCGTCTCTTCAACCTCTACGGTAGCTTACACACGTATCCCATCTTCTATGGATGTGAGTCCGGGTATAGCCACGTCCGGCGGTTCCGGCCTGGCAATGCGTCGGAAATATGAGCAAGAGGGGAAACGCTTCCGCTGGAAAGATTCCAATAACACCGCCGAGGATTTCGAGAAAAGTCCACCTTCCTTAAAACGGTAAGCCTCTATGAAGATCACTATCATTCTATGTATGATATCAATATCTGTCTATGCCTCACGGTCATGGGCTCAACAAGAAAGCGCATGGGCTTTATCCACCAATCCTGTCAGCATCAGCTATGTGCCTAAGGACAGCGCTATGGAAGCTGGTTTAAGTTATTTGATCCATCAAGCCGCCTTGCCTGCCAGCGACCAGCCGGATCAAACACAGACCTATAGGGCTTATGTATCCGGTAACCGAAAGCTGGGTCTGCTTTGGCTGGCGGGTGGTATCGATTGGTCGCAAAGCCTACTGGAAGGGAGAAAATGGAATTTATTATCGCAACCGGACTATCTGATTACGGCCGGCGATTCCTTGGGAGAGCCACAACGCATCGAGAAATACAGGATCTACGGACAAGCGGCTTACGTCTTATCCCCGAAAATCAAGGTCGGGATAGATGGAGACTATACAGCTACAAGCAACGAAGATCGCTCCTCTTACCATATCTACCATGGGATGGCACACTTAATCCGGATATCAGGAGGTATCGTTTACGAACAAGTACGCAGACGCTTTGGAGCCTCGATCCATTATACCCATCGTACAGAGGAATTAACGTATGATACGGATAGTAAAGATAAACTTTATACATTTCCTCTGGGTTATTGGCTTCCGATGCAAGAATTATCGGGAAGTTTCCTGTTTCGCAGTCAAGGAAAACGCCTAGGTGTTTCCTTGCAAGCGGAAACCCTAAAAGAGCATTGGAGTCTTTTCCATGATCTCTCCTACGAGACCCAGCAATTAGCGGACAATCCCAATAACTCCGGCAACTTGAGAGGCTGGGAAGAACGGCTGCATCAAATCAGTTACCAAAGTCATTTTACCCGAACGAATAAATCGTGGACGCATATCTGGTCGCCCACAGCCCGATTCAACCAAACTACGGCCAACCGCATATTACAACGGAATCCCACCACAAGCTCGTCTGCCATATGGACTACATTCGCCACCTATCGCCTAGCAAGGCAACGGATGTTATCTACCCAACTAAGTTACGAGGCGACAAAGAATGATACTTCGAGCGAAAAGGTATCCACATGGCAAATGACTGTCGGATGGAATCGTTTGGAAAATGATTTCTACATATATCCTTTTACGGTCAAACAATATACAGGGCTCTTCCACGGAGAGGTCGCGTTTTTTCGACAAATCCGCCTACCTAAAGAAAACAAGGTAAGTATCCGCCCGTCCGTGTATATCGTATCGGGCTATGGTACCGAGATCAAATGGGAGAAGGAAACGCAGAAGGATGAGAATGGCTCAGCAGAAATCAAGCTAGAGCAGAACATGCAAAAAGTGAACGAGGATTTTATTGCTCGCATGGCAACCCGTCTGGGTATCGGTACGGAAATGGAATATCGGCATCCCATTCATTCCGCCTTATCAGCGGGATTTCGTTTAAAGGGTAGTCTCGAACAAACGACAAGTCCTCAATCGACCCTCGGAGGGGGTGGAAACTTCAGTATTGTCATCTGGCTATAAATAGGTCTAATACTATGCGTTACTCAACTTTGTACAAAATACCAATAAGGATCGTGACGATATTTCTCTTATTATCATCACTTCATCCGGGCAATTACCTTCACGGGCAAGAGCAACCGGATACTCTGTCCTTCTATTTACCCAATATTTTGGTAACAGCCATCGAGTCTAAGACTCCGGGTACGGTTTCCTTGCTTCCTGCATCAACATTGGAACACACGCAACCGATCACAATCGCTGATCTGACACAGTTATTACCAGGAGGTCTCACCAATAATTCAGGGGTGACAGACGCACAATATTTCTCAGTGCGGGAGGTTTCTTTAAAGAACGGGGTAAACCAATTTCATAAGAACGCAGCTATGGGTGCCCAAATATGGGTAGACGGCTCTCCTCTTCATTTCAACACCGGCATCAACGAGCCTTACGAAGGATATGATGCCCGTTTTCTATCTCTCAACCAAGTGAAAGAGGCGGAAATCATCCGGGGAATACCTTCTGCCCGGTACGGAAACTTAACAAATAGCGTATTATTACTCAAGACTCATCAAGGTAGAATGCCTCTCTCCACCAGCATACGTTACAATCCGAAACTGAAACAATATATGCTTGGAAAAGGCTTCTGTATCTCCCCACAAGGCCATACGCTCAACCTGTTAGCGGACTATACCAGCCAAGGCGATTTCCATACCGGCGGCATACGCTTGGCAAACCTTTGCCATTGGTTGCCCACAGGGAAAAAACTAGAATTAAGCCTTACTTACACCTCTCGCATAGGAAAGGAAAAGCAATTCGTCAACGAGCAGAATCATACACAAAGACAACGATTGGATCAGCGATTTTCCATACAAGGGGAATGGCAACCCGACCGACGTTGGCTCAAGAAGCTGTCTCTGAGAATAGACGGTTCCCTTCAAAAAAGCAAACAAACAAAGAGTCAGGTCAACAATGCCTCTAGCCAGCTTTATACAGACCAGAAAGAGAGCGGCGAATGGGAAGCCCATGTTTTATCCTCAAACTACATGTACACATTAGTCAATGAAAGCCGACCTTTTTATGTAGAAACCGAGATGCTGGCGTCTACCTCATTTCCGCTACGGCAGAGACGTGAAATCAGCTTAGCCGCCGGATTCTCATGGCGTGGTGAGGGCAACGAAGGGCGAGGCAGGGATTTCGATCGGCAAAGGCCTCCTTCTACATCTATCCGTCCCCGCTCATTCCGGGAAATCCCATCCTTGCATACGTTCGGTGGCTTCATTGAGGCCACATACCGGACTCCCAACCTCCATGTAGAAGCCGGATTAAGAAATCAAGGATTGAAAAGCCGGGATTATGCCTTAATCTATCAGACAGAACCTCGCCTGAATCTCTTATGGTCTCTCTGCTCCTCTCCCTCCGGCTATACATTGAGTTTAAAAGCCGGGGTCGGATGGATCAGTTTCATGCCGACATTGGAAAAACTCTACCCGGAAGCTATTTATAATGATAAGGTCTCTTTCTATTATAATGATAGCAATGAAAGTGGAAACACCCTTGGTATTCTCACGACACATGCCCCCGGAATGGAACGAAATATGAAATTAAAACCTACCGTAAATCGAAAGATAGAGGTTGGCCTTATAGGGAAGACTCCGGCCATCCGACTAGACATGACCGTTTTTTTCGAGAAACAAACGGATGGCTTTTCCTCCTCGGCGCAATATATTCCGTTCAGCTATCGGGAATATGATTATCTATCAACCGCCCAACTTCGTCCTGAATACAAAGATGGACAGGTATGGGTGAACGGTAAGGCTGTCCCTTATCAAGAGAAATATAGTTACACGCCGGTATCTGTACCAGTCAATACACTCCATAGGAAGAAACATGGGATTGAGATGGTAGCGGACCTCGGGACTTTCTCACCCTTGCGTACCTCCCTAATCGTAGACGGGATTTGGTTATATGTACGAGAAAAGAATACGGCCCTTAACGGGATCTGGCCGATCCAGTACACAGATAAAACAGAATACCCCTACGTAGGTTTTTACGACAGGCAAGGCGGACCGGGAAATGAAAGTCGTTCGGAGATCATCTCCACGAACTTCCGTTTCATCACCCGCATCCCCAGAATCGGACTGGTCACTACCCTTACGTGGCAAATGATATGGCTCTATAAATATCGTACGCTCTACAACGGTAGCACTGGCGAGAATGTATGGCCCCTATATTGGTGTGGAACAGACGGAATCATACATCCGTTCACCGAGGCACAGAAAGAGGATCCAGCCTTTGCGCCTTTACTCTCCACCACCGCACCGGAACGATTCCTACCAAACTCTTATAAACCATATGGTATGCTGAATATTCGGGTAAACAAAGCTTTCGGAGAGCACATCACGCTGGCATTCTTTGCCAACAACCTCGCCGATTTACGCCCCACTCGCTATTCAGCCAGCACGAGATCTTACCTTCAACAAAATACCCAGCCTTTTTTCGGTCTGGAATTACAAATAAAACTATGACATCATGAAAACAAGCATACTTTACATATTCCTACTGTCAGTCCTTTACGCCTGCGACTCCCACTCTCTTCTTCCACCCAAGCAGCAATTGGATCAGCAAATAGCGCAACTGAATGATTATTCTTTGTTGAGCGGTCGCTTGAACGACCAGCTATGCGAAGAGATAGAAACCCATGCCCAAGAAATAGGGAATGACTCGCTTTTGCTGGCAACCCGCCAAATCATATACACTCGCTATTGCAGATTACAGGACACGGCTCATGCGAGAATGCTACTCGACCGCATGAAACCTTATGCCATCCGCATAAAAGACAAGCACCTTCTCATGAATCACCTGCGTATGGCATTTCTTCACGCACAGACACGCCAACCCGCAGAATGCGAGCGATGGATAAACGAGGCACGAAAATATGCATATATAAATCCTCAAAACTGGTATATCACGGCGGCTAACGCTTGTCTTGAATGTGGATTATATCCCCAAGCACTCATCTATGCGGATTCAGCATTGGTGAACTTGAAATATAAAGTGATAAGCTCTCCTCACTTAGTAAAAGCTATAGCATTAAGCCGTACGGGAAAGACCGCCGAAGCGGAGGAATGGACCAAACGATGCATTACCGATATCCGCCACTTTCAGGCGAAACACCAAATACACACGATCAGCTATCTGCAATATCAACTCTTCATGGAATACGCCGTCTCTCTCCGGAAACATGGAAAAAACAAAGAGGCACTATCCGTATTGGAGGAATTAGACAGAGTCTCATTCAATAATGTCGCCACGCCTCTCTTGAGGAACAAAGACAATATCGAGGAATATAAGGTGCGTGTGGCACGTATGTTGTCCGAATGCTATTATACGACCGGAAATCAATCGGAAGCCATCCAACAGGCAAACCGGGCTGACTCCCTACAATCCCATTATGCCCAAGAGCAAATGAACATACGCAGAAAGATGATCAGCGAAAGCCTACAAAACGAACTATTATCCACCCGCTTAAAAAGTCAGAAGATGGAGGCGGAACAGGCACGGCTCATCCAGTATATCCTAACCGGAATCATTATTTTACTCATGGCTATCCTAACCGGAGGATATCTTTGGTGGAGAAATCATCGCCATCGCCTACGCCAGTTATTCGATTTATTGATAAGCCATCATGCAGCTTGGTTGCTAATACACGATCCACTTCCGCTAATCTCCCGGCCACAAATAAAGTTACCAGATCATTCAGAGGCAAACACCGAGGTCACAACAAAAGCTGATAATCTCCTATATCAACGAATCCTATCAGTTATGAAAGAGCAAAAGCCTTTCTTAAATCCTAATCTCGACCTTGTGACCCTCTCCCGTCTAGTGGGTACTAACCGAACACAACTATCCACCACCCTCAATAGGCAGACGGGAATGAACTTCAGTCGTTGGCTGGCTGAATACAGGGTACACCACCTCCTTTCGCTCGTCGCCCTACGTCCCGACAGCGACATCACCGCACTAGCCTCCGAATCAGGCTTCACCTCCCGAACCTCCTTCTTCCGGCAGTTCCGGCAAGTCACCGGACTTACGCCCAACCAATACAGAAACGTACGAAAAGAGACCGGCAAATAATCTGTTAAAGTACGTGTCTAGCCTTTGATGCAGGGGCTTTACGGCCTTTGGTGTACCAGATCGTTCGGATCAAGTTTCAATACGTTCGCATCTTTTCTCATCCCTTGATTTACCAAATGGGACTGTCTATATTTGACCTCGCAAGTCCCTCTTATGCGGGTTACTTAAGACAGTACCAATATGGAAGAAAAGCAAAAGCCATCCCTAATCGAACGCAGGCTATATGCCCGCATCTTACAAATCATGGAGGATAAGAAGCCTTATCTCGATCCACAGTTCAATTTGTGCCAGTTGGCCAACCTCGCTTGCACGAACCGTACCCGGCTATCCTCTACCTTGAACAATCAGACGGGTATGAACTTCAGTCGCTGGCTGGCTATCTATCGGGTAGAGTACCTCATACGGGAATTTTCCAAGTGCCTCACACAAGAGCCGCAGGAGTTATACAAGACGGCTGGGTTTACCTCCCGTACCTCTTTCTACCGCCAATTCAAGGAGGTGACGGGCAACACTCCCATCGAGTACTTCGCCAACCTATATTATAACAACGTAAATGATTCAACTAAATAAATAGCGATATGAGACATTTTACACTCCTACTCTTATCCGTTTTTACTGTCTATCAAGCCAAGGCGGATATATTGATCCCCTTAGACAAATATCCTACGGGGGAAAAACGTTTCAACTTACAGATCAACGGAAGTCACGATACCAGTACCCCTTGGCTCTCCACCACGTCATTTGGCGTGGATGAAGATGGGCAGATGGGAAACCCGGAGAATTGGACATCCGAACAAATCGACGAGGACAATCACTCGGTAAGTCACCGACTCATCATGAACAGTATTTCCCTGCGCCTCTCCTATCGTGTATGGGACAATCTCAGCCTGTGGGCAGGCATCGGTACCACCAACTTCACCCACGAGGAGACTTTCCGAGATGATGACGACCTAAGCAGTACCATCTTCAGCAAGAACATGGTACCCATCTACAGCGGAGGGCTAGGTTACGGCCATGCCTTCACCGACCGCTTTTTCATGTCTACCCAACCCGGCGTGCGCTATGCCAACAGCGATAACATGACCACCGAGGTGTATTACCAAGGCAAGACCATCCCCTTGCGAGACCTCAGCCTCAACCGCCGTTACCTAGAGTGGACCGTGCCCGTGGTGGCCGGATACGCACTGGGGAATTTCGTGCCCTATGCCGGCATCCTCTACAAGGACTACACGATGAAAGACCGGTACGAGTTCACCAAGACATATGCCGGCAAGGACTATACCGTTCGTATCGACGAGACTTTCCACGCCCGTCACAAGCTGTACGCTTTGGCCGGGGTGAACTATTTCCTCGCTGACAACATCTCGCTCGGAGTAAACGGGAGCTTCGGCAAGAGGCAGTCCGTACAGTTACAATTCAATATCAGTTTCTAAACCTCTTAAACAGATATATACATGAGAACGACACTCAAAGCACAAGCGATACGGCTGATCGCCGTATTTTTGCTTATCACCGCCTCTACCACCACCGTCAAGGCACAGATCAGCCAACATCCCGAACTGTATAAGGTGAAAGAATTCCACAATTACGAATCAGACGGAGGTGCCTATTACTGCTTCACCGACGCACAATACTACCAAGGGAAGCTCTACGGGGTCTACATAAATAATAACGGACCTTCAGCCGTATGCCTCACGGCTTTCGAGGTGAACGGCGAGACCCAGACAATGAAGCAATCTACCATTGGTGAAACCAATAAAAAAGAGATCCGTCTCAATGAGTTCGGCGTATACCAAGATGCCGAGATCATCGTATACCGTAATCGCTTCTATGTGCTCTGGAAGAATAATACCAATGGCCAGATATGGATCGGCGAGGTGGATATGAAAAAGGGAGAATACAAGAAAACCCGTATGCTTGATGACGGGAAA
>OCQB01002650.1_pt1 | contig 11633 bp, 14 predicted proteins | sample 1538631 | NCBI WGS metagenome assembly OCQB01 (sample SAMN04571713, study PRJEB22368) | human gut metagenome | biome: human gut; material: stool | host: Homo sapiens | place: Luxembourg | collected 2012-10-19 | reverse complement strand
GTAGCAGACGCAATTCATCTCCCACCTTAGAGGTCGGAGTCTTCTTGCTGTAAGAAGATAAAAATCATCACATAGTCATAAAACAAAAAGAAGGGGCATCTTATTCAGGGATGCTCCTTTTTTTGTTTTTTAAGATATTATCAACAGTAGATTTGCTACAATTCATTTGTGAGGCAATCTCACGTAGAGAATATCCTTTTTGATTCAATTCATAGATAATTTGAATCTCTGATTCTGTAAGTTTATTAGGTCGGCCGGCAGGCTTTCTTTTGGAAATTTTATCCTGCCTATCTTGTTCAATATTTTTTGTAAAGATTTCTACCGATTGTTTTTGCGATTCACTAAGTGTAGATTTTATAGTTTCTGCAGGGATTATATTAGGTTTCTGTTGTTCATAAAAGGCAAGGCGAGCCTCTAATTGCTGGATTTTAATATCTTTTTCGTGATTTTCTGTATTTAATTGATTTATTTTCCTTTCAAGAAGCTGTGTTTTACTTGGATGTTTATAAGCTTTCTTATTTTCTGGCAGACATTTAAAATTAGTCTCTTTAGAACCGTCTGTATTAAGAGTGTGACTAAAATAAACATCTGTTCCGTCAGGCGTGAAGCTCCAATAATCTAAACGATAGATAGTTTTATCTGGATTTAAAATAGATAAAGGAATGTTTTTATCATATTCGATTGGTTCAATACGAATACTTCCAGATTTATCCTTTTTTTCGTATATATTTGTATCAATAGGACCGGTATCTGAAGGGTTATATATAGGAAGTTCAGAATATTCACCATAACAGCTTAATATTTTTTGAATCTGCTTATCAGTGGGATATTTTTTTTCGCTCATGTAGCTTACCTCACATTAATAATAGATAGTATATGGGTAAAGTATAACATTCATAGAAGAAAAAAACAATTTGCTTATGAGAAAGAAGAATATTGAAAATAAAAAATACATATGATATAATGCCAGTAGGCAAACGATGTGATTAGCCGCATATTGGCAATCACAAAAAGCCCCCAGAGAATCCACAATTCTGGGGGCTTTTTTATTCCGTTTGGGCAGGGTGGCTTAATCCCCTGGCTGGCTACCTTTTGTTATCTCCATCCAACCATTTGCAAATATAGTAGGCGACTATACTTGCCACGATAGAGAGTATAAACGATGTAATCAGCTGCATATTGGGCTTCACCCCCTTCCTGCACCTGTCTAGGGGATGGTAGCTTTGATATTGTATCATGAATATAACTTTTTGCATAGAAAGATAAGGGAGAAAGGAACGATATATGAAAGAAGAAATTTGGGCCGCGATAGATAAAATTGAAGATGAATATTTGATTGATGATAATTATGTTCGTTATCCTGCTACATTGCATGAATTCCAAACGGCAGCCGATAAGCTTATGATTATTTGGAAGGGGTGTGATGCTTTCTAGAGAGCAGAAATCTTAGATATAAAAGATTATAATGAGATTCTTAATAAGATTACAGAATTAATGGAGAGTATCAATGGTATAATGCTGTCTTATGAAAATTATATGCTTGAAAAGATGGAATTGCGTTGAATTTCTGTTTGAAATATATATATAGGATAGAAAAGACCTGGTAACTTATATAATCTTAGCTACTAGGTCTTTTTAATAACTTTATATAGAATAAAATATTAAAATACAGTTTTTTCTCCTACCTGACAGCCAGGGATCATGTCAGGGTGCGTGTAACCAATTTCATCCTCTTTGCGAACCGCACATCGTGCTTCAAATTCTGTTCCACAAAGTCCACACTTTAATCTTCGCGTAATTATAAGTCCTGGAGGGGACAATAAGGAGACGATTGATGATTCTCCCTTATGATCTTCAGTGTGTTTATCTAAAATTGCTTGTTCTTCGTCAGTTAATTCAATTTGCCAGTATAGATGTTCTTCTCCACAATCAGGACAGGTTGGATTGATTTTATATAGTCGATGCATATTATCTCCTCCTTTTTAATTATTTTATTATAACATGCATTGATAATAACAGCATGTTATAGTAAGACGAAAAACCCTAGAGATGCGAATTCTGAGGTTTTCTTGTTTTGCTAAAGTCAATTCTATTTTCTATTTAGAAATATATTTTATGCTGTTTTCTGTTCGGATAGAGTCTTAACTTCTTCTACCGATAATCCAGAAAAATCTGCAATATCTTCTGTGGTTAATTTTCCGGATAATAACATTTTCTTTGCGATTTCAACTGCCTTTTCATGGGCCGTTTCTTTACGCATATTTTCGATTTCTCTGCACATTGTTAAAACTCCTTTCTTATCTTTCTTAAAGTACTGCACTCTATCTGCTAAAATCTTATAATATATATCTTGCGGTTTTTTACATGAAAAATCCTGCATAAACTTTCCTAATGATGTATCGTCTTTAATTTGAGAATAAATTACAACTCATCACTGATAATATCAAACACACCACCATCGAGTTCACTTATAGTTTTTCGATAGGCTTCCAAACCTTTCCATCTTTCTTTGTTTTTTATTTTAAAATGGATTCCAATATAAGTGCGACCTTTTTTAATAGGTTCCCATTCCACCTGCAAATCTGTATACTCATTAATTTCCTTTACTGAAGGTTCAATTACTCTACGACGAAATTCCTTATATTCTTTATATTTATCTTCCAAAGACAAATATTTTTTTATATCATCTATGGAAAATTTGACACTCTTTCGAAATAAATAAGATTTAAACAACTCATATAATGCGATAGAATGACTGCCTTTCAACGCAAGAATCTGATAGAGTTCATAACTTGTAAATTTTTCCTGCAGATTATAAAGGTATGGCATAACATCATCCGATATTTTTATGATGACTTTACCTGATTTCTTCTTAATTCTAGGTGTATTGATCCACTGAAAAAGTAATTCGTCATCATCTTCTTCAATCCAAAAAGAATTATCTGCCAGACGCTTTAAAGCTGTCTTTATATTTTGATAATTTTTGCCATTGTCAAAATCAATGCCACAAACCTTGCAGAACAGCCGAATATCAAATTCTAACTGATAGCAGGGAAAAGGATTATTCGGTGTTGGTGGCTTTATCATGGATATAATAAATCCTAAAATTTTTTGTTCTAAGATTGATAACTCATATTTTTTTCGTGTAACATCTTGGATTAATTTATTATCCTTTACAACCTTATAATTCCGCGCTACCTGTATCCCCAATTTTTCATCTTCCCCCATTTATGTTCTCCAATCTAATTTTTTTATAATAGTATAACAGGTGGAAAGTACTTTGTAAACTGTACACCTAAATCCGTACTAATTGTACACCTTTAAAAGTTATCCACCGTACCAAGTGTACACCTTAACCCGTATTAGCTGTACACTTTAACCCGTACCAGTTGTACACCTTAAAAACGTAAAATTGGCTTAAATACAGGGAATTTTATCTTTCTAAATAAATAAAATAAATTAAAATATCTATTTATATGTATATCACCAACAAAAAGGATTTGGCATTACTTCTATAACTACCAAGTCTTTTTTATGGTAAATAAAATAATAAAATCTAGTATACTATTATATAGAAAAAAGGATAGATAATAATGGAAAATAATTACAAAATGGAATTAAGCAAATCCAACAAAGCGACATCTTTCCACACATAAAGGTGACCTGCAGAAGACGTTGATAAGTCTATTTAAAAAATAAAAGGAATCGAATCTTTTTTTGATGAATGAAGTATATTGAAAATAAAAAATATATAGGATATAATGACAGTAGGCAAACGAAGAAATGTGTTCATAGTAACGCAGTAAAAGCTCTGGAGATAAGACCTCTGGGGCTTTTTTTCTAAATGTCGTTGCTAATCGTTTATGATTAGAGTATGTAATCTAAAAAATATTGAATGGATGTTAGAAGGAGAATGGCCGATGTAGTTAAACTCCGATGTAATGTGTGTCAAGATTTCTTAAAATCGATTATTACCGACAACTAGTAGCTGTTTATATATGATAAAGCTAAAAAGAAATTAATAGTAATAGTAGATATAAAGATAAGTATATTTCTACTTATGAGCAAATAATAGAAACATACGTAAAATTTAAAAGTGAAGGAGTGTTTAGATGTTTATAGATACGCATACCAGAGATAGTATGGTTAAATCTGTGTGTGAAGCATTAAAGATATCTAAGTTCGAATTAAGAGACAAACTGTATACAATGGATAAGACAGCAAAGGATGACGATGAATATTATGAAATGATAGATGCCTTCGTCGATAAAAGATTGCTATTCCCTCCGGATGAGATATTATTATTTCATTTTGCTCGTCGCCTGCATGGAACAGAGGATGATGTCGAAGGAAGAAACCTGGCAGATTTATTAACTACTGAAAATGCCTTTAGCGAAATAATGAAAAAGGAAGGGCTTCAGTTTGTTAAAGGTGAGCAGCATATTGATGTTTTGTACAAAGGAAAGATTGTTGATTGGGATAAATGTTATAACGGAAATTCCAGTTATATGAAGGTAAGACTTGGTTATTATAAAGGGAGAGAAGATTACTGTTTTAATGGATTTGCTTTTAAAGATTTGATCTATAAAAATCATTATGCAAGAGCGTTGTTTTGGTTACCGGAATTTATTGGGCAGCTAATAGAATGCTTAGACTGCAAGAGTATAGGGACATACTATATGGAAAATAGTACATATTACTGTTACGAGTATAAAATTCCGTTAGAATATGTGATGTTTGATGACCATGATACATATTCGTATAAGCAGAAACAGAAATATTTGATTAGATGTACACTTTTAAGAATTGTTCAGTATCAGACTTCAGATGAAAGATATATGTTTGACCATGATAACCCAGTTTTAAGGTTGGATGATAATTTTATTCTTCCAGCTAAATATTTTGTGTCACGTGAAGAAGTTACATCAGAAATGTTACAATAAAAAAAATGAAAAAACTCTTGACGGGGAGATTGTCCCCATCAGATATAATGATGTCAGAAAGGAGATCCTGAGTATGAGCAAAGAAAAAGTAGTGCTGAAACAAGCTAAAGAAGTATGTGAATTGCTTGGCATAAATAATGACCGTCTAAAATACTTTAAGAAGAGGGAGATTTTTGTGTCTGAGACAAAGAAGGCTGGATACACAGCTAATGATATTGCTCGACTTAAACAATTAGTAGTACTCACAAAGGCCGGGGTAACATGTGATGACATCAAGAATATAGATTCAGGAAAAGTGTCATTTACAGAGGCAATTGAGCAAAGAAGAAAAATTATGAAGGACAAACTACAGCAGATACAAGGGGCTTTAAGTTTGTCGGCAGAACTGCTCGATGCTGGTGTTCAGTATGATTCCATGCCTTCTGATTACTACTTAGCAGAAATAACAAGACGTGAGAGTGAAGGTGAAGAATTTATGGATTTTGATGAAGGGCAGTTTGAGTTAGAGATGATGGAGGACATCAAGTGTCCGAACTGTGGTGCAGAGGATACTGTTGATTTGGAAGACTACGTTTATTCGGAAAGCAGCAATGAGAGAGAAAATGGTATGGGACCAGATTTTGTAAGGTATTTTGATAGCGAGCAGAGTTATGAGTGTCCGGACTGTGGCAAGGTTATTCGTATCTCCGGATGGAAGAGAGAGTATCCTATGGGAGCTTTTGATTCTGAGAACGTGGACATTTCATTGGTGGATGAAGACGATGAATGAGTCTCGCAAAATTTACAAGGCCTATTATAGAAAACATAAATAAGGAGGCATTATATGGGATTATTAGGGAACTTACTGAGGAAAAGTAGAGAAGAATTAGTATCAAGACAACGACAGAGGCCAGTATATGAATCGCAAAAAAGTTACACACCAGAAGAGTTTGTGATTTATGAGCAAGAGCAGTCTGGTGAATGTTGGCACGATGTACCTTTGAGTGAATTGAGTAAGTTGGCTCAAACAACATATAGAGGTAGATATGTCAAAGTAGATCAGTATGGATTTTTAGTGTTTCACTACACTTCAAACTCAGGGAAGACAAAACAATCTATTCAATGTGAACTTAGTGAAGATGGATTACTGAGGGCAATGCCACACGGTTATTATCCGGGACAATGGAGAGATTCTTCAGACGATTTCATTGAAAAAGTAAATCAGAAATACGTATTCCGTTAAAAACACAAGCCTCACTACGGGCGTTAATGTCTAGTGGTGAGGCTTATAATTATGCCTTGATTTCTTGACCGTTTTGAAGGTAAAGCAGAGTCGGAACTGTAGACTGTAGCGTATTCGACGAGGATGTTCCAGCTTTCGATAAAGATATGATACTTCGTATAGTCATAGATGAAAAGTCGAATTGGAGTAGTACTTTGTGGCTTTTTTCTATGGGGGGGGGTAGCTAGAAAACTCAATTTGTAAATATTAATAATAACTATACGTCAAAAAATATTAAATTTGTTTGTCTAAGTCTAATTATTATGATACAATATGAGTATTAAAAATAACTAAAGTTAAAATAAATACTTATATTTGAGAGGATGAGTAGTAATGGGTAAGATATATGGTTATGCCAGAGTATCAACGAAGAATCAACGTCTGGATCGGCAGATAAAAAATATAGAAGATTATTGCAAGGATAAGAAAATTGAACGAATCTATCGGGAAAAGTATACGGGAACAAAAATGGGACGACCACAGTTTAAAAAACTTCTTGCAGTTATTTGCCCTGGAGATACGATTATCTTTGATTCTGTGTCCAGAATGAGTCGTTCTGCAGATGAAGGGTATGATTTATATATGCAGCTTCTACAGGAAGGCATTGATTTAATTTTTATAAAGGAACCTCATATAAATACTTCTTATTATAAAGAAATGCAGAGTAAGAAGACCAGGATAGCCAGTACCGGCAAAGAATCTACAGATAAGTTGATAGATGCAATTATGGAAGCTATCACAGAATTTCAGAATGAAGAGACAAAAGAGAAAATCCGGATTGCCTTTGAGCAGGCAGAAAAAGAGGTACAAGACCTTCATGTAAGGATTTCAGAGGGAATCAGGACCACGCAGCGTTTAAATGAAACTCTGCCAGAGGAGCAAAGAAAGCAAATTGGCCAGAAAAAAGGAGCTACATTTGAGACGAAGAAAGCAAAGAAAATGAAAGAGTGCATTCAAAAGATGGCGAAAGATTTTGATGGCAGCATGAAGGATAAAGAGGTTATAGAAATACTCGGTATCAGTCGGAATACATATTATAAATACAAAAAAGAATTGTTACTCAGCAATATTAAGTAATATAATAGTATGCAATGTTGGAATTAGAAGCTTTTATCCTCTTTGTAATTATGATATAATGACACCTGTTGTCACACCCAATCCGACAACGGAAAGGGGGTGTTCTAGCTTGAGTATAGTAATCTCTTTCTTGGTTTCTGTTATGGCAGGTATCGTTAGCTACTATATTTGCAAATGGTTAGATAGAAACGACAGTGACAATTAACCTACAAACGGAGACTTCACCGTTAAAAAAAGAAGAAGAACCCCCGAACAGCGGCCACTGTTCGGGGGTTCGTTTGTTGTGTTCAGCTTGAACGCAATCTCTTTCTTAGCTACTGCCAGTATAGCATATGCAAGTAACTAATTCAAGTATTCTCTTTTTATTGTATTTTTACAACTATTTTATATTTTTGTTATAATGAATAAGTATAATATACAGTGTGATATTACATTGATTTATTCAAATATGTTATCTTTAATATCCTCGATTTTTCCCGCAAGATTTGGATTCTCTTCCTTTAATTCATTTAACCTGTTATATGTCGCATCAGCGGTATAAGGTAATTGGTCAAAGATAATATCTCCAGAAGTACATGTTGAATTTGGATTGTCTCCATATAACGACAGCATTGCATAACCCTGTTTTCTAATTAAATACTCGTAATATTTTTTACTATAATTCTTATTTTACATAAATTTCAATATGTGATAATATTATAATAAATTACTATAATATTTAAAGGAGAAGAATATATAATGAAACAAAAGATTCGACTTACGAAAAGTGAGCGAGAAATTATGGATATCTTATGGGGGCAACAGGAAGCGTTAACATCTTCAGAAATCATAAAAGCTAGTCCAAATAAGTCTTGGGGCAATACATCTATTCACTTATTGTTAAGGTCATTATTAGAGAAAGGTGTAATTGAAGTAGATGGTTTTAAAAAGGCTACTAAAAATTATGCCAGAACATTCAAGGCAGCGATTTCTCAATATGATTATTTTTTCCAAGAGAATTTTCAAGGTATACCCTTAGAAAAAAGAATGAAATTTATAGAAGCAGTCATACAGGATGCCTCATTGGAAGAACTGGATGAAATTGAAAAAATAATTTGTAAAATATAATAATTAGATAATTTGTAACAAAAATACAGCCACACTATGATACATATAGTATGGTTTTTCATATATAGATTTCTTTACTACCCATTACAAAGAAATTGCAAATAATAATTTGATAAACCAAAATATTCCAGCGCTTATATATTATGGAATACAGAGTGTTAATTTATGGACAATAAATATTGGACAATCGTAATACTGTTATTAAGGATATGGAGTAAGGATAATTTAACTTCTCAAAAATTGTTTTTTTGTATTTTGGATTTTGGATTTATAAACTAAATATTTTAAAAACCAGCTAAAATAAACACTATTGTCTATATTCCCTTATTATTGCTATTTTAATATAAGATTTTTGCATCATCATAAAATTTATATTGCTGACAGTACTCTTCCATGGTCAGGTTATAAAATCATTTATTCAAGAATGTTGTTGCTCGCCACCTACAGATGTGGGAGTCATCTCACATCTGATATACTAACTGTGCTATAATACTATTATGATGTCAGAATTATGGGAACAGCGTTTAGCTGCAGAATAATTCGTGACATCCATTTATTCCCAACTAAATCTTGGAGGTAGTATGATAATGTCAAAAGATGAATATTTAATTACAGATGCGCCCCTTAAGGCGCTGACTATTTTTGCAATGCCGATGATTCTCGGCAGTTTTTTTCAACAAGTTTATAATATGGCCGATTCCATAATCGTCGGTCAGTTTGTCGGCTCCTCTGCACTTGCGGCTGTTGGCGCCTGTGCAGCACTTACGAATGTCTTCATTTGCATAGCACTCGGAGCCGGGGTAGGTGCCGGTGTGCTCGTAAGCCGCTATTTCGGTGCCAGAAATTACAGTAAAATGAAAACGATCGTATCTACATCGTTAATCAGCTTTTTGATTCTAAGCATAATCCTTGGTGGCTTAGGCTTTTGTTTTTCTCATTTTATGATGAGCCTTTTGCAGACACCTGATGATATACTGAATGAAGCAGTGCTGTATCTGCGTGTCTATTTTGTAGGATTCCCGTTTCTGTTTATGTACAATATTCTCTCCACTATGTTCTCTTCCATCGGTGAATCAAAGATTCCTTTAGGTCTTCTGATATTTTCTTCTATTTTAAATATCTTTATGGATCTTTGGATGGTGGCAGGTCTTGGTCTGGGTGTATTCGGTGCAGCCCTTGCCACACTGATCTCACAGGGTATCTCTGCAGTATTTTCGCTTTTAATCTTCCTTCATCGAATTCGGAAATATAAAAGCTGCTTTAACTGGTTTGACAGACAGGAACTCTATGCAATGCTTCAAATTGCTGTACCGTCAGTTCTCCAGCAGTCCACTGTGTCCATTGGTATGATGATAGTCCAGGCCGTTGTAAATCCATTCGGTACACAGGCTCTTGCCGGTTATGCAGCAACAATGCGAGTGGAAAATGTTTTTTCACTGATTTTTGTATCCATCGGCAATGCCGTTTCACCATATGTTTCCCAGAATCTTGGCGCAAAGAAACCATGGCGTATTAAAAAAGGCTACCGCGCTGCATTATTGCTGGATGTATGTTTTGCATTCCTCGCCTTCCTGGTTATTGAAACATTGCACACGCAAATTTCCTCACTGTTTCTTGGAAAAGACGGAACAGCCTTAGCCTACCAGGTATCCGGTGATTACATGCGATGGATCGGTTATTTCTTCATCTTCATGGGAATCAAGATGGCAACAGATGGCGTCCTTCGTGGACTCGGAATCATGCGCCCATTTCTCATTGCAAACATGGCAAACCTTGCTATCCGTCTAGCAGTTGCACTGATTTTTGCACCACGTTTTGGCATCGCATTTGTCTGGTTAGCTGTACCAGCTGGCTGGCTTGCAAATTTTCTGATTTCCTATGTGGCACTCAGAAAGTCTGCAAAAGATTTATAAAAATTCCCTGATCTGTCCTGCAATAATCTGCATCAATCGGTTTCTTGCTTCCACACTCGCCCATGCAATGTGCGGAGTGATAATAAGCTTTTTACTGTCTTTTATTTTTGCCAATGGGTTTGTTTCACTCATTGGCTCCTCACATAATACATCAAGACCTGCTGCTGCAATTTCACCTGTTTCCAATGCTTCATATAAATCCTGTTCTACTACGATCGGTCCTCTTCCAAGATTTAAGAAAATAGCTGTCTTTTTCATTTTTGCAAATGCTTCCCTATCCATCAAATCTTTTGTATATTCATTTAACGGAGCATGTACAGACACAATATCTGATGTAGCAAGTAACGTTTCAAAATCAACCTGTTCATATCCTTCCTGTGCCGGACTTCCCGAAGCAGAGTAATAAATCACACGTGCCCCAAACGCTTTTGCAATATCAGCAACTCGTCTTCCGATTGTTCCTAGTCCGATAATTCCCCATGTTTTTCCGTTAACTTCATTAAAATGCTCTGCAAAATGAGTAAACACCGTATCATTTATATATTTTTCATTTTTTACATAGTCATCATAATAACGTATCTTCTCTAGAAGATAGAATAATAAAGCAAATGTATGCTGTGTAACGGATTCTGTAGAATAGCCGGCTACATTTCTCCAGGCGATTCCACGCTTTTTCAGATATTCTTTGTCCAGATTATTTGTTCCTGTAGCTGTCACACATACTAACTTCAAATTTTTTGCAGTCCCAATCGTCTGCTCATTAATCGCAATTTTATTCACAATTAAAACATCCGCATCCTTTACACGCTCTGGAATCTCTTCCAAAGTAGAAAATCCATATTTTACCACTTCCCCCAGAGCATCATATGCCGATAAATCAATATCTTCTCCAATGGTTTTTGTATCTAAAAATACAAGCTTCATATTTTTTCTACCTCCACGACTTCAAGATGTACTCACAAAATCAGATAAAAGATTCTCTGAGTACATCTAGTTTACAGATTTGGTTCTCTTCATTCTACCACAAAATATATTATCAATACATAGTTTTGTTTTCTAGCTATAGGTGCAAGATTGGTACAAGAACAATAGAAAATTACTTACTTGCGATTGCCACGTTTTTTAAAATCCTCGTCACTGCGCTTTTTCCAGTTTGAACCCAACGGTGCACTACATCGGACAGCACTGATTGCCTCACTGATCACTTCATAATTTAGAGCAGTTCCCTCGCTGTCACATTGATAGTTAACTGCTCTGTCCTCATCAATGCCAAATAAACTGGCTGTCTCCACAGCATCAATATTGGCTCCAAGGAATAGAAACTCCCAGCCA
>OCQB01002641.1_pt1 | contig 11656 bp, 8 predicted proteins | sample 1538631 | NCBI WGS metagenome assembly OCQB01 (sample SAMN04571713, study PRJEB22368) | human gut metagenome | biome: human gut; material: stool | host: Homo sapiens | place: Luxembourg | collected 2012-10-19 | reverse complement strand
CTTGGTTTACGCCTGCCGAACTACCGGAAAATAAATATTATATTTTCGGTAAGGAAGGCGCTAAGAAGCTGGCAGAGGAAATGAATGTACCTTTATTGGGGCAAATTCCTATTGTACAAAGCATCTGCGAAAGTGGCGACAAAGGTACACCGGTAGCGCTTGATGAGAATACTGTGACAGGACGTGCTTTCCTGCAATTAGCGGCAAGTGTGGTTCGCCAGGTAGATAAGCGGAATGTGGAAATGGCACCGACGGAAGTGGTGAAGATGCAGAAATAAGAAGTATCCCTTATATTTATAAAAGAAACAGTAGACTGAGTATGGATAGCTCAATCTACTGTTTTTTTATTGGGACATGTTTCTATAATAATTCCGTTATGGCATCCATAATTTCTTTGTCTGTTCTTTCATTGCCATATCCCCTGATAACTTTTCTGATAATGTGGTGTTCGTCCAGTATGAAGAAGAAGGGGGCTGCATTCCCTGTTTGATAGTCTTTGATTACCTGGTCGTTTGCATTCAGAATGGTGTAATTGAGTTTTTTATTATTTGCATAAACTTGAATGGAGTGTTCCTTCCGGCTCCAGCCTTCTATTGCTATAAGGTCGAAATCTTCATTACTGAATTTGCCTTTCAATTCTTTCAGGAAGGGAACGGCAGCCTGACAGGCACCACAACCTATTCCGGTAAAGTTGATTAGCAACACTTTGCTTTTTTGGTTGGCAAGTGATACTGGATTGCCATTGGAGTCGTTTAAAGTCCATTCCGGTGCCTGCTTGCCTGTAAGTTCGGGTGCTGAGGCGGCTTTTTTATTACCGTATCTGTATGGCTCAACAGTATACCCCTTTGGGTAATAATCAGATACATTGAAATCATTAATGGACAACTTGTTGAATTCTACGGATGTAATAGCCGTAACTGATATATCATGTGACATTTCTCTCCGTGCTTTATAAGGTAGATTGTCCGATTTACGTATCCATAGCTCATAGATTGAAGTCGGTTCTACATAAAACGGTGGCTTCTGCATGTGATAGGCTTTTCCGAAAAATTCCACTTGTGTGTCTTCTTCAATAACCAATCTGAAAAAGTAATCGTTACCTTTATCTTGCAAGTCAACGGTTATATTGTCCTTTGTTTGCAGAGCGTATTTGATTATGTTTTTAGTGAAGTTGTAAAAAGGTGGTCCTACTAATCTGAAAGGGAGTGGCCGGGCGGTGAAGTCGTCTTCTACAATTGCCTTGTCATCGTCGTACACTAATACTCTTTTGTGCCCATCATAGCAAAAGACCATTTTGCCCATATCTTTCGTTTCGAAAGAAACATAACTTGCTCCAATGGTACTATCATTCGGATTATTGTATTCATTGGTATAATCAGAATGAATGAATACCGGAACTGTATCACCAGGTTGCCAGGATTCATTAAAACTTGTGTAGCTTGCCGACTCTACCTTTTCAAGGTTATTGAGTACTTTCTGTAAGTATACCTTTGGGTCTTCCAGTGCATTGACTGTGTTGATTATAAATAAGAAGGATAATAGAACAAGTAGCTTTTTCATGGTGTAAGAATTTTATGATTATCTGCATCCTCCCCTTGATACCGGAATAAATGATCAGGGGGAGGACTTGCGGATAATCTATTGTGTAAGAGAGAATTTAAACTGAATAGAGGTTACTTTATTGTAATCTGAAAACGATAGGGAATGTGTATTTCACGTCTACTGCTTTTCCTCTTTGCATACCCGGTTTCCATTTAGGCATGTTCGTAGTAATACGGATTGCTTCTGCATCCAAAGATGGATTTACGCCCTCGATGATTTTAGGACGTGTGACATTACCATTTTTATCGACTATCATTTGTATGACTACCCGTCCTTGTATCTTTTCCTTTTGTGCCTCTACCGGATATTTGATATTTTTGGATAAATATTGCATTAATCCATTCGTGCCACCGGGGAATGAAGGCATTTCTTCCACTACTTCAAATACTACGTCTTCATTGACAGGCGATTCTTCCTTAGGGGCATAACCCACGACTACCATTTCATCGACTTTTTCTATAGGCTTGTAGTCTTCTTTTGGGACTGCGTCGTCATTTAAGCGGAACATAACAGGAACAGTATATTTCACCCGGACAGGTTTTCCTTTTTGCATACCGGGTTTCCATTTAGGCATTGCACTGATAACGCGCACTGCTTCACCGTCCAATTCAGGGTCTACTTCACGGAGAATTCCTATGTTGGAGATGCTTCCATCCGTATTTACAATAAATTGTACGGTGACGCGTCCTTGTGTACCATTCTTCTGTGCATTTACCGGATATCTGATGTTTTTCGATAAGAATTCCATCATTGCTCCCATTCCGCCATTCGGAAATTCCGGCATTGTTTCCACTACCTCAAATACAGGATTGTCCGGGTCATCGGCAGGCGGATTTTGCCATTCCCTATCCATGACAATCTTCATGTTGGAGTTGTTTTCTTTGTTGACAGTGGCGGGTACCCCCATCATTTTTCCATCTTTTTTCCAAATTACTATCATTTTAGCATTCTCAAATGCTTTGAAAGAAAAATTACCGTTCTTTCCTGTGACATACGATTGACCTTGTGGTAATTTGTAGTCGCCATCAACGAAAAACTCAGCGCCTTCCACCGCTTTTCCGTCTTTATCCACTACTACCCCTTTGTAAGTCACAAGCTTGTCTTTATCCTGTTGCGGTGCCGGTGTTTCCAGCGGTGCCGTTTCAGTAGCAACTTCCATATCCGGCGCCGTTGTATCTGACGTCAGATTATCTTCCACAGCCTCTATGACATCTCTGGCAACTTCCTTCGTGGTGCGTGCCACGGCTTCGATGTTGCTGATAATCATAAGTAAGGCTGCCAAGGGGAGGAACATAAGATACTTAGTTCTCCCTATTTCTCGGGTTCTCTTTTTGTTCATCATTTTGATGCGTTTTTTTTAGAGGTAATACATTAAAACTGTTATAGATAGTTGCTGCAGCCTTATGGTGTGATAATCCTAACAGGTGATACTGATAGGCTTTGGAATCATGCCCGGTTTCCAGTACACGGTTGTCCGCCAGATATTCCAGATTGGTGCGGATTTCCCGTTTCATGAGCCAGGCAAAAGGATTGAACCAGCAAAATGTACATACAATCTCACTGACAAGTACGTCAATGGAATGCCATTGGTTGGCATGAGTCTGTTCGTGGGTTAATATTTCGCTTAGTTCATCTTCTGTATGTGAAGTCGGATGAATAAAAATCCAGTGAAAGAAGGAAAAAGGTCCGCTTGCTTGCTTAAGCAAGTGTACGTTGGTATTTCCAATCTTCGTTTTCCGGCTACGGAAAGCTAGCCGAATAATGCCTGCCAGTTGTATAAGAAAACGGGCAGCTAATAGGGCTACTCCTCCCCAATAAACAAAACCAGCCGTTTGGAGCAGGATTGCTTTCCAGTCGAAGGTTGTCTTTTCCGGCGTCAGGGTAAACTCCGGCAAAACGATGTCAGCGTATAAATCTGCCATGGCAACCATAGGTTCCTGTGCCGTAATCCAAGTTTGTATATTTAGTAATGGATAGACGGCAGATACGGCAAAGAAACAGAGCAAAGCAACCCTGCGCCACGTGAAGAACGTGTCTTTATAGAAGAATAGCCGGTAAAACGCATAAAATAGCGCAATGGCTACGTTGATTTTTAGAAAATAGGCCAACATCTTTTGAAGTATGATTTATAGTTTATGATTTATGTGTTTCTTGAATCATGAAATATTTCCCTTATTCCGGATGTTATATATCATAAATCAAGAATCATAAATCTTCACTCTTTTCCTCTCTCAATCATATTGATGATATCTTTCAGGTCATTGGTCGAAATCTTTTGCTCTTTGGCAAAGAAAGAAACCATTTCCTTATACGAGTTTTCAAAGTAATTACGCACAAAGCCACTCATGAACGTACGTTTGTATTCGCTTTCACGGATAGCGGGTGTATATTGGTACGTATTTCCTACGCGTGCGGCTGTAACATACTGCTTGCGTTCCAGGTTCTTGACGATGGAAGCTACCGTAGTGTAGGGAGGTGCCGGTTGGGATATTTGGCAACAATGTCTTTTACGAAGCAACTGCCCAGTTCCCAGATGTAGATCATTGCTTCTTCTTCTTGTATTGTTAATTTTTCCATGGAATAAAAGTTTTTGAATGAATTCAATACAAAGCTACGAAAGTTTCGTAATAAAGCAATGAACAGTGAGTTAATTATTCTAAATACTGCTTTTTGAATCATGTGGATTGTATTATTGGGCAGTTGGAGCTAAAGTATATTGTGGGTATTTCTTTGCTGTGATATGTTTTTATGGCTTTTGTATGGAAAAAGAGGAGAATATTTGCATTTACTTTGAAGAGATTGGTTATCTTTGAGCATCAAACAAATTTGGATTTGAAATAGACTGTAGTATCGTACAGATTGATTCACTTTAAATTAAATAGAACATGAAGATTTTGAAATCATTGTTGTTGGGTATGTGTGTCGCATTATGTGCATGCACATCTCAAACTTCTACTGTGCAAACCAATGACAAGGGCACTCAGTGGGAATGGAAGAATGGAACTATTATTGTGAAAACTCCCGAGCGTCCGGCTGGGCAGCAGAGTGTGATTGGGCTGACTGCCCCGAAGATGGAAGTCGTTAGAGTAGGATTCGTAGGACTGGGTATGCGTGGCCCCGGTGCTGTAGAGCGTTTTACCCATATTCCCGGTACGCAGATCGTGGCTCTTTGTGATTATGAACAATCACGTGCTGAGGGCTGCCAGAAGTATTTGCAGAAAGCATCTTTGCCTAAGGCAGCTGTTTATTCCGGAGAGAAAGGATACGAAGAACTTTGTAAACGCGATGACATAGACCTGGTTTATATTGCTACCGACTGGTTGCATCACTTCCCTGTAGCAATGTGCGCTATGGAGAACGGCAAACATGTAGCTATAGAAGTTCCTTCGGCTATGAATCTTCAGGAGTGTTGGGACTTGATCAACATGAGTGAAAAGACTCGCAAACATTGTATGATACTGGAAAACTGTTGTTATGACTGGTTTGAAATGAATACGCTGAACATGGCACAGCAGGGAGTATTTGGTGAAGTGATTCGCGGACAAGGTGCTTACATCCATGAATTGAGCCCGTTCTGGGATCATTATTGGAAGAACGGTGAGAATGATAAACTGGGATGGCGTTTGGATTACAACAAGAAACATCGTGGTGATGTGTATGCTACTCACGGTCTTGGTCCTGTGGCGCAAGCATTTGATATTCATCGTGGCGACCGTATGGTGACGTTGGTAGCTATGGATACCAAGTCGGTTGTTGGTAAGGATCTGGTAGAAAAAAGAACCGGAGAGGAATGTGATGATTTCCGTAACGGTGACCATACAACTACACTGATTCGTACGGCAAACGGAAAAGTTATCGAGATTCAACATAATGTGATGACACCGCAACCTTATAACCGTTTGTATCAGCTTACCGGAACCAAGGGCTTTGCCAATAAGTATCCGATTCAGGGGTATGCTCTTGATGCTAAGCAGTTGAGCGCTTCGGGAGTAGAACCGCAAGTTGACAATCTGAATACCCATAGCTTTTTGCCTAAAGAGGAAATGGAGGCGCTTGTAGAAAAGTTCCAGCATCCAATATTAAAGAAGTATGGTGAAATGGCTAAGGAAGTAGGAGGCCATGGAGGCATGGATTTCATTATGGATAGCCGTTTGGTATATTGCTTGCAGAACGGTTTACCTTTGGATCTGGATGTATACGACTTAGCAGAATGGTGCTGTCTGGCAGAACTGGGTGAGCTTTCTATGGATAACAATTGTGCTGCTGTGGAATTTCCTGATTTTACCCGCGGCGAATGGAATGTTATAAAAGGCTATAAGTTTGCTTATGCAAGTCTTGAAGAAGAAAAAGAGACTATGGATAAAGCTAAAGCCTTTACAAGCAAATTGAAAGAAAAAGGAGCCGAAGACTGGAAGCAGGAATCGGGTGAGAAATAAAACGAATGGCACTGTTCATCATTGAATGTAAATGATGGGCAGTGCCATTTTTTTTTAACAGGCTTCGTACCGTCCGGTACTTCTTTTTTATTGATCAGCTACTTTCAGGAGCTCTTCTTTCATTGTTTTAACACCGGGGAAACCTACTTGTCTGTATTTTATATTTCCTTCGCGGTCAATAATGAGGTAGGTAGGAACACCTGAAACATTGAAACTCTTGCCTAAGAAATTCCATTGGGCAGCTGTCACACGGTAATGTTCACCATGAATATCAGGAATCATATTTTCCCATGTCTTCAATGGAGATGTCTCACCGGTGATATACAAATACACAATATCCTTATCTTTTAATTCTTCCTTCATTGGAATCATTTCTTTGTTAGCCATGCGGCATGGACCGCACCAGGTAGCCCAGAAATCAACCAGCAATACTTTTCCACTGAACTTACTGATAATGGAAGCAAAGAGGTCTTCATCGCTGACTTCACCGGCTTCATTTACTGTGAATCCCGTCTTTTTCTTATTGGCTTCAATCTTTGCCAGGAGTTCATCGTTGGCTACAGTCAGCATTTCACGATAAGCGGAAGGGAAAGTGTTGATTGTGTTAATTTGCTCTTCAGTTAGCGGAGTGAAATTCTTGATGCTTTGATAAAGAGGAATAACCCGGACGATGTCAAAGAAGATACCGTTGTCTGTTCCCCAAGTTTTGGCAAGGTCATCACTTTTCTGATAACAACCGATTACGATGTTTGAGTAATTGCTGGACAGGGTGGCTTGCAGATCGTTTAGTATTGCAAAGTTAGCATTTGGAATATAGTCAGCCGGTATTTTCTGTGCCCGTTCCATATAGTATTTTTGAGCTTCTTCGCGTGTTATCTGATTGGCCTGTATGGCAGCTGATGTCAGTGTATTTGCAGCTAAACGCAATAACCCAATTGTGGACAACTTATTGTTGATGGTGAGTACTTGACGTGTTGCCAGACTGCATGGGAGTTTGTCTATTTCCGTTTGCACTTCAGCAGACAATTCCAGTACTTTTGATTTGTAAGTGTCTATATCCATACCGGCAAATGCCTTCATGTCCTTATATACCTTATCTTGTACATTGGTGTCGGGCATATCCTGGTTCAATTCTTGTGCAACAGTTGCTAAGGGGCCGTTAATGTATAGAATCTCTCCGTAAGGCTTCTCCTCGCTATGGAATTTAGACCGGCGGCGGGAGATCTCACGCAAATTGATATATGCTTCAGTCGTTTTTCCCGGTTCCATAAATAGTTGGAGGGGTGAGCTGCCGGACATATATATAGAAACGGGTGTAGTACTTGCCAAGGATATTTCTTTGCTGAAACTACCATCCGGTTGGATTTCTACCAGTGCTTCCGATATATCGCCTTTGGCACTTTCCCATGATACCAGAGTCATGGTCTTGGACATGCCGGGACGGAAATCCAGTAACTTACCTTTCAAGGTAGCTTTACCATATTCGATGACAGGGTTTGGCAGGGCAGTTTCTTTGTCTGCTTTATGGATAACAGCCTCTTTCGGCAGTACCAACTTTGGCAGATTATTGCCTTTCAACTGGATTCCCCAAATACTGAATCCATTTTCAACGTCGGCACCTTCTGTGAAGTCAATGGATGTAACGGATGCGGGAAGGGGAGGAAACACTAACTGAAACTCGGCTTCACCGGATTCCGGCATCCAAAACTCTGCATCCGGTGTGATGCCTATGCCCGAACGTAGTTGGTAAGTCTTTCCGTTATTATCTTGCAAGTAACTTCCTGAAGCAATTTTTATCCAGTTTTTAGGCCGGTATTTGGCAAAAATGTGCAGGACTGTAGCCGTGTCACTGATTTCGACCTGGTTGACTTCAATAGAGGTGGTGTTACTTACGACGAACGGAGGTTGTTCAATCACTTTGTTTTTAGCTTGAATGGTGCAGCACATGCATAGTAGCAGACTGCTGAGGAGAAAATTGAGCTTTTTCATACTATATAGTTTTTATCAAAGTTACGAATCTTTCGTAATTGCAGAACATCTTGCTTGTTAATTGATGTAAAACGAATGAAAAATGTAGTTTTTCAGTGTAACTTTGGGTCATCTTAATATCTATTAAATCATGAGAACCAAAGCTTTAATTTTCGGATTGCTGCTGGCAGCTTCTACTCATGCCCAGCTTCTTTATCACGATGCTTCCGCTTTCCCCCTGTTAGGCAAAGCTACGGATGCTACTCTTACCCGTTACGAACGCCTTCCGGCTTCTTTGAAATCTGTTTCCCGCAAACCGCTCTGGGATTTAGGACGCAATAGTGCCGGACTTGCTTTGCGCTTCCGTTCCAACTCTACATGCATTGGGGCAAAGTGGGAAGTGAGGGATAACAGAAGTATGAATCATATGACTCCTGCCGGAATCAAAGGACTGGATCTGTATTGCCTGCAAGATGGTAAGTGGGTCTTTGCCGGTAGCGGGCGGCCTCAAGGAAAGGTAAATGAGGCTACTATCGTGAAGAATATGGATCCTGAAGAACGGGAATATCTTTTATATCTTTCTTTGTATGACGGAGTCACCTCATTGGCAATCGGTGTGGATAGCCTTTCGACGCTTGACCAGCCTACTGTTGATTTGCCGGTACGTGAGAAGCCCGTTGTTTTTTATGGAACCAGTATTTTGCAGGGTGGTTGTGCTTCCCGTCCCGGAATGGCCCATACGAATATTCTGGAACGTTGGCTCAATCGTGAATGTATCAATTTAGGTTTTAGCGGTAATGCTTTGCTCGATCTGGAGATTGCGGAACTTATAGCTACGGTCGATGCTTCCATGTTTGTGCTTGATTTCCTTCCCAATGCCACAGTGGAACAGATGAAAGAACGGGCGGAGAAATTTTACTCTATCGTCCGTAGCAAACATCCCGAGACTCCCATCCTTTTTGTAGAAGATCCTATTTTCACTCATTCCCGTTTTGATAAAAGGGTTGCAAGGGAAGTGAAAGCTAAAAATGAAACGATTGCGGCTATTTTCCAGTCAATGAAGAAAAAGGGTGAAAAGAACATCTATCTTCTTTCTTCAAAGGATATCATCGGGCACGATGGTGAGGCTACTGTTGATGGTATTCATTTTACAGATCTGGGCTTTATGCGCTATGCGGAAGTATTATATCCGTTAATTAAAAAACATATTCGGTAACTTTTTCTATTTTATTATTCTATGAAACATGGCAGGTCTTGGCTATCGGCTTTATTGATTTCTTTTTCTATTTTGTCATTTGCTCAAAAAGAGCCGGTGGATTATGTCAATACGATTATTGGTGCTTCAACTTCGGCAGAGGCCGGAAAGTCGGGGCATGGGTTGGGAAAAACCTTTCCGGGAAGTTGTACTCCTTTCGGACTTGTACAGTTGAGTCCGGATACTAAAACAGGTGGTGATAACGGCCCCGGATATTCGTGGCATCATTCTACTATCGAAGGATTCAGCTTTACGCATTTAAGCGGTATTGGCTGGTATGGTGATTTCGGAAACTTTCTGGTAATGCCTACCACCGGACCATTACGGACATTCAAGGGAACCGAAAATAAACCGGAGGAAGGTTACCGTTCCAGATATTCCCATGATACGGAGATTACACAGGCCGGATACTATTCGGTATACTTGCAAGATTATCAGGTGAAGGTGGAACTGACATCCGCTCCTCGTTCAGGGATTCTGCGTTTCACATATCCAGAGTCGGAAAAGTCACGTATCCAGATTGATCTGGCCCGTAGAATTGGTGGCACATCTGATGAACAGTATGTGGAAAAAGTAGATGAATATACGATTCGGGGATGGATGAAATGTACGCCTGCTTGTGGAGGTTGGGGAAACGGCTCGGGTAAATCTGATTATACCGTTTACTTCTATTGCTGTTTTGATCGCCCATTGACGGAATACGGTGTTTGGAGTGCTTCTATTCCTGAGGGTGTTAGCAGAAAGAATGATGCCAATGATAATCCGGCCTATTTCAACTATATTAAGGATGCCCGGATAATACCTGCTATCGGGAAAGCACAGGGAAAGCACTTGGGCTTTTATACAGAGTTTCCTACCCGGAAAGACGAACAGGTGCAACTGAAGTGTGGTATATCGTTTGTCAGCATGGAAGGTGCCCAGCGCAATCTGGAACAGGATATTCCGGACTGGAATTTTGAGCGGGTAAAAGAAAATACACGTAATCTGTGGAATCAGGCACTCTCTTCGGTAAAGGTTGAGGGAAGTGAAAGGGATAAGACTATCTTTTATACCTCTTTGTATCATACAATGATCGATCCACGTTGCTTCTCCGATTGTGACGGCCGATATGTCGGTGCGGATAAGAAGATCTACCAGACGGAGAATTTTACTTATCGTACTGTATTTAGCGGTTGGGATGTATTCCGTAGTCAGTTCCCATTGCAAACATTGATTAATCCCCGATTGGTGAATGATGAGATAAACTCTTTGATCCAGATTGCCCAATTAAGTGGGAAGGAGTATTTCCCGCGTTGGGAAGTAGTGAATGCATATTCCGGCTGTATGTTGGGAAATCCCGCTATCTCGGTGCTGGCGGATGCCTATGAGAAGGGGATCCGGGAGTATGATGTACAGAAAGCCGTTGAGTATGCTGAGAATACACAGAAGCAGTTTGGTAATGGAGAACTGGGATATACTCCCGGCAGTCTTTCCCATACATTGGAGTATGCTTATACGGATTGGTGCTTAGGACAACTCATGGGTTCCTTGGGCAAAAAGAAAGAAGCAGCTGAATATGAAAAGCGTGCCAAAGCTTACCGGAATGTGTGGTGTGACAGCGTGCAGTGGTTTCGTGCCCGCATGAAGGGTGGAGGCTGGTTGCCTTGGCGAGGCCGCACGGCACAGGATCAGGGTACTACGGAAAGTAATCCTTTCCAGCAAGGCTGGTTTGTCCCTCATGACATTGACGGAATGAAAGCTCTGATGGGAGGACAAAAGAAGTTTGATGCGGAACTGGAAGAGTTCTTTGCCAATGTTCCGGAAGATTTTTTGTGGAATGATTATTATAATCATCCTAATGAACCGAACCATCATGTACCATTTCTTTTCAACTACTCTTCTTGCCCGTGGCTGACACAGAAGTGGACGAGAAAGATTTGTGATAAAGCTTATGGTGACGATGTTCTGGGATTGTGCGGAAACGAAGATGTAGGGCAGATGTCGGCGTGGTATGTATTGGCGGCTATGGGCATTCATCCGGTTTGTCCGGGAAATCCCCGTTATGAGATTACCAGCCCTGTCTTCGAAAGCGTAGAGATAAACCTGGATACACATTTTTACTCCGGTAAGAATTTCAAAATCATAGCGCATAATAACTCGCCTCAGAACATTTATATTCAGTCGGTATCATTGAACGGTAAGAAATTGAACCGTTTGTGGATAACGCATAATGAGATTGTGAAGGGTGGGGTACTGGAATTCGATATGGGACCCAAACCAACTGCTATGGATGAGTTAGTATTCTAATTACCAATGCGTTGCATTTACCGATTGTTTGCCGCAGGATGTAAAAGCATTTACTGTCTTAGACTGATATAGGTAGACACATTAACCAACTAATAAATGTGTTACTATT
>OCQB01002638.1_pt1 | contig 11663 bp, 10 predicted proteins | sample 1538631 | NCBI WGS metagenome assembly OCQB01 (sample SAMN04571713, study PRJEB22368) | human gut metagenome | biome: human gut; material: stool | host: Homo sapiens | place: Luxembourg | collected 2012-10-19 | reverse complement strand
AATAATGTTTTTATAACTTGATGAATGACTTTCTAAATAGTCTTCTAATTGGTTTTGTTCTGTTATTGTTAAAGCAACTACATCTTTATCTTCTTTTAAACTTTTTGGTTTTTCAATACGATCAATGCCTTCAAATAAATTTTTTACTAAATATAATTTATAATTTGCATATTCATAAACATATTTAAGCATTCTATAATCTTTTTTTATAGTGGAATTTGACTTTACTCTTTCTTCCTGTAAAAAGTCTTCAATTTGTTTTTTAGTTACTTTTTCTATTGGAATATTAGCAAATTTATGCTTTTTTATTCTTTCTAATGTTGACATATTAGTATTGTAAGCATTTGCTTTCGTTTTTCCCATTCTATATTTTGAATCTTCAATTTCTTTTGCTAAAATTGCTATTGTTTTTTCTGTTCTTTTCAATTCAATAGAACAACCAGACCTTTTCATTTCTAATTTGTATTTATACATTTTATCTAATGCTTCTTCTTGTGTTTTAGCAGTAAATGTTTTTCTAATTACTTCTCCTGTTTCTATATCTTTTCCTATTGTTAAAGTTGCTTTATGTTGTTCATTAATATAGAACTTATCGCATTTATCAGCATTTTTACATTTTCTACATTTATCACAATTATTCATTGATCTTTTGTTTTTTCTATTTTGACAAACAGATTTATCTTTGCATTTCTTACATATAGGACACATAGATAATTCAGAGTTCTTTTTTTCTGTTTTTATTATATATGTTCCGACTGTATAACCTTTATTACTCATAATATTTCCTCCATTTCTTAAATTTTTTGAGGAAATGTAGTGTTACAATAGATGTGAAACAAAAATAATATAGAAAAAAAGTGATTCAAGTAGTATAATTGAATTGTCTAAAAACAAAATATACGAAAGGACTTGAATCACTTATGGATAATAGTATACCACAAAATCAAAAAAATATAAAGAGGTATTTACCACATAAATTAGAAACAAGAGTATATGCAGTGGAAATGTACAGAAAATGTGGAGATATTGAATATGTATGTAGAAAATATCATATATCAAGAACATCATTATGGAGATGGAATAAAAAATATGATGGTCAAAAAGAAAGTCTAGCAGATAAAAGTCACAGACCATTAAGAAAACATCCAACAGCACATACAGAGCAAGAAATGAAATGGATAAGAGACTTAATAAAAAGAAATCCACATATAACATTAAATGAAATATGGTATAAATTGAAAATAAACAAAGGATATACAAGAAAACCAGTATCATTATATAGGATATTAAGAAAAATAGGATATTATAATAATCCAGAAATAAAAGGAACAAGTAAAAAACACAATAAAGAATATTACACCCCAAAGCAAATAGGTGAAAAATGGCAAATAGACGTAAAATATGTACCAATGGAATGTAAGGTAAAAGGATTACCCAAAGATATAAGATACTATCAATATACATGTATAGATGAAGCAAGTAGAGAAAGATATTTGTATTGGTATGAAGAGCATACACCAACGAATACAGTAGACTTTGTAAAGAGATGTATTAAATACTATGGATATAAAGCTAAAGAAATACAAACAGATAATGGAATAGAATTTACATATAATCAAGCAGAAATAAAGAAAGAACATCCAATGGATACATTATTAAATAGCTTAAATATAAAGCATCATAAAATAAGACCAAGAACACCTGAACATAATGGGAAAGTAGAAAGAAGTCATAGAAACGATAATGAAAGATTTTATAGTTGGCTTACATTTTATAGTTTAGAAGATTTAAGAAAACAAGGAGCAGTATATTTAAAGAGATCTAATAGAATACCAATGGCTATATTAGGGTATTTAACGCCCAAAGAAAAAAGAACAGAATTAATGTGTGCATAAAATAAAAAACAAAATCAATATATTACGAGAATAATATATTAATTTGTTTCACATCATTGACTAACATACATTACATTTTTTACTTTGATGTGAAATTATTGATATTTTCCTATAAGATTCCTTCAAAAAATATAGCCATTTAACAAACGTTAAGTGGCTATATTTTTAAACCTTTTATTTACTTCATTCCAATTCACAATATTCCAAAATGCATTAATATAATCTGATTTTTTAGTTTTATATTGCAAAAAATATGAATGTTCCCACATATCTAAAACTAGTAATGGTTTACATCCCCATAGAGTTAAATTCTGATGTTTTTCGCATTGTAAAATTTCTAATTTACAAAAATCAGGTACCCATACTAACAAATTCCAACCAGAAGCTTCCACAACTTTACTACTTTCTGTGAATTGTTCTTTAAATTTTTCGTAACTTCCGAAGTCTTTAATTATTTGTTCCATTAGATTATTATCTGGACTTGTTGGAACAGCTGGCCCCATGTTTTCAAAAAATAATTCATGCAAGATTACTCCTGACCCAAAAAAGCTTAAATCTTTTTCTAAACATTTTATACTTGTAAAATCATTTGTTTTTCTTGCATCTTCTAGCTTTTCTTTGGTTTTGTTTGTATTATCTACATACCCTTTATATAAAATATTATAATGTATATCTAATGTTTCTTGGTTGTAATATGGTTCTAATGCATTTAATGGATATGGTAATTCTTTCATTTTTATCATTGTGCTTCCTCCTCTCATTTATTATATTGGTATTAAAAAAATTCATACCATTTAAAGTATGAATTTTTTTAATTATAAGTCACAATATGATATAACACATTTTCCGTTTTGATTTGTTACACCAAATTCAATATCTTCTGATTCTTTAGAACCATCAAGTGCTATATTGTTTACTTTAGCAATATATTCTGCATCTGAATAATCACCTTTTATTGTAATGCTTTCTACTTCATATTCAGTTCCTGTTGATCCTCCATCAAAGTAATATACTATGCCATTAACTTCTTTTAATCCTTGTGTTCCGTTTGAATTAAACCATTCTTCTGTCATATAATTCATCATTGCACTTTTAAATGTTGACCATTTAATGTTTGTTTTTTTATAGTTGTCATTGTCTGGATTGCCATCTGGTTCTTCTTTCATTAATTTTAGTTCTTGTAACATTCCACTAGGAGAACCATCTCTTTTTCCTACTAAATTTAAATATGATTGTATTGATTTTTTTATTGTATCTTCTGAAAATTTATTTTCTTCTGTTTTTGATGTACTACCTATATTATTAGTAGTGTTTGTATTTGAATTCGTATTTGATTTTATATCTGCAGTTGTATTTGTTGTTTTATTTTCATTTTCTGTCTTGGCTGTGTCTAAACTTTCAGAATTATTTTCTACTCCATTAGAATTTGTGTTTTGTTTTTCTGGTTTCATAATCATATATGTTGCACCTACCGCTATTACAGCAACTATTACTAATAATATAATTACTGTTCCTATACTTAATTTCTTTTTTTCCATTTTTTATCTCCTTCTTTTCTCAAAGTGAGAATCCGGTTGGAAAAGAATTAAATTATTATAATTATTTTCCAACCTTTTCACACTATTTTATATCTTCTGCATTTTTATAAACTTGTCTTCCCTTGCTATAATGTAATGTTCTTACACCAGTTCCATTTGAATATAGTAATTCTTCTTCTCCATTGTTGTTTTTTAATACAATTTTATTGAACATATTGTCTTTTTGCATTGTATATCTTCCTGATTCTAAAACTCTATTATTTGTATCTACTTTTTCATATAGTCCTGTTGGTCCAAGTACAAGTTTCAATTCTTTATCTTCGTCATGGTCTACATTATAGGTTCTCCACCATTCCCCTACATATGTTGTTCTATTTGTATTTGCCTCTGCATTTTCTGGTAAGTAGCATTCGTACATCATCTGATTATTTTTTGAGATATGTGTTAATATTGTTTCTCCAAACATGTTAGTTTGATACATTGCATATACTACACAATTATCTGTATAAGTCATTTTTATCATTGAGTCACTTACTTGTTCATATTTTCCTTTTTCAGTTCCCGTATATGTTTTACCATTTTGCAATTCTTCAAATGTTCCGTCCGCATTCAAGGTTAATTGAATTTTTACATCTTCTCCATATATGTCTGATATTTTAGGTAATGCTTCATTTCCTGTCATATAAGCATAATTCCATTTTCCTACAAATTTATTTTTTATTTCTTCAAAAATATCTGAACCTGTATTTGAAGTGTTATTGTTGTTATTATTATTTTTATCTGTTGTTCCTGTCTCATTCTTCTCATCACCAGATGTTTCTGCTTTGGATATTATAACACCTGTACTTAATTTTATTTCTTTAAATTCTGTATTATCTAATTTAAATGTTATAGTACTTTGGTAAATATCAATTTTATTCATGTCTATTTTAAATGTGTCTTTTGGAAGTTTTGCATATGTAAATGTTGCTGTATATATTCCTGCACAATATTCTATATTTGAAATATCTAAGCATGTAGTTCCTGTAACTTCTCCCAAGAATTTCTTTAATTTTGTTTCAGAAATTTTTTGAAGAGCTTCTTCTGCATCTTCAACATCAATTCTTAAAGTTGTAATTTCATCGCCATTAGCTTTAAATATTTTTAATACTAATTTACCTTCAGATGTGTCATAATTTTTCAAATTCAATTCTTCTGTATATGTAGATTCATTGTCTCCTTTTGAGCTAAGTTGTGAACACAATATTTTGTTTTCAGAATTGTATACTTCATATTTTAAAGGAACAACTTCATCACTATTTTCTGCTTCTTTTTCTTTTATCGCTAATATTAGTTTAGCTTCTTTACCATTTATTTGTATCTTTTGAACTTGCATTACAATATTTTCTGTTAGATTGATTGTTTCATATGATATTGTTATATCTCTGTCTGATAATATATCTGATTTATCATTATGTACTGTTTCATCTTTTGTCACTAAATGTTTAATCATAAAAAATATGTTTTCATATCCTTGTGTTGTTGCATATATATTTCCACCACCAAGTACTATTACTGCACATGCAGCTGTTGCTATAGTTCTTTTTACCCAAAGTTTCTTTGGTTTTATCTTTTGAGGTTCATTTATTTCATTAATATTCATATTAATTCCCCTCTCTTTTTCTAAATTTATTGAATTATTAAATAAGTTATCAATTTTTTCTGGTATATGTCCATCTTTAATTTTTGATTTTATGTACAAATCTTTTTCTTCATCACTTTTGTCCACTTTCTTCACCTCCTTTTAATATATCATATAATTTTCCTCTTGCCCTTGCTAGTCTTGACTTTACTGTGCCTTCTGGAATGTTTAAAACTTTTGATATTTCTTTGATTGACAATTCATCATAATAATATAATGTTACTGTTAATCTTAAATCTGGTTCGATATTTTCAAGTATTTTTACAAGTTCGTCTTCACAATTATAGCTATCTTCTACTGTTTCATCATAGTTTTCTGTTAGTTTCGTTGTTATATTTACAACTTTTTTGTTTTTATTTATAAGGTCATAACAACTATTTATGATTATTCTTTTGCTCCAATATTTGAACATTTCTTTATTTTGTAATTTACTTATATTGCTGTACATTTTTATTAATGCTTCTTGTAAAGCATCATATGCATCATCTTCATTTTTCAATATTACTATTGCTGTTTTATACATAGATTCTTTGTTTTGAATTATTATTCTACTAAATGCCTCTTTGTCTCCTGCCATGGCTTTTTCTAAATCTGACATTTTCATCCTCCTATTATTAAGACTATTCTTTTTTCTTTTTGGTTCATTTTTATTTAAAAAAATAAAGCCCTTCATAAAAAAGGCTTTTCTTGTCTATATTTTTCTCTTCTGCATATTATAACAAATCTTTGCAACAAGTGCGTTTGGAGCAATTTTTGCTCCGAATTTGGCTAGTTTGATTTTCCAGCCAGGCACAATATAAAATTTTCCTTTGAATAATTTATCTGTTGTATATTTTGCTACATATTCACTACTTAAACCTTTTAGTGCAAATTGAACATCTGCTACTTTATTAAAATTTGTATCTACAGGTCCTGGGCATAAGATGCTTATTTGTACTTTTGAACTTTCTTTTTTTAATTCTTCTCTAATCGCTTCTGAAAGTCTTACTACATAAGCTTTTGTTGAATAATATGTTGCCATTAGTGGTCCTGGCATAAATCCAGCAATTGATGCTACATTTAGAATTTTTCCACTATTTTTAGCTTTCATATCTTTTAAATATAGTTTTGTTAAAACATGATATGCTACAATGTTTGTATTTATCATTTGTAGTTCTTTCTCTAAATTTGTTTTATCAAAATATCCGCAGTCTCCAAACCCTGCATTGTTTACAAGTATATCTATATCTTTATATTTTTCATAAAGTTGCTTGCAATTTTCTGGATTTGATATATCCATACTTACTGTTTCTATATTTGTTTCTAATTTTTCTTTTACTTCATTTAACTTTTCTAAATTTCTTGCAACAAGAATTAGGTCATATCCTTTTTGGCTTAATTCTTTTGCTATGTCTCTACCTATTCCCGAAGATGCCCCTGTTATTAATGCTCTCATATCTTTTCCCTTTCATTACATTATTTTGGTTGAAAATGTTTTTCTTATTACATTAACAAGTGCTTGTATTACTAAATTTTCTTCATATATACTATTAAAAAATCTCTTTATAAATGGAATTTGATAAATTAGTATGAAAAAAAGTATAACAATTGCTAAACATCCTGTAAATTTCATATAATATTTAAAATCGTGTTTTTCTCTTCTTCTATAGTTTCTATTTTCCATTTCTTGAGCATGTGCATTATATTCTCTGGCTATATTTTCATACATTATTCTTCCTATATTAGATATTGTACCTTTATCTTCTGCTTTATAATTATTTGCACTTACATTTGTTTTGACATTTGTATAGTTTTGAATTCTCATATTTTGCAATCTATTTCTTAATTCTTGATTTTCTTCTACTACTTTTATATATTCTGCTTCTGGCACCATATTTTCTTGTATTTGTTCGTCATATGTTCTTCTTTTAAACTCATCTGATAATACTGAATATGCTTCGTTTATCTCTTTCATTTTTTCTTCGTATTGACCATTATTTTCTGCCTCTTGTAAATCTGGATGATATTTTTTTACAAGTGTTTTATATGCTTTTTCTATTACTTCTGGTGATGCTTTTTTGTCTACTTCTAATATTTCATAGTAATTTTTCACATTTTTCTCCATTCTCTTTTATATTTCAGTCTCTATTATTTCACAGTTTTTTATCTCTATTTCTGATAAATTTTTGCTTTTTGGCATTCCATATAAATGTGCTTTTAATACTTTTGCAACTCCTCCGTGTGCTACAATAAGTACTGTTTTTCCTTCATATTTTTTCTTTATATCATTTAAAAAATCTAATATCCTTTTTTCAAAGTCATGCAAGTTTTCTCCTTTTGGTATTTGATAGTTTAAGTCGTAATTCCAAATTTTTTTTTCCATTTCATTTGTTATTTCATGACCTTCTAGTTCTCCTAATTTTCTTTCTCTTATTCTTTCGTCTGTTATCATTTGTACGTTTTTGTCTTTATTTATTATTTCTGCTGTTTGTATTGCTCTATGCATTGGCGAACATATTACAATATCGTATTTAGCATTTTCTAATTCTTTTTTGGTTTGTTTTGCTTGTTCTATTCCTGTTGAGTTTAGCTCTTTTTCTGTTTCTCCTCCTTGCATTTTTCTTGCTAGGTTCCAATCTGTTTGACCATGTCTTACATAATAAATTTTCATGTTCAATCACATCTCCTCTAATTTATTATCCATTTAATTATACCATTTATGCATTATTTTTCAATATTTTTATAGAAATTTTTAAAGAGGTTCTTATTTCTAAGAACCTCTTGTGAAATGAAACACTATTATTTTGTTTTTCTTATTGCAATTGCACCAAATGGACTTAATTCCTGTTTTGTACAAGATTTAAGTCTAGCAACAACTTCTCCGTCTCTATATTCTTCTGGTAAATCTACTTTAGTAATGTGGTGTGTTCTACTAACAATTACCATAATACTTTCGTTTTTATTATACCGTTCAAATACAAAGTGTTCATGGTCAATTTTTACTATTTTTTGTTCTGCTGTTCTCAAGAACTGGTTTTCTTTACGAATTTTTCCAAGTCCTCTAAAATACTTTAACAGGTCTTTATCTCTATGTCCCCATGGATATGGAGCTCTGTTTGCAAGATTGCCAACTCCCTGAACTCCTACTTCATCCCCATAGAAGATTGAAAAAATCCCCTGCAAAAATGTTAATGCAAAACAATATGATTTAAGTACCCTTTTACCACAGTGGTATTCATAAGAAGTCATTTTGTGTTGTTTAATCCATTCACAATCACCATTGCCTTTGATTAAATCCCACGCCCAAAGTGCATATTCATTGAAGATATTACATCCGAATATTTCAATAGCTCTTGAAATATCATGTGTTGATGTAAAATTCATAAGTGTTAAAATTGTTCCCTCAGGATATTCTGTACTAATAAATCTTAATGCTTCTCTTAATTTATTAACATCACAATATTTATAATATCTCATTATTGCATCTGTTAATCTATAATTCATTAACGAATGAATTCCTTTTGCATTTTTAAGATATCTTCTATCCATCGGATCTTTTTCCCACATCTCTGCAATAATGAAAGCATCTGGCTTATTTCTGATTGCTGCAGTATGAATATATTCCACAAACTCATCATTCAGGTCATCTGCCACATCAAGTCTAAGTCCATCAACTCCTAATGAGAAATAAAAATCAATTACTCCGCCAACTCCGCAAATAAATTCTCTCCAATGTTTAGAATTACAATCACATTTAGGCATATTATGGAAATTCCACCAGAATTTAAATTCGTGTTTTCCAAAATGACAATCTGTATCATAGAAGTCACTATATGGTGACACTTTTCCTTTATATTCTGGAATTTTAACCACTTGATATGCTCCAATACTATCATAATTTCCATATTCATTGTAATAAACACTATCATTACCTGTATGGTCAAATACTACATCAAGAATGACTTGCATTCCGTATTTATGTGCTTTTTCACACATTTCCTTTACCAGCTCACTAGTTCCAGCATATGGATCTATACTTCTGTAGTCTGATGTATCATATCTGTGATTAGATTGACTTTCAGAAATAGGACAAAGATAAATAATATCTACTCCTAATTTTTTGATGTATTTCATTGTGTCTGTAATACCTTTTACATCTCCACAATAAAAGTCTACACACCATTGTCCTTTTTCATTTGGACCAACTACAGGTGGCTCATTCCAATTTTCATGAATGTCTCTACCTTTCATTGGCTTCTTTTCTAATCCTCGTGTTCTTTTATATCTATCCACAAAGATTTGATACATTATAGCACCTTTGGCCCATTCAGGCACATCAAAGTTGACTGATAATTTCCAACACTCTTCATTTGTTACACTATTATCGCCACTTGTATTCTCTTTCTTGTAATATTGAAACCGACTGTTTGCTTCAAATGAAAAGTAATAATGATATACTGCATATCTTGGTAGTTCGATTGTAGTTTCGAAATATGCCATATCTCCTTCATTTTTGATGTGCTGCATTGGATATACATTTTTCTGGGTTCTTGTTGTAATATTTAACTTTACCCGTTCAATCCAGCCAAGTTCAAATGGAATTGAAATTGAAACTTTGTATTTTCCACCATTTTCTGTTCGAGCTATTTGTGTAATTTGATGTCCCATTTCTTTTCTCCTTCCTAATTTTAGAAAAGTTAATTCAACAACTTGATACACTTATAATTTATTCTCTATATTCTATTTTGTCAAGTTTTTTATAAGATTATTTTTTTATTTTTTCTAAAGCTAATTCATAGTCTTTTTCTATAAAATCTAGTCCAGAAATAATCTCGTCATTTTCTGACATTTCTAATAATTCATTTATTGTAACCCATTTTGCTTCTGTTGCTTCTTGATCAGGAAATGTTATTTCTTCTGCTTTTACATCTGTTTTAAATAACCAAAAGTCCTTAAATGCTCCTGAATTGTTTTCTTCATTTTTTTAGTTTCTTTCAAAAATATTGCTTCATCTTCTGAAAATTTTAGTCCAATTTCTTCTGCCAATTCTCTTAAAATTGCTTGTAAACTAGTTTCTCCTGCTCGAACTCCTCCACCTGATAATTCCCATTTTAATGGAGCTCTTTTCTTGTTTTCTGCTCTCTTTGCTAATAATATTTGCTTTTTTGGATTCATTATTACTGCAACAGTTATTAAATGAAACTCTCCTTTTTGAAATTTATAATTTTCTCTTTCTGCTAGTCTTCCTGTTTTGTTTCTGTTCGAATCATATATATCCCACATTTCTCCCATATTTGCTCACTTTCCTTTCTTATTTCTTCCTGACGATATGATTTTATATTATAATCATTCTGATTGTCAAATTTTATGCTAATTACTTTTGTATAATTGTCTTTACTTGGCTTTCCTATTTCTTCTATTTTCAAGCTTGCTTTATATTTTTTTAGTGTTTCAAATGTGTTCATAAATCCCATTCCTGTTCCACCCTCTTCTGCATGTGTTGTACTTGGTGTTTTTCCTAAGTTCTTTAATGTTTCTATTTTGAATTCTATACCAGAATCATATATGCTTAATCCATACTCTCCATCAGTTTTTCCAAGTTTTACCATAATACTTCTGTTTATATTTTCACTGTGTTCTACTGCTATTATTGCATTTCTGATATGGTCAGCAAGCAGTGTTTCTAAATCGTCTTTGTCTATTAAATTGTTTATCATGGGTTGTATTCTTCCATTTAGCTTAAGTATAAATTCTATTTTATTTTTGTTGCATTCTGATTGCATGTATCTTAACATGTCATCTATCTCTACTATTCCTGTTTTGTCTAATTCGATGCTTTCTTTTTCTTTATATATTTCTTCTTTCATTTTATCTATCTTATCTTTTATTTCTGCGGCTTCTTCTTTGCTTATTTCTGTTTTTGTTATCATTTGTTCTATTTTATATTCTAGTGATTTTTGTTTATGTATTAATGTATGACTTCTTTGGCTGAATTTCATGTTTTCTGCTTCTAATTCTTTTACTTCTTCTTTTTTCTTTTCTAATTCTTCCTTTGTTTCTTCTAGCTCTTGTACTAGTAACTTTTGCTTGTAATATAATTGTAATGATTTTTTGATTGTGATGAACATTAGGATTGCATAGATTATTATTTCTAAACTTACTAAAATATTTACTATTCTTAAGCTAGAGTTTGATATAACAATTACGGAAAACAATATTATTACACTTATATTTAATATAACTAGATCAACAAATTCATTATTGTTTGTTTTCTGTAAAAATAATATTCCGTATTTGAATTTTTTTATTTTGAAAATACTAGCTAAAAGAATCACATGTGTTATTGTCATCACTATTAGTCTAATAAAGTCATCATTCATATTAAATATTTTATTGTACCAAAATCCAAGTACAACTGCAAATAAATCAACAGCATAATTTATTCCTATTGAAATTATTGTTGTGAGCGCGCTTTTTCCTATGTTTTCTTTTAAAAAGATAATACTATTCACTATTAATAGACTTATGATTCCTGTTATATAATTTATATAACATCTTATTAATCCACAT
>OCQB01002636.1_pt1 | contig 11665 bp, 9 predicted proteins | sample 1538631 | NCBI WGS metagenome assembly OCQB01 (sample SAMN04571713, study PRJEB22368) | human gut metagenome | biome: human gut; material: stool | host: Homo sapiens | place: Luxembourg | collected 2012-10-19 | reverse complement strand
CCGGAACTTCAGCCGTCGGAATCAGATAGAGATCGTCTACTTCGCAATGGTACATTTGTCCTTCTTTATCCGGAAGTTGTCCGGTTCCATAGCCGGAAGCAGCGTTTACAACTGTTGGAGGCATGATTTCGGTATATCCGGATTTACGTGCTTCATCCAGGAAAAAGTTAATCAGTGCGCGTTGCAGTTGAGCTCCTTTGCCTTTGTAAACAGGAAAACCTGCACCGGTTATTTTTACACCCAAATCAAAGTCAATCAAGTCGTATTTCTTAGCCAGTTCCCAATGGGGGAGTGCATCTGTGGGAAGTTGAGTTTCCATACCTCCCATTTTCTCAACTACATTGTCCTCGGCACCAACACCTTCGGGCACACTGTCATAGGGAATATTGGGAATGGTATACAGCAGATTCAGCATGTCGTTGGCAGCCTGGTCCATGTCGGCCTGCAGTGTTTTATTGCTCTCCTTTATCTCGGCTACACGGGCTTTTGCAACTTCAGCTTCTTCCTTTTTGCCTTCTTTCATCAACTGACCGATCGTTTTCGAAAGTGAATTTACCTCTGCCAGGTTTTTATCTAATTGATTTTGTGTATTACGTCTTTTGTCATTCACTTCGATTACTTGGGCAATTGTTTCTTTGGCTCCTTTGAAGTGTTTTTTCTCCAGACCGCGGATTACCGCGTCGGTGTTTTCTGTAATTTGTTTAATGGTAAGCATATCTATACTTTATTTATGAACTTTCTTCTTTGAGTTTACAAAGATATATAAAAATAAGATAAGAGGGTGCGTCTTGTATAAAAAAGAAAAGAGACGCAATCAACCGATTGCATCTCTTTCTTCAATTTCTTACAATTTCCTTTAAACTCCGGAAATTTATGCTTCTGTTGCTTCAACAGGGATGATAGAAACATATCTTCTGTCTTCTCTACCTACTTTGAAGTTTACAGTTCCATCTACTAAAGCGAAAAGAGTGTGGTCCTTACCCATACCGATGTTTTCACCCGGGTGGAATTCAGTACCTCTTTGACGAACGATGATGTTACCTGCTTTGCAAGCTTCGCCACCAAATATCTTAACGCCTAATCTTTTGCTCTGTGATTCGCGGCCGTTCTTAGAACTACCGACACCTTTCTTATGTGCCATTTCTTCTTACTTTTAAAATTGATTAAGCTACTACTTCTGTGATTGTTAACTCTGTGAACTGCTGACGGTGACCGTTCAACTTTCTGTGACCTTTTCTTCTTTTCTTGTGGAAAACAAGAACTTTGTCACCTTTAACCAGGCTTGAAACAATCTGGCAAACTACTTTTGCACCGTCTACAGTAGGAGCACCTACAGTAACGTTTCCGTCTTTGTCTACCAAAAGAACTTTGTCAAATTCTACTGTTGCACCGTTCTCTGCATTCTGAATGTGGTGAACGAACAATTTCTGGCCAGCTTCAGCTTTAAATTGCTGACCGTTGATTTCTACAATTGCGTACATCTTATATAAATAAATGTAAGTTAGCTCCGTCGGGTGGTCTTTAATCACTTAAAAAACACTTGCTCAAACCCGGTGCGGAATAATCAGGGCACAAAATTACTGCTTTTATTTGTTTCGGACAAGTTTTTCTTTTTCTTTTTTGTTTGCAGTATGTTATTTTGCTCTTTTTCTTCTTTCGGGTAGGGGCAGTTAGAAGGTTGATTATTAAATGGGATGTGGCTTTATTCATTTTGTCACTTTGATAATCGGGACTCCTCAGAATCGTTTATTTCGGACGGGATGCTTGCCTGGGTGAAAAAAACGCGTTCTGAAGGTTTTTCCCGATGACATATATCTTGGGGCTTTTGATTGATGGTACGCACAAGGAAAGGAAAAAGTCGTGTCGGTGGTGAAAGTGCTTCGGATGGGATTGCATTCCGATTTTTTTGTCACTTCAGAAAGCTCTGCCTGCGGTTGCCAACCGGAAGACGGAGTGTCCCTTTCAGACCGGATTTGGAATAACAATAGGAGATATTGGGGAAAACAATAGGAGATATTTCCAAAACATAAGGACATTTTCGGTGAATGCTTACGTCTTTTCGGCCAAATGCTTGCTTCTTTTTGCGAAAAGTCAGGCTTTCCGAGCCCGGAAGCCCGTCTTTTCGGCCTCTAAAGTCTCCATTTGGCTTTTTTTCTTCTCTCCGGGTGTCGGAAACGGACAAGGACTCTGTTATGAAAAACAGATATTTACTTTCTTTTTGTACTGTTATTCGATGAACGGATGTCATCCGGTTGGATTGTTCAGAGTGGACAGCCGGATTTGTCTTCCGGAACGGAGATTAGCTGGCCAAGAGTACTGATGATTCTGTCGTAGGGATAGGCCTGAAACTCTTGGGCGGTAGTCATACCGCTGGTAACACCGGTAAAAGAAACTCCGGCAGCGGCGGCTGTTCCTGCATCCACTGTACTGTCACCGATGTATAATACTTCTTCGGGGCATGCCTTCAATCGGTCGATGGCAAGTAGCAAACCTTCAGGATCGGGTTTATGATGTGTCACATCTTCACCTCCGATAATGATGTCAAACCAATCATCCGGCATGTGATTTCTCAGGAAACTCAGTATCCGGAATCGGTATTTGGTTGAAATGATTCCGATACGGATTCCCTGTTTTTTCAGGTGTGTAAGCGTGGGGAGAGTATCCGGGAAAAGAATGGTATTTGCATTCATGTATATATCTGCCTCTTTGGAATACTCTTGTCTGAATGATTCCAGTTGGTCGGCGTCAGTAATTCCCGTAAGGATGCTGAACGATTCTTCAAGCGTTTTCCCAATGGTGCGTTTGATCATATCATCAGTGATACCGGTGTAGCCATGTCTCTCGAGTACGCTTCTGAAGCAGGTTACGATGCCACGCGAAGAGTCTGCCAGTGTATAGTCAAAGTCGAATAAATAAACAGTGTATTTCATTTGCGGAATTTTCGGCAAAGATAGTGAATTTTTTATTTCAATAAAGGTTATTTGCGTACTCTGCCTCCCGATATCCAGTGAGTCCGGTAATAGGGTTCATTGAGACTGCTGACAATGACTCCCTGGCTGGTGCTGGCATGAACAAACTTTCCGTCTTTGAGATAGATGCCCACGTGTGCCACTTTTCTGCGCGATTTCCGGCTACTGAAAAATACCAGATCACCTTCCCGAAGATTTCGCCGGGCAACTTTACTGCTCTCTTTCTTCTGACCGTCTGTGCTTCGTTGCAGTTTGATATGATATACCTTTTTATAAATCTGGCAGGTCATTCCCGAGCAGTCTGTGCCACGTTTGGTCTCTCCGCCTCCCCGGTAGGGAGTACCTATCCATTCGGCTGCTTCCAGGTAGAGTTTATGGTTATCCTCCATTCCGATGTCTACGCCCAAGCGTACAGAAGCACGGGCCAATTTCTTATAGTCTAGTTTGGGAGCAGAGGTGCGGCAGCCACTCAGGCCGATAACTAAGACGGTGAAAAGTAACAGATTAAAAAGGTGTTTCTTCATACATTCATTCTTCTTCTACATTAAAATAATCTTCCAGTTCTTTTTCTGCCGAATTGTTTTCGTTTACAAGGTCACGGATAATGACTCCATGCTCAAGCACGGCAATACGAGGACAGACATCCACCGTATGGTTCAGGTTATGGCTCGAAATAATGACCGTGGCATTATGTTCCTCATTATACTTTTTCAGCAGATGTTTAATGACGGATTGTGAACTTGGGTCCAGAAAATTAAACGGTTCGTCCAGAATGATCAGTTTCGGATAATGTAGCATGGCCGACACGATACCGATCTTCTGCTTATTGCCCGCCGAGAAGTTACGGATAAACTTCTTTTGTCCCAATACTTCCCCGTTCATAAAACGTTCGAAGGGGATCAGGCGTTCATCCACTTCTTCTTTTTTGAGTCCGTACATTTTACCGATAAAATAGAAATATTCTTCCGGAGTCAGGTAACTGATCAGGAATCCGTCATCGATAAATGCACCGGTAAAACTTTTCCAGTCTTCGCTTTGGTTCACATGAATGTCGTTGATAATGATTTCACCGGTATCAGCTTTCAGCAGGTCCAGCATTAAACGGAACAAAGTTGTTTTTCCGGCTCCATTGTTACCCACCAGGCCGACCATCTCTCCCTGATTGATTGTATAATTCTCGATATCGACGGCTGTTTGGGTTCCGAAGTTTTTCCGGAGGTTATGTATGGTAATCATATTCTTTTTCTATAAAATAAATGTTGAATCGTTATTTACTGTCTCTGAATCCTTCCATGTTTTCGTAACGGCGTTGCATGAAACGGACATATACATTGTTTATCCACATAGGGGAGGTCAAGGTGAAGCCTAATCCGATGATTAATATGACAATGTAGGCCCATGTTTGTCCCAGCAGCATGGGGAGCGTGCCATAGAGTGTGGTTGGTACGATGAAAAGTCCGAAACTGATTAACATCTGCATTCCGGTATTCATACTTTGTTTGCCTGTGATGCTTTCATTGATTGGTACGGTTTTATGGTTGTATACCGCCAGTTGGAACAAGATGCAATAGACAGGACCTGTTGTCAGAAAGATTAGTGCGACAGCACCCAGCAGGCTGGCTTTTCCCATCACAAAAGCCGGTATCAGCAGGATCAGCGGAATGATTTCCGCCAAGCTATAGATATAATATTTGGCTGTCAACAGGCTTTTGATGGATTCTTTGCGAGTCATCAGTCCGTCGATATAGTTTCCTTCAAATCCCATAAGTTGTATCAGAATCACCATACCGAATCCAAGGAAGGAGTATACCTGGACAAAACTCTTCATGTGGTCATACGTACTGCTGAAACTCAGTATGATAGAGAAGATGATTACGAGCATTGCTACCGACCGGAGTGAGGCCTTACAGCGTTTGTTGCGTAGAAGCATCTTCAATTCCAGACGCATATATTCGCCTACCTCTCCGAAGCGTTCCAGGAAACGGTATTCGGATACGGTTTTTACTTTTGTGTCTTCTACTTTATTGATTTCGTTGTATATTAAACCGGTCATCACTTTACGGTTGATACACCATACCAGAACAGTGGCTGCCAATGTACCTAGGTAAGCAAGTAGATTTCCTTCGATATAACCTTCTCCCAGGTTCATGAAAAAGTTACTTATAAATCCCGTTTTGGGAATAAAAATAGCGATGGCGATTCCACTGTAGACAACGATGGGAAGTACCACCCACCAAATATGTTCGTTAATCAGCGTACGGCAAAGCAGATACCAATATCCGTTGAAAACCATCAGTAACCAAATGCCGATGCTGTAAGTGAGAACTCCTGATATTCCATAAAAAGGAAAGACTGTGAGTGCTGCGAACGGCACGAACAGGAACAGCCAGATAAGATTGAAAGAACTGAGCCCGTGGCGGAGAAGCAGAAAGTCGAGTATACGGCTTCGTTTTACCGGAAGTAGCAGATAAGGTTTTACTTCTTGTGTAGGAGTTTTTTGGAATGGGAAACGTATTACAAAGTCCAGGGCAAGCGCAAATATCAGTCCACTATTCAAAATATGATAGGCTTCCATATTGGGAACTTCTGTGCTGATGGCTTTTGCCAGACCGATGCCAATAAATATAAAGTAAGCACCCCAGAAAATAAAGGACGCATACATGATGTATTTGCCTATTTTATTCTTTTCGTACATCGGATGTCGTTTGGCTGCAAGTTTGCCGTGCAGGCGTAGTTCATTGAATAGCATGGTACCGTTTTATTTAAGTTTCGACAAAAAAGAGCACGCAGATAATACAACTTCTTATCTGTTTGGGTTGCATCATCTGCGTGCTGCAAGGTCTTATTATTTCTTTTCCGGGCTGACCATTGTCACTTCCACTTCATTTTTCTGTTTGAAGAGGTCGTCAGCGAATTTCCGGATGTCATTCACCGTAATGCTATTGACTATCTTTTCATAATCATTCATGCGGTTCATGCCGGTATATAAGTATTCGTCGATACTTCCCAGCCAGTAGCTGTTTTCTTTCAGGTCTTCGGTATGCTTTTTCAGCATATATTCTTTCACTTTGTTCAAGTTGGCTTCCGACGGGCCTGTTTTCGTTATGTTATCGATTTCTCCGAAAATGATCTTCATCAGCTTCTCTTTCTTTTCGGGAGCCGTATCGAAGATGATTTGCAGGATTGCTTTTTCTTTTGGATATTTTTGTAGCGTTCCGCCTACATATACACCATATGTACCTCCTTCGTCTTCACGTACTTTTTCTGTGTAGACCAAATCCAGAATCTGGCTTGTCATGCTAAGCAAGAGGTTGTTTCTCAGGTCATATTTGCAATCTCCGTTGTAGAAAGCGAAAACGGAAGCTTTCGGTGTCTCTTGCTGCTTGGTAAACTCGTTCTTGTAAATGCCTTGACGCATTTCAATTTTGTTATCTTTGAAAGTTTCTTTGCGGTTAACGGCGGGGAGCGCACCCAGATATTCGGCAATTACCGGTTTCATCTTCTCTACATCTACGTTACCGACAAAGATAAATGTGAAGTCACTTGCATCTTTGAAGCGATCCTGATACATAGACAGAATCTTGTCGTAATCCATTTGATCCACCATGTCGGCTTTTATGCGTATGATTCTCGGGTGTTTCATATAGATGCCGGCTTGGATAGAGTCGCTGAAGGCCACATTCGGATTCAATTCCTGATTCTTTAATGCGGCTTTATTACGATTTTTATATGAGGCAAATGCATCATCGTCTCTACGCGGTGCTGTAAATGTAAGGTAAGTGAGTTGCATCATCGTTTCGAAATCTTTGGGTGAACAACTTCCTGAAACGCTTTCGGTCTTGTTTGCGATATCGTAACTAACCGATGCTTTCTTTCCGGCGAGCACTTTTTCAAGGTTTACAGCACTGAAGTTACCCAAACCACCGACTCCGACTGCATCCAGACCATTTATATTGATGATTTCCGAATCCGGGAATACGGAACTACCTCCCAGGCTGACACCTTTCATCCGGATTTCATCTGCCTTGAAATCAGTTTTCTTTATAATCACTTTTACTCCGTTAGAAAGGGTCAAAGTAGTTGCTCCAAAGATGTCGTCTTTTGATTCCGAAACAATCTTACCACCTTTCGGCGCTTCAGCCATCAAGGGTTCGTCTGATACTTTATCTACGTAGGCAGTCAGCTTTTCGGTTTTTGCATCCTTCAGCAGTTTTGCGATAGCGGCTTCGGATGGTAGTTTCAGATCCTCTTTTTCGGGTGCGAAAAGGGCCAGCGCCTGATTGTCGTCTGTAATCAGTCCTTTCATCAATTGGTTGATTGCTGCCACCGGAATATTGGGGGCGATCTGGTTGATGATTGTATATTCGTTCTCTATGCCCGGTATAGGTTCGTTATCAAGAAAGTGGCGGACATATTCATTTACATACTTTTCGTTCTTCTGTTTGTCACGTTCATTGTAAGAAGATTCCAACTGACGCAAGTATTCGGCACGGGCACGATTGTATTCTGTTTCGGTGAAGCCGAATTGGCGGGCACGTTCTAATTCGCGGAGCATGGCGGCGATACCATTTTCGATGCTGTCCTCTTTGCAAACCACGATCCCCAGAAATGCATCTTTGGTTTTGGCAACAAAGAAGTTGCTATCGTCTGCTCCTGCATAAATATAGGGTGGATTGGCTGTCTGAACCAGTTCGTTCAAACGTGCATTCAGCATAATGCTGATCAGATTCTTGGCGTATTGCTGTATCAGATAGTCCACATTTCCTTTCTGGTTATCGGGAACTGCTTCGTGTTTATTGAAGAGTAGAACTTGGACATGAGGCTGTTCCTTGTCTTTCAAGATACAGATAATCGGTTCTTTATTGTCTGCGACAGGATAGTAGATACGTTCTGCCGCATTAGGCTGTGCAGGGATGTCGGCAAACATTGTTTTGATTTTAGCTTCTACGGCATCTACATCGATATCACCGACGATGACGATTCCCTGTAAGTCGGGACGATACCATTTTTCGTAATAGTCTCTCAAGGTTTGCGGCTTAAAATTCATCACTACGTCCATGGTGCCGATGGGGAAGCTATGGGCGTATTTGTCACCCGGATACATCATTGGCAGAAGCTTCTCTTGCATACGCATCATGGCACTCATGCGTGTACGCCATTCTTCATTGATGACGCCGCGTTCTTTATCAATCTCTTTCGGATCGAGTGTCAGGTCATTGCTCCAGTCGTGTAGAATCAACAGGCAGGAGTCTACTGCACCGGGAGTTTTGACGGGTACATTGGAGATATTGTAAACCGTTTCATCGATAGCCGTATATGCGTTCAGGTTTTCACCGAATTTAACGCCGATACGCTCCAGATATTGCTTCAAGGCATCACCGGGGAAGTGAGTTGTCCCATTAAAACACATGTGTTCCAGGAAGTGTGCCAATCCGCGTTGATTTTCTTCTTCTTGAATAGAACCCACTTTCTGGGCAATGTAGAAGTCAGCCCGGTTGGCAGGCAGATTGTTCTTACGGATGTAGTAGGTCAGACCATTGTCCAACTTTCCAATACGTACGTTCTTGTCGATAGGGATGGGCGGCATTTGCTGTGCAAAGGCCTGTTGGAAGTTGCAGCATAAGATGACTGCAACCAAAAGTAAACCACGGAATAAATGTTTCATTGCTATACTGTTTTTAAGTTCCACTCACCGCAGGAGTTTCAGAGCGCATAGATCCTATTTATGTATTGAGAATCCGGACTTCCAGCATCTCCTGAGATGAATTACCTTCTTACTGTTTTTTCTATCAGTCGCATTACCGGGAAGTAAATCACATAATTGCTTCTCTAATTTTCACCAGTTTAGTCAATAAGCCTTCCAACCGGTCAAGTTTCAACATATTGGCACCGTCGCTTTTGGCTACTGCCGGATTTTCGTGTGTCTCAATAAAGAGACCGTCGGCTCCTACGGCAATGCCGGCTTTGGCTACCGTTTCGATCAATTGCGGCATACCGCCTGTTACACCGTTCGTCTGGTTGGGTTGCTGTAATGAATGAGTTACATCCAGGATGACCGGATAACCGAAAGATTGCATTTCCGGTATGCCCCGGTAGTCGATGACCAGGTCCTGATAACCGAAAGTTGTTCCACGTTCAGTCAGCATAACGTTCTTGTTGCCGGCCTCTATCACCTTGTCTGCTGCAAACTGCATGGCAAGCGGAGAGAGGAACTGTCCTTTTTTGATATTAATCGTTTTTCCGGTTTGAGCAGCAGCGACCAGTAAGTCCGTTTGTCGGCAGAGGAAAGCGGGTATCTGCAGGATGTCTACATAATCGGCTGCCATGGCTGCTTCATCGGCTGCGTGAATATCGGTTACGGTAGGCACTCCGAAGGTATTGTGTACTTTCTCGAGAACTTTCAACGCTTTTTCATCACCAATTCCCATGAATGAATCCAGGCGAGAACGGTTGGCTTTACGGTATGAACCTTTAAATACATAGGGAATACCCAGTTTATCGGTGATATTTACTATTTTTTCTGCAATTCGCATAGCCATCTCTTCGCCTTCGATGACGCAAGGACCGGCTAACAGGAAAAAATTTCCTGTTTTATTGTTCTTCAGTTGTTCTATCATAACATTTATGTTTTATCAATTGGGTATAATCAATGTGGTTGCTTCCGGGATAATTCCTATTTCAATCGGGAAATGGCGTGGCAACAAGCGTCCGTCAAGGTCGACGGCGGCATTCTGGGCACGCAATACTTTTACTTTTCGGGTACGGTAGGATTTCACCACTTTGTGGTTCAATATGCGTCCTTGAATAAGCATCCACAGTCCGGACAAGATTTGCAGGAACTCGGGGCGGTAGATGACCGATACATCCAGCCAGCCATTATAGGGTACGGCACTTGGGGTTTGTCCGTATCCGGTGGCACTTCCCACACAGACTGTCATAATCCGTCCGCGGATGTGTTCGTCGTTAATTTTGAGATGTGAACGATAAAGCTTGCGTTCGAATATCAGCAGGAAGAGAGCTGCCAGATAGGAGAGGAACTTTACTCCCCAGAAACGTTTGGTCTGGTCCGTGATTTTTACGATACGCGCACCTAATCCTATATTGACTGCATTGAGGAAGTAACGTCGTTGGTGTTTTTCGCCATCGTAAAAGTTGCAGTAACCCACGTCTATTTTCTTTCGGCGGTTATTGATAATCCAGTCTACTGCTTGTTTGTATTCCAGATTCAATTCCCAGTATCTGGCAAAGTCGTTTCCTATTCCGTTGGGAATGATACCGATGGCTATCTCTTCTTTTTTTTCTGCGTTCGAACTCATAATGCCGTTAATGGCATCATTCAATGCACCGTCTCCGCCCACTACTACGATGGTGCGATAACCGTTGTTGGCCAGAATACCGGCGAGTCGTTCTACCGATCCGAAACCCTCGGACTGCACATAGTCGTATGACACTCCCTTAGAGTCCATGTACTCTTTTATTTCTTTCCACCGTTTCTGCACCTTTCGTGTGCCTGCTTTGGGATTGTAGATTACACCCCATTTTCCAGGTTCTACGCTCATGGATATTATATTTATTATTTTGTACTTTTATTTCTAATTTCTCTGTATGGTGACCGATCTTTTTGTTAAACGACCGATCATTCATATATTAACAACAGACTTGCACTGGCTTAACCGGTTATCATAGGCTATTTATTACCTTTCTCTTTATCCATTAACTCGCCCTGCGCTTGAGGGCTCATCTGCCTCCGTTCCCGGACTGATGGGCTTGGGTAGCCGGGCGCATGGACCCACACTTGCGGGACGAACTGATAAATGAAACAAAAACGGTTAAGAGCTTCGCCAAAGTTACTAAAACTCTTTGAGTTTCTGCTTTACAAAGTTAATCTTTTCCTCCATTGGGAGTGAAGCATCTACCCAATGAATGGTGAAACCTCTTCGTTCCATTCCCCGAAACCAGGTCATTTGCCGTTTGGCAAACTGGTGGATGGCAGTTTCCAGACCGGTAAACATTTCATCGTATGTCATTTTGCCAATGGCGTACAAAGTCAGGTATTTGTATTCCAATCCATAATAAATCAGATCATCCGGCTGAATTCCCTCTGCCAGGAGACGACGTACCTCTTCAACCATCCCGTCGTCCAGTCTTTGTTTAAGGCGGCGGGTGATTTTCTCCCGTCGCAATTCACGGTCGATGTCCACTCCGATAATCAGGCTGTTCAGTTGTGGGAACTCCCGTTCTTCTATTGGTGTCTTTGCATAATACTCTTCTATTTCGATAGCACGGATTGCCCGTTTGACGGTATCCACGTCTGTCGAATTGTGAAGTGTCTTATAACTGCTTAAAATAGCAGTCAGTTCTTCCAATGATTTTTCGGCCAGGCGTACACGCAACTCTTGGTTTTCGGGAACTGGAATCAGGCGATAGCCTTTTAGTACCGACTCCAGATACAAGCCTGTCCCTCCACATAGAACGGGGAGACATCCTTTTTGTTTAATAGTCTCGTAAGCTGTCAGGAAATCACGTTGATACTCAAATACATTGTATTTATAGCCCGGATCAGCAATATCTATCAGGTGGTAAGGGATTTGTCGGCCGTTAATAGTGTAGTCTTCCAGGTCTTTGCCTGTACCAAGATCCATTCCCCGATAGATTTGGCGTGAATCGGCACTGATGATTTCAGTATTTAACTCTGC
>OCQB01002631.1_pt1 | contig 11690 bp, 6 predicted proteins | sample 1538631 | NCBI WGS metagenome assembly OCQB01 (sample SAMN04571713, study PRJEB22368) | human gut metagenome | biome: human gut; material: stool | host: Homo sapiens | place: Luxembourg | collected 2012-10-19 | reverse complement strand
GTCAGCTTTCCATAAGGGTGGGAGGGGAAAAGCCGCCCCTCCCACCTCCTCTCTTTGTTGAACGGCAAGACCAAAACCACATACAAAAGCAAATATGTTACCCGCCCCTGCGGGGCAGGTAACGGGAAAAATACGCCCCATCTGCGGGGCGAGAAACAGGAATAGGAGCAAACACACATGATCTCTTTGAGTGAAATACTGCATACCATCGCCCAGGCGCTGATGATCCCCTGCCTCATTATACTGATAATTCTGATGGCCGGGGCGGTCTGGCAGATCGGCGACATCGTGGTTGAGTACATCGCGGAGCGCCGCAAGCATAAGTGTAACGTCCCCCAGCTGCTGCGCGACGTACACGCGGCGGGCGCGGACGGCCTTGCGGAGCTGATTGAAAACAGCGGCCTGCTGCGGCGGCAGAAGAAGGCCCTGCTGGAGCTGGCGGAGAGCCGCGGCCTGCCGAAGGACACCCTGACGGCACTGGCGGAGCGTCTGCTGGCCACGGAGGAAGCGCGGAACGCCCGCACCACCTCCATCACGGACATGATCGCCAAGCTGGGCCCCATGTTCGGCCTGCTGGGTACACTGATCCCCCTGGGCCCCGGCATCGTGGCGCTGGGACAGGGCGACACGGTGACGCTGTCGGAGTCCATGAATGTGGCGTTCGACACCACCATCGCGGGTGTTATCAGCGCGGCGGTGGCCAGCGTCATCTCCCACATCCGCAAGCGGTGGTACAACGACGACATGGTGTCGCTGGAAACGCTGATGGAGGCAGTTTTGGAGGAGGTCACGAGCGATGTTGAAGGGTAAGTTTTCCTCCCGCCGCCGGGTGACGGAGGAGGTGGACGCCATGTCCGGGCTGGCGAACCTGTCGGACGTGATGCTGGTGTTCGCCTGCGGGCTGATGGCGGCGGTCATACTGAACTGGAACGTGGATCTCAGCAAGACCCGCGTGGAGATCCTCCAGCGGGAGCAGATGCAGGAGCTGGACAACGCGGAGGAGATGGAGCAGGACATCCAGTCCTCCAGCAGCTTCGAGCAGAAGGGCACGGTGTACGAAGACCCGGAGACAGGCAAATTGTATGTGGTGATGCCGAAGAGCAGTAACTAAATAGTTTTTATATAGATACGTTCAACAACGAGAGGAGACAGATCACATGAAGAAACGGACAAGCAGTATGTCCCGGCGCATCGTGAGCCTGCTGATGAGCATGGTGCTCACGCTGACGCTGGTGACCCCCGCGGCCTTTGCCACGGAGGTGGTGGGCGGCAGCGGCACGACCATCGTCGAGGGCGATACGAACCCGGCTGACGCTAACCCCAGCGGGGACAACGAAGGCAAGGACGACGAAAACAAGGACACCGAGCACGGCGGGGATGAACAGCCTACCAACCCCGGTGATGAGGACAAGAACCCCGGCGAGGGTGAGGACGATGTCAACGCGTCTTCCAATGAAGCCGATACTCAGGAGGGCGAAGGCACTGATACCCCCGTGGTTGCCCAGCGCACGGTGACACTGGAGAAGTGGAATAAAAATGCCGCTTATGATGTGAAGATCGTCATTCCCGCTGCGACTTCCGAGCCCGGCGAGGGCGAAACGACTGAAGCACCCGGCGAGGGCGAGAATGCCGGCAGCGGCAATGAAACGCTGAGCACCGAGTATACCGGCACCGATGAGAAAATCACTTTGAAATTGACCACGGAGGATTATACCGATAACCCCATTATTTATATCAAGTCCTCCGCGGATGAAGTTGTGGCCGAAACTACGCCCAAGCTGGGTGACGACGGCACACTGGAATATGTATTTACCGGAGAGGAAACCGACATCACTTTGTACTACGGCACGAAGGATGATTTTGTCTCTGCTTGGTATGGCGATGGCAGTGCTACAAAGTATACCATCCGCAGCGCCGAGGAGCTGGCGAATTTCGCACAGTTGGTGAATAGCGAGAATGATTTTTCCGGCAAGACCATCACGCTGGGTAAGAATATTGTGTTGGACGGCATCGACTGGACGCCCATCGGCACAGCGGAAAGCCCCTTCAAAGGGACGTTCACGATTATGGGGAACTATTCCATTTCCAACCTGCCCAACGACCTGTTCGGCGTGGTGGAGGGCGGCACGGTCAAATCTGTGACCATCAGCGGCGGCAAAGGTCGGTTGGTGGGCGAGCTGAAGTCCGGCAAGGTGGAGAACTGCATGTCCACGGCTAAGGTGGATAGCAGCGATGAAAATGCCGCAGTCGGCGGACTGGTGGGCATGGCCGAAACCAATGCGACGGTGTCCAGCAGCTATTACTACAACGCTGATAGCATCAACGTGCCTGCTGTGGGCGGCAGCGGCACGGTGACCAACTGCTTCTATTTGGCGGAGACTTCTACCTTTGATAAGAAAGGCACTGCCGATGACATCGGCGCACGTACAGCGGAGGAGTTCCAGCTGGGCCGTGTGGCGTATGAACTGGGGGGATCTTCTTACGTTTGGGTGTATGATACGACTAATAAGGCAGAAAAGATGCCGCAGTTGGGACGCAGTTCCGGGACAATGGCGGTGGCAAACGAGTTAAAGCTGACTAAGCCGGATAATCAGCCCGAAGGTGTAGTGGTCACACTCGGCAATGACAGCGACAAAAAGACGCTGACCGATGCCGCCGGAAACCAATACTACTATGCTGCAAGCGGCTACCCCAACGGCGTATCTGATGTGCCGGTCACATTCACCGCGCCGACAGGATATCAAATCGTATTTGCTCCTGCGGCAACACAAGTGGGAGGAACAGACTACTGTCTTCGTATAACCGGCAGTAATGTGGAGTATACCTATTCACTGGTCAAGGCCGACATTCGCTGGTATGAAAGCGCTGGGAAGGAAAAAAACTACGTTCTCAAGAGTGCTGACGAATTGATGGGTTTCTGCCTGCTGGCCAATGGAAGTATTGATGGCGAATCCAAGAATTTTGATGGATGGACTCTGTCGTTGGGTAATAGCATTGATCTGGAAAATAGCGAATGGAAGCCTATCCCAAGTTTCGCGGGTGAATTTAATGGCATGAGCCATGAGATCAAAGGCTTGAATGTAAACTACACAGATGATGACTCAAATTCAAAGACTGCGGGAATGTTTGAAAAACTGGATTCGACTGGCAAAATATTGAGCCTTGCCGTATCGGGATCAGTGAAGGCAGACGGCAAGATAAATAATGTGGGCGGAATTGTCGGTACGACTGCAGCCGGAAGTGAAATCCGTTTTTGCCGCAGTAATATTGATGTTAAAGTCGATGCGGCAAACAGCACCACCAACGGCATGGCATACGGCGGTGTGGCGGGTAAAGTTCAAGGTGCGATTTCCAACTGCTTAAAAGAAGGAACGATAACCGTAGATAACATTAAGAATAAGTGTTACATTGGTGGCGTAGCCGGATATGTCGGCAGTGCAGCAAATCTCTGCTGGAATACCGGCAGTGTAAACGCTTCTGGAACGACCAAGAAAAACATATATACCGGCGGTATTGTCGGATACGGAGCTGCAACAAACTGCTATAACAACGGGAGTGTCACTGGTGCAACCGATAAGAATAAATATGTGACGGGCGGCATTTCGGGCAATGGCAACGTGGCCAACAGCTACAACCTGGGTGACGTGACCGGCGCGGAAGGCAGTGCCTACGGCATCAGTAACCGCAAGGGGGCCAACAGCTACTACCTCTGCAAGCTGAACGGCAAGGAGACGGCTAAGTATGTCAACAGTGGAGCTGAACAGGAAATCACCGCCACCACCGAGGACGGCAAGACCGTGTATAAGGTGGGCGACGATGTGCTGGTGAACGTGCTGAATGAGAACAGAGGCACATATATCGAGTGGATCAACAAGCAGGACGCGCCCAATAACCCCGTGCACATCACGCGCTGGGACGGCAGCTTCGAACCCGGCGTGGAGGGCGTGATCACCCTTGTCTATGATCCTAACGGCGGCGAAGGAGCGGCTGTAACGGAGCAGCAGCGGGTCGAAGGCGATACCGGAAGCTTCACCATTAAGTCCGATACGGAGTTGGGCTTCAAGCACGAGAACGGCACATTCCTCGGCTGGAGCACGAACCCCCATGCGAAAACGGAGGATAACAGCTATGATGCCGGTAAAACGGTTTCGGTGGAGAAGAACAAGAGCCTGACGCTCTATGCCGTGTGGTCGCCGATATGGGCGGGCAGCGGCACGGAAGCTGCTCCCTATGAGATTCCCGATGTCGGTAAGCTGACTGCCCTGCAAACGCAGGTCAATGAAAACGGCTTCAGCTACACCGGCAAGTGGTTCAGGCTGACCAATAACATCGATCTGAACAACAAGCTGTGGACGCCCATCGGCATCGATGCCCTCCATTCCTTCGGCGGCAGTCTGGACGGCGGCGGCAAGACCATCAGCGGGCTGAAGGTGGAAACAGACAGGCAATGGGCAGGACTTTTCGGCAGCGTGCGAGGTACTTACGGTGTGCCCATGACGATGCGGGATCTGACGCTGAAAAACGGCAGCGTGAAGTTTACGAGCAGCGGGACGTCATGCAGCGGTGGCCTTGTGGCGGCTGTAGAGGGCGAAACTGCGCTGGAGCTGCGTAATGTCGTTGCTGAAAACCTGACGGTCAGCGGCGGCAGATCTGGCTCGGGCGGCCTTCTGGGCAGAGGACGCGTCGCAATGACAAACTGCCACAACAGGGGCGGCTCCGTGACCGGCAGTTATGCAGGCGGACTGGCCGGTATGGGATACAGCAACCTTCAGGATCACGTTTTAGCGGGTTGTACCAACAGCGCTAAGGTAGTCGGCAAAAGAACCGCAGGCGGAATGACTGGGAATGAAACACATAGCTACGGCTCCTACACAGACTGCACCAACAACGGAAGCATATCTGCGACACAGGGGTACGCCTCCGGCATTGCGGCGGGCGGAAGCTATGAGCGGTGCAGCAACAGCGGCGCTGTGACCGGCCAGCAGGCTGCGGGCATCTGCGTCAATGGCAGCAAGGCAACGAACTGTAGCAATACAGGCGCGATTACCGGCACGGACTATGCGGCGGGTATCCTTACCAACGGCGGCTACGGCGGCGTGGCGGAATTCTGCTGGAACACCGGAAAGGTCGAGGCGAGCACGTCTGTCAGGGCCTTCGGCATCCTCTACGGCTGGGGTGCGCATAATCAGGTCAGCAATTCCTTCAGCTATGTCCCGGGCGCCAATATCGGCCTTGCGCCCACCGAGCTGAAAGAGAAAAATGTGTCCGACAGCTACTATCTGGCGGACAAGAAGGACTCCGTTTCCAGCGTCGGCGAGTGGGCCAGCGCAGACGACTTTGCCAGCGGCAAGGTGGCGTGGGGCGTGGACGGCGGCGTCAATGCCCACAAGAACTACTGGACGCAGGGCGCGAACAACTATCCTGTTCCCATCGGTGAGGGGACTTCCACCAGCTACTACCGTGCCAAGGCCGAGTGCGGCACCGGCGGCACGGTGACCATCAAGCGCGGCGATGGCCGCACCGGCGACGCGGACAACGCGGTCTATGGACCCAGTGGCACCAAGGTGACCGTCACCGCCACGCCCAAGGACAGCAGCTATGCGCTCAAGAGCCTGACGCTGGATCTGATGAGCACCGGCACGACCGCTGACCTTGCCAATCCCGGCAGCTTTGCGCTGGGCGCGGCCAACGCAAAGGTCGTGGCCACCTTTGCCAGCGCCGGCAGCGGCGGCAGCGGCGGCGGCACTGGCGGCAGCGGCGGTAACGGCGATGGCAGCGGCACAGATACCGGCGACGGCGCAGGCGATGAGGACGATGAGGGCCTGCAAGACGGCCTGAATATGGATGTGGAGTACAACATCAAGGGCCTGGTGCTGGCCGCTTACGCCGAGTGGGGCGCTAACGGCGGCGGTAAGACCTTCGCCCAGTGGCTGAAGGCTTCCCCCAGCGTGCTGCGTGCGTTTATCACCAACAGCCTGGACAACATGGCCGCAGCGGCTAAGTCCAAGGATACCGACGAGGCCAAGGGTCTGGCAGCGCTGCTGCTGGCCAGCTTGAACGAACACAGTGGCCTGAACAGCAAGAACGGCGACATCATCGGCAAGGCGCTCCAGCGCTACATGGATACCGGCAGCGAGGCGACCTTCAGTACGTGGCTGACCACCGGCAGCGGTATGGCCAGCGGCACAGTGGAGGAGATCCTTGCACAGTACACCGACAGCCTGCTGAACTTGACGGAGCGTCTGTATGCCAACTGGGAAAGCAGCGGCACGTCCCTGACCTTCCCCGTGTGGCTGGATTCCCAGCAGGTGACGATGGAGAGCCTGTCCGAGAACGCGGAAGAACCTGAGGCTGAGCCTGATGACACCCAGACCTCCGAAGCCCCGGAGGATGTTCCGGACGGGCAGGAGTCAGAGGGTCAGGTTAGCGGCAATTCCATCTGGGAGATCATCGGCACAGCTGTGCGGGAAAACCCCATTATCGTGTGGTCCATCGTGGCAGTCGTTGCGGCCTTGGTCATCGTGGGCGCGGTGCGCCGCTACCATAAGGTCAAGCGCGATGAGCGCGACGACGCAGCCAGCAAGAAATAAGTGAAATAGACGGCTCTTAGCGGGCGGTCTGCCGATTCGCGTGGGCGGAATTTCCGTCCACGCGAATACGGCTATATAAACGGAAATGGGAGGGATGCCTCTGTGAGAAGAAAAGTGCGGAATTGGGCGGCGTTTCTGCTGGCGCTGGCGCTGGTATTGGGCATGATACCCGCAGCTTACGCGGCGGGATACAGCATCACCGTCAACGCCCCAACAGGGAATAATCTGCCCTATTGGGTGTTTGAGAAAGTGGGCGTAGACAGCGCAGATGTGCTGAACCTGACGGCCAACGAAGGGCATACCCTGCCCACAAATAAGGTCGCCCGTGTGTCGCTGGCTGTGGGCAAAAACAAAGAGGATGAAGCTGCCTGCGGTATCTCCATCAATGGGATGTACTATGTGCAGTCGGTCACGCTGGAGCATCCCGACTTCTTCACCGGTACGGTGGAGATCCAGATCGGCAGGGATGCCCAATGGAGCGAGGAGACGTGGGGCAATATCACGCCGGTGGAGGGCTCCAACATCCTCGGCCGCGTGCAGTTCAAGGACGGCACCTTCACCGGTGACGTGACCATCAGCGTCACGCCCATGACGCAGCAGCAGGCAGACGCGGCGGCAAAGACCAACCAGCGTCAGGTGGTGCCCAAGGGGAAATACAGCGTGTCGGACATCACCGAGGCCATCGACGGCATATTGGCGTGGAAGCGGGCGCAGCAGGGCGTGGCGGAGGGTCAGCCGCTGCTGAGCGGCGAGCTGCTGACCTATGCCGGCAGCACCGCCGCCGACTGGCTGCCCATCGGGCTGTCCCGCTACGGCGCGGAGGACGACTACGACAGCTATCTGGCGGCGCTGAGAACGTATGTGGAGCAGAAATACCGCGAGCCGGACAAGCTGGACAGAACGAAGGCGACGGAATGGCACCGCATCGCGCTGGCGGTGCTGGCGTGCGGCGGCGACCCCACCCACTTCGGCAGGGATGAAAACGGCGCGGATATCAACCTGATCGCCGACGGCGTGTACGACCGGGGCAAAACGGCGGATCTGGGACGGCAGGGGCTGAACGGCTGGCTCTGGGGATTGATCACGCTGGACAGCATGAAGTATACCATCCCCGCAGGCGCCAGCTATACCCGCACGGAGCTGGTAAAGACCATCCTGTCCTATCAGCTCAGCGACGACGGCTTTAACCTGCGGGTGGCGCAGGGCAGCACCGCCGATCCGGACATCACGGCCATGGCCATACAGTCCATGGGGCCGTACTACCGCACCTCCACCCTGAATGTGAAGGACCCTGTGGACAGAGCGCTGGAGCGCCTGTCGCAGCTCCAGCTGGACACGGCGGATTTCCGCAGCTGGGGCACGCGGAACTCCGAGTCCACCTCGCAGGTCATCATCTCCCTGTGCAGCGTGGGCATCGACCCGCAGAACGACCCCCGCTTTGTGAAGAACGGACTGAACCTGCTGGACGCGCTGTTCTACTACCAACAGGAGGACGGCGGCTTCGCCCACTCCTACGAGCTGGATGAGGGTAATCCCTCCGCCGTACCCGGGGAGAGCGACAGCATGGCCACGGATCAGGCGCTACTGGCGCTGGTGTCCGTGTGGCGGCAGGCGCAGGGCATGAGCCCGCTGTACGACTTCCGCCCCGGCGGCGTATCCTCCAAGATACTGACGCCGGAGGAGAGCGAGGTGTCCTTCGCCGGCAGCTATGAGTTTACGCAGGAGCTGCAAAGCCGCGTGGACGCGCTGCCCGACGCGCTGTCCACGGAGGACGCGGAGGAGGTGGCCTTCCTGCTGGAGCGGCTGAAGATGAGCCGTGAATTTGACGGCTATGACAGGTACATGGAGAAGCTGACGGCGGCGCAGGAGAAGATCGACGCGCTGTACGCGGAGATCGAGAGCCTGAACGCGGATATCGCCGCGGAGATATTGCCTATGACCGACGCCGGCTTGAAGGAAAAGCCCATCGTGGACGGTATCGTGAAGCGGTACCGCGCGCTGTCTGAACACGACAGGGAGCTGGTGGAGAGCTGGGATGCGGTGCTGGCGGTAAAGGCGCAGACGGACGCGGCGCAGCGGACGCTGCTGCTGTGCATCGGCGGCGCGGCAGTGGTGATGATCGGCGGCAGCATCCTCGTCCGCCGCAGGAGGGAGAGCAAATGAAACGACAACTGACGCGGCTGCTGACCGCGTTGCTGGCTGTGATCCTGCTGCTGCCGGTGACGGCGCAGGCCGCGCCTGCATGGGACGGCTGGACAGCGGAGCTGGAGGCGGCGTACCAAACGGTGTCCGGACTGGTGGCGGACTCCGTCAGCGAGAGCAGGGACTACCTATCCGCCGCACGGCAGGAAACCAACGCCAAGGCGGTGTACGCGCTGTGGGCCTCCGGCGCCGACGTGCCGGAGGGCTTCTACAACGAGTATTTGCAGGCGCTGGCAGACTGGCTGGCGCTGGCGGAGCAGCGGGGCAGGTACGCCTATATCCCCGGCGCGCTCCGCACGGTGGCGGCCATGGGGCTGGACGTGACGGATCTCGCCGGTCACGACCTGCTGGAGCCGCTGCGGCGGCCGGAGATGGTGGAGGCGGACGAGGACAGGCTGGATATGCTGCTGGATCTGGACGCGGCAGGCGATGCGGGCAGAACGGAGGCGTTCGACGCGCTGCGGGAAACGCTGATCGCCGAGGCGCTGGCACGGCAGCAGGACAGCGGCGAGTTTCGCTATACCTCCCCATGGCCTGCCGAGCTGAAGCAAAAGGGCGTGGCTGCCGAGCCGGACCGGTTCGACTACATCCTGCTGACGGCAAAGTCCGCGCAGGCGCTGGCGCCTTACCAGAGCCGTCCGGAGGTCAGGGCCGCCATAGAAAAGGCGGTAAGCTATCTCTCGATGCAGCAGCTGGACAGCGGTGGCTTTCTCAGGTACGGCGAGGAGGACGTGGAGGAGGATGCCGCCGTGTTGGAAATGCTGGCGGCGCTGGATATCTCCCCTGACGACGGGCGATTTGTAAAGAACGGCCACACCGTGCTGGACGGCATGATGGACTGGTATCAGGAGAGCTATTTTGACGGTGCCCCCGCGCCGGGACAGGGGTTCTACCGACATGATATTCTTTGGGGGTACCGCGGATCAGGGGATGCTTGGTACGCCTCCAGCTCATCGTTGATGTCCGATCCGGATGCCCCGGATGACCGCGGCAAGGCTGTGGAACGGCGAACCTACATAAACGAAGTGGGACTTATAGGGCTTTGTAGTGTCAGACCGGCAGTGGCTGTGGCGGGAACACCGTCCGCAAGCACGCCGGAAAAGGGAAACCGTCAAGACAATGCCATAGATTACAGTGAACTTTTACAGGCGCAGTCTGCGGATTATGCACAGAAGCTGGCAGAGGGGTATTACGGGGATGGAAACAGCACGATCGTTTCCGAGGGTGCTCTAAGCCATTTGGCCAAGGAGATCTTATCCATGTCCGAAGCCGGCGGCGGTAAGCTGCCGGAGGAGCAACGTGCACAGCTGGAAAGCCTTGTTGAGATGCTGTCGGGAGCCAGCGGCGAATATCTGATGGGACGCAAGGCGAACACCTACTCGCCGGTTCTGGTGCAGGCCATGAAAGCGCTGGATATGGATCCTGCAGACGTAAACGGCATGGACTTTTTGGCACCGTTGACAAATCTCTCTGCCATGGACACTGCGGAATACAGAGAGGCGCTGATGGATTTTGACTCGGTAGATGCGTCTATGTGGCGTAAGCGCGGCGTGGACGCGGATACGGTCGTGGACAAGTACGCCGCCGGTATACTGCAATATCAGACGGCAGACGGGCAATTTGACCCTTACGCAAGCTATAGCGGGATAGTTACCCCGATACTCCGGGATTATGTGCAGTACACTGCCGAGAATGTCACCGCCCTTGCTCCCCACGCGGACAAGGAGTACATTTCCAAGGCGATAGACCGTGCCATTGAATACCTGTCCTCCGTACAGCTTTCGGATGGCAGCTTTCCGGGTATGACCGGTACTTCAAACGGCGAGGCAACGCTCGCCGTGCTGGAAATGATGGAAGCGCTGGGAATATCTCTGGACGACCCTCGCTTCGTGAAAAACGGAAATACCGCGGCGGACGCCATGAAGACCTTTTATGTAGACGGAGTGGGCTTTCTTTCCAGCTTCGAGGTGGAAGCGCCGCTGGATGATTTGGGCAGCCTGCCGGTCTACGCCGATCCGGTCATGGATGCTTCTGCTGCCGTTTCCGCCCTGACCTACCTCCAAGCCGCCGAGGACGGCACATTCGGCCCCGACGGCAAGGGCAGCAGCGTGTTCGAGGTGGTGGGCGCCGCCCTGACGGAAACGCCGCTGGGCGCGATCTTGCTGGCGGTTATCGTAGTGGCCATACTGGCGTTTGCCATGGTGCGCCGCTACCGCCGCATCAAGAGGGAGCAGTGACATGGGTACGAAGCACAGATGCGCAGCGGCATTGTTGCTGGCGGTATTCCTGCTCTTCTGTACCGCCTGCGGCGCTGCTCCTGTGCAGCCGGAGGATACAGAAAACAAGGATCAGTACATGACCGACCCTGTGCCGGAGGGCAAACCTACGCCGGTAGAGCCGCAGGATACGACGGTGGATACCACTACGACCCACACCTGTACTTTCTCCATCTCTTGCGAGACCATTCTGGACAACATGGACAAGTGCGTGGAGAACAAGAAGTTCCTCGTGCCGGAGGACGGCATTGTTTTTCCCGCCACGGAGGTGGAGTTCAGCGAGGGCGAGAGCGTATTCGATGTTCTCCAGCGGGTATGTCGGGACAACGCCATCCACATGGAATCCAACTGGACTCCGGTATATAACAGCGCCTATGTAGAGGGGATCAATAACCTCTATGAGTTCGACGTGGGCAGTTTGTCCGGCTGGATGTACAACGTCAACGGCTGGTATCCCAACTACGGCTGCTCCCGCTACCAGGTGAAGGACGGCGACGTCGTGGAGTGGCGCTATACCTGTGACCTTGGCTATGATCTCGGCAGTGGTATGGGAGGATAATGGAGGCGCCAGAATATAGAGAACGCTGATATAGGAAGCGGAGTTCCCGGAACACATTGGCCT
>OCQB01002629.1_pt1 | contig 11694 bp, 10 predicted proteins | sample 1538631 | NCBI WGS metagenome assembly OCQB01 (sample SAMN04571713, study PRJEB22368) | human gut metagenome | biome: human gut; material: stool | host: Homo sapiens | place: Luxembourg | collected 2012-10-19 | reverse complement strand
GCGGGCAGCGCCTGCAACCGCTTTACGTTTTCCTATGCGCCGCTTGCCGGACTCGGGCATTTCCTGCACACCTACAATCATGATGGCAGTCCGATTCCGACCTTTACGGGCGAGCCGGAGCGCGTGCGGATTCCGGATGATATCGACGCCTTTACGGATGAGATTTGGCGTCATCTAAACGAAGCGAACCGGATTTCTCTGTATGTTCGTTATGTTCGCCTTGCGGACGGCAAAATTCAGAATCGTATGGTCAATAAAAACAAATGAGGAGAGAAAAATGAAAGAGTTTGAACTGAAATATGGCTGTAATCCCAATCAGAAGCCGGCGAAGATTTTCATGCGGGACGGCGGCGATCTGCCGATTGAAATCCTCTGCGGCAAGCCTGGCTATATCAACTTTCTCGACGCATTCAACGCGTGGCAGCTTGTCCGAGAACTGAAAGCGGCGCTCGGCATGCCCGCGGCGACTTCGTTCAAACATGTCAGCCCCACCTCGGCGGCGGTTGGACTTGTGCTGCCGGAACCGCTGAAACGCGCCTGTTTCGTGGACGATATTGAGGATCTTGATTCGTCTTTGCTTGCCTGCGCCTATGCCCGGGCGCGCGGGACGGACCGTATGTGTTCGTTCGGAGACTGGATTGCGCTTTCGGACGTGTGCGACACGGTTACCGCAAAGCTGATTAAACGAGAGGTATCGGACGGCGTTATCGCGCCCGGATATACGGAAGAAGCTCTGGAGATTCTGAAAAGCAAACGGGGCGGAAAGTACAATATCGTGCGGATCGACGAAAATTACGTCCCCGAAGAGCAGGAACAAAAACAGGTCTTCGGCGTGACTTTTGAGCAGGGAAGAAACAATTTTAAAATAGACGAATCTCTGCTTTCCAATGTCGTGACCGAAAATAAATACATTCCCGCAGAGGCGAAACGCGATTTGATCATTGCGCTGATTACACTGAAATACACGCAGTCAAACTCGGTCTGCTATGCTGTCGGCGGACAGGCGATCGGCGTCGGCGCAGGGCAGCAGTCCCGCATCCACTGCACCCGGCTTGCGGGGACGAAAGCGGATACCTGGCAGCTCCGGCAATATCAAAAGGTGCTGGAGCTTCCGTTCAAGCCCGAGCTTGGCCGTCCTGACCGCGATAATGTGATCGACGGCTACATCAATAAAAATGAAGAGGACGTATGCGCTGAGGGGATTTGGCAGAAATACTTTACCCGGCGCCCAGAACCGCTGACAAAGGAGGAAACCGAGGCATATTTGTCTGCGGTCAACGGCGTCAGCGTCGGCTCGGATGCGTTTTTCCCGTTTGACGATAACATTGAGCGTGCAAGAAAAAGCGGCGTTTCCTATATTGCCGAACCCGGTGGGTCTATCCGTGACGACGTCGTGATCGATTGCTGCAATAAATACGGCATTGCCATGGCGTTTACCGGTATGCGACTGTTTCATCATTAAACATTGATTATAAAACCAAAGCGGCGTTCTGCGGCTCACATGAACCGCAGAGCGCCGCTTTGCGTGCTTGACATTTTCTGAAAGCTATAATTTAGAAAAAGCTATTGTAAAAAAATTGTACGGAGAAAAGTGAATATGACCGAAAAACGATATGCCGTTTTAGACGGCATACGGGGATTTGCGCTTCTCAATATGATCGTTTACCACGCAGTATGGGATTTTGTGTATGTGTTGGATTTTCGTTGGCAGTGGTACCGGTCGGAGGCTGCCTATATATGGCAGCAGTATATTTGCTGGACATTCATTTTTCTGTCCGGTTTTTGCCAGCCTTTGGAAAGAAAAAATTTAAAAAGAGGCATACAGGTTTTCCTTGCAGGCATTTTGGTATCGTTTGCCACAGTTGTTTTTGTACCGCAGAACCGGATTTTGTGCGGCGTGCTGACATTGCTTGGTTCCTGTATGCTGCTTGTGTTTTTGCTTGAGCCTGTTTTGAAGAAATGTCTTGCCGAAATCGGTTTTTTGGCCAGCCTTTTGCTGTTTGCGCTGACAAGAAATTTAAATCTGTACAAGCTGCCCGGCGCGTTATATCGAAATTTGCTGACGGCATACTTGGGATTCCCGCCGAATGGCTTTTATTCCTCGGATTATTTTTCTCTGTTTCCTTGGCTGTTTCTGTATATCGCCGGCTATTTTTTCTGCCGCGTGTGGAATGAAAACGGCTGGATGCACATATTGGAGCGGGGCAAAAGTCAGTTGCTTGAGTGGTTTGGACGCCGTTCACTCGTTATTTATCTTGTGCACCAGCCGGTTATGTATTTAATTTTTGCGTGCCTGTTTTAACTGCGCGTGCGTTTCACTTAAAAAAATTCTGCGCTGTCAGGACGTCCTCTCATAAAGAAGTTAAGGGTAAGGCAGACCATTTTGGTTTGCCTTGCCCTTTTTATACTGTGTATTCCACTATGACACTTTCAGAGAAGCGCCTGTGGGGGAGAGCGATAAATTAAAATTGTCCAGCCTGTTCAAATGATCCCGACCAGTTTTTTACACAACATAACTAAATCGTGCCGGATCCCCTCGCGGCTATTCCAGCCTCTTCCGGACCATTCTTCTCCTGAAAGATCATCCCCGCCATAGATCAACGCGCCATAGGCAAAGTTCCTGAATTGCGCAACGGCAATGCACCCGGCCTGTTCCATTTCCACAATTTTCGCGCCTTCCCCTTTTCTACTGCTGATTCGGTCGGTTGTTTCCCGGAAAATAGCGTCTGTCGTCCAAGTCAGGCCGCGAAGATATGGAATGTCGCTTTGCTTCAGATATGTTTTGATTTTATCAGTAACTTCCGGATTTGTATGAATTACCCTTGACGGCGCAATGTACTGATAAGAAAAGCCTTCATCTCTGATGGCTCCCTCTATCACTAGGATCTGGCCAACCCCGATGTTACGGTCAAGGACGCCGCCTCCGCCGCAGAACATGACTTTCGTAATGCCCATTGCATGAAATAAATCCAGATTCCCCGCACAAGCAGGACAGCCAACCTGTCCGAGTGTCAACAACACATCGGGCTGCTCTGTAAAGCGGTAGATCATCAAAGGATTTTCGCAGGGTATCGACCGCTCCTTGGTAATTTGTCCGTTCGTTACCAGCCTGTTCACAACTTCCGGGAAGAATGTGATTATCATTTTGTTTGTCTCAAATTTCCCATACGCAAGATTTATCGGATTTAATTTTGCTGTTGGGTTATCATCAAATTCCAGCACCGGGAAGTCATTTTTACTTAACATATTGCTCTCCTTTTCGGACTGTCTATTGGTTGATTAACTCTTTATAAAGCAGTACCCGCCGAAAAGCAAGTGCATTTCAGCGGGTGTCAGCTTCCTTACGAAACGTATCTCCGTGCAGCGCAGAATTTTTTCGTATTGGCGCGGCGGAAAGCGGCGTCATGCTTCATGCGAAGCGCAGCCGTTTTTTTCGGGCGTACCGACATTTTTGATATCGTAAGGCGTGGATTGATAGACGAAGTAGTTCAGCCAATTGGAATAGAGCAGGTTGGCTGCGGAACGCCAGGTGACCGGCGGTTCTTTTGTGTCGTCATCGTTTGGGAAATAGTTTTTTGGGACTTCGATCGGCAGGCCAGCGCTTTTGTCGCGCAGATATTCCAGCTTCAGCGTATCCGCATCGTATTCTGAGTGGCCCATAATGAAAATTTGCCGGCCATGTCCGGCGATAACTGCGTATACGCCCGCTTCTTCCGATGAAGCAAGGATCCGCAGCGCGCTGCAGGCTTCGATATCGGCGCGGTCTACCGCTGTGTGACGGGAGTGAGGAACAAAAAACACGTCGTCAAATCCACGGAAAAGAATTGAACGCTTATATTCCACATGGTGCCGGAACACGCCGAACATTTTTTTATCCAACGGCCGTTTTTGGATGCCGTAGTGATAGTACAGTCCGGCCTGCGCGCCCCAGCAGATGTGCAGGGTACTGGTCACATGGGTTTTGCTCCATTCCATGATTTCGCACAGTTCGGCCCAATATTCCACGTCTTCAAACGGCATCCGCTCCACCGGCGCGCCGGTAATGACCATGCCGTCGTAGCGGTTGTCCCGGATTTCGTCAAAAGTCCTGTAAAAGGCGAGCATATGTTCTTCGGAAGTATTTTTGGATTTGTGCGTGGAGGTTTTGAACAGTTCCATTTCGACTTGCAGCGGCGTATTGCCGAGCAGGCGCGCGAGCTGCGTTTCGGTCGTGATCTTCGTCGGCATCAGATTCAGGATCAGCAGCCGAAGCGGACGGATATCCTGCGTGACGGCCCGCGTTTCCGTGATAACAAAAATGTTTTCGCTCTCGAGCGTTCCAGTGGCCGGAAGCAGATTCGGTATTTTGATTGGCATAAGTACCTCCTGCGCTCAGAGCGTTGCGAGTGCGTTTTGGATGTCCTCTAAAATATCCTCCGGATTTTCAATGCCGACCGAAAGGCGTACGAGTTCAGGCAGAACGCCTGCGTCCCGGAGTTGTTCGTCGGTCAGTTGGCGGTGGGTGGTGCTAGCAGGGTGCAAAACGCAGGTACGCGCGTCCGCTACGTGCACGACGATCGCGGCAAGCTTCAGGGAATCCATGAATTTTGCTGCTGCCGCCCGGCCGCCGCGAAGGCCGAACGCGATCACGCCGGAGGTTCCTTTCGGCAGATATTTTTGCGCGAGCGCATATTCGCTGTCTCCGTCGAGCGCAGGATAGTTTACAAAAGAGACGGCGGGATGCTGCCGAAGCATTTTCGCGACGGTCAGGGCGTTTGAGCAGTGGCGCTCCATGCGCAGAGCGAGCGTTTCCATGCCGAGATTCAGAATATAAGCGGCGAGCGGCGCGGGTGCGGCGCCAAGATCTCGCATAAGTTGTACTCGTGCTTTGGTAATGTAAGCCGCCCGGCCGAACTGTTTCGTATAGACGACGCCGTGATAAGAATCATCCGGCGTGGACAATTCGGGATACCGGCTGTCCTTTTCCCAGTCAAAACGCCCGCTGTCCACAATCGCGCCGCCGACGACCTGTGCATGGCCGTCGAGGTACTTTGTCGTGGAATGAATGATGATATCTGCGCCGAACTCAAACGGACGGCAGAGAACGGGGGTTGCGAAGGTATTGTCCACGATCAGCGGAACGCCCATTTTGTGCGCAAGGCCGGCAAAGCGCTCGATATCCAACACACGCAGCGCGGGATTGGCGATCGTTTCGCCAAAGAGGGCGCGTGTGCGCGCGTCGAAGAGCGCTTCAATTTCTGCGTCGGTCATTTCGGGCGTAGCGAAACGCACCTCGATCCCGAAGCGCTTCATGGTCACAGCGAAAAGATTGACGGTGCCGCCGTAAATCGAGGATAGGCTCACAAAATTGTCGCCGGCTGAGGCGATATTGGCGATCGCAATGAAACTGGCCGCTTGTCCGGACGAGGTGCAGAGCGCGCCGACGCCGCCTTCCAGCGCCGAGAGTTTTTCTTCTACGGCGGCGACGGTTGGATTGGAAATCCGCGTGTACATGTGCCCTTCGCGCTGTAAATCAAACAATTCGCCCAGCGCTTTTGAGGAGTCGTATTTATACGTTGTGCTTTGATAGATCGGCAGCACGCGGGGGTCGCCGGATTTCGGCGTATATCCTGCCTGCAGGCATTTGGTGTCGATACGCATAGGATAACTTCCTTCCTTAGTATTCTGTATGATTTGCTTCATTCCGCTCTTTGACGGAACTTGGCGCCGAGACGCTTGGTCAGCGTATGTTTTCCGGCGTCTTTTGTTCTTTTTTATGTTCCAATTGCGGTTTGAATTTTGGAGAACGATTTTTTTCCGCCAAGCGGCTTTTGAATATGATCGGATAAAAGATAAGACAGAGCAGCAGTGCGCTGATAATGTCTATGATTGAATGCTGCTTGATGAGAACGGTTGAGATGCAGATTAAAAACGCAGTGACGGTAAACGCAGCGCGCCATCCCCGCGTCCGAAAACGCTCCGTATTCCACGCGGTAAACAGCACCGCCATTGAACCGATTACATGAATCGAGGGATTTACATTGGTATTTGTATCAAAAGTATAAAACCAAGACAGAAAACGGGTAAAGATATTATCTCTGTCAAACGTTTCCGGCCGCAGCCCCTGCGCGGTGGGATAAATCAAATAAAAGACGATCGTCAGCGTATATGTACAGATGATAAACCACATCATGCGTTTGAAAGAGGGCACGTCGTAAAGCAGCGTATATAAAAGCATGCCGATTAGATAAACAAACCAGAACAGGTAGGGAATGACGAACCACTCGCAAAATGGAATCAAGTCGTCCAGCGCGCAGTACATATAGTTCCAGTCTCGATTCACGCTTACCCGTTCCACAAAGAAAAAGGCCGCGCCGTAAACGATCCAGTAAAGCAATAATTTTAAATGAGAAAATTCCGGCGTATTCAGCTTTGAAAAGCGGAATCCACGGTAATCGATCATAAGTTGCCTCCGTTTTCCTCTGCCGCGCGATGTTCTGTATCGCCGTGCGCGCACAGCGTATTGGCAGAGGAGCATCTTGTATTTCGCAAAATCAGCCGCTGACGCACCCTGCACAGCAGTGGGCGGTTGTAGCGCTGAATAATGATATACGGAATATTGCAGGCGGTATAGATCAGCCATAGCCATACTCCGGTTGAGTTTTTCCAAATCCAAAGCACGCCTAAAAAAGCAATGCAGAGCCAAATATGTACATATTCGGCTACACAAGTCTCTTTGATCAAGATCTGCACTTCATCTAGCGTCATGTGTGTGGAAAAGCGTTTTGGTACCATATCGCTGAGATAGCGGCTCATATCCGGGAGCTTTTCGCGCCACTTGTGAACGCCTACCCGCCGGTAAATGCCGCCCTCTTTTTCCCAAGCAAATGCGCGCCAGGGAAATTGATCTTCCAAAAACCGCTCGCGCGGGAGCGCTTGCCCCCAGAAATGCGAAACGATCCCTAAAAAGATCACATAAAAAATACTCCACAGCATTTCCATAGCTTTGTATGTTTCTCGCTTTCTTGTTTCAGAACCGGGAATTTTTTCGTTGGTTTATTTTTTCTTTCAACCCTGTAAGCCGGTTGTTTTCGCGTTGCTTCTCCAGAAAGCTGCGTAAATTTTCCGAAAGATGCGCATGCTCTCCGAGTGCGAAAATGAATTTGTACCGCTGTTTTTGCTCAATGGTTTTTTGACGCACGTGCGTCTTGAATTCGTCATACCGAAACAGCAGCTTGTTTTCTTCGGCAAATTTTTTGATTCGGGAAATCAGGCGGAAAGAATAACACAGGTCGATACAAAATACGCCGTAAAACATGCCGATAAAAAAAGAAAATGCCAAGTTTTCAGAAAACCATATCAGCGCGTCCAAGATATAAGGATGAATCAAAAAGTAATAAGCTGCGCCGAGCAGCGCCCAGCAAAGGGAAAACAGCGGGCAAATGATGCCGTCAAGATTCAGCCACATGCCCGAATAATCCCATAGCTGAATATGCAGCCGTTTGATGAAGATCAGTCCTGCAATATATTCCAGCAGGGTCATGGCAGCCGCCATGACGGCAAATAGAAGGAGCTTGCGCAGGGCTGCGTTTTCAACGGGAATAAACGTTTCAAGCGTGGCGAGCAGATACAGCGCGCAGAGTCCAAAACCGTAGAGCGGCAGATAAGGGCCGGTCAGGAATCCGGGGTTGATCCACTGCCGCGTTTTATTCTGCGGCGAAAAACGGCGGAACAGGACTTCTATGCACCACCCGAGCAGGCACCCTGCGGCAAACAGAAAGGCAAGGATTAAGAATTTATTCATAGCGTGTGTTTGCGGGCTTAGGTGCCCCCTCCGTTTAGCTTACGGCCGCGTGATCCGGCGGCGCATTTTTGCCGCCGTATTCAGAAGATCCGCAACTGCATTTCTGCGTACGTATAGTATAGTTTACCACATAATCTGACATTTCGCAAGCGTATATAGAATTTTATAAAATATTCCAAAAAAATTAATAGGAAAAATATGGAAAATTTAGAAAATAGGGTTGACGAAACCATTTTTTTGCGGTACAATACATCCAGTACAAATAACGATCAAAAATGTGTTAGGAGGTCGGCATGCAAACGAAAAGGCTTCCAGGATATGCGGGCGCTGCAATTGTATGTGCGGCGCTTGGCATACTGCTGTGGCTGTATTTTCTCTCAGTCGGGATTCTGAATGACGGTGTGGACAAGTCCTTTGCGTCTGTGGTCGATCTTGAGGCGCCTTCTTTTGCCGGCGGCTGGATATATGAAGAAAGCGGTCTTGAGGTCGAGACTGTTGCCGGAAAAAGAGCGCATATGAAGCTTTGGGTTTCCGATTCTTGCGCGCAGATTACAAAAACAGTGACAAAAGATGCGGAGCCGGGGGAAATGCTTGGCTTTCGGGCTGGCGTTTCTTCTGTTTTTGTGTTCTGCAATGATTCGCTTGTGTATACATATACGGATTCTGTGGAAAATGTAAATTTCGGGATGCCGTACGCTATGCGTTTTTTTACGGTTGCACTGCCGCATCTTGCGGCCGGAGATCGTATTACCGTTCGGTTTGAGGCGGCTGACGACGGCGTCTATCCCATTCAGTACATGTCGCTTGGCAGTGCGGGTGAGATCTATGCGCATATTCTTTCGCAGCAGATGGATACGGCGATCATTTGCGGTATATTGGCTGTTTTTGCGGCCTTTCAAATCGCGCTGAGCGTTACGCATCTGCTGATGCGTATCCGTCCCGTGCGGCGCGTGCACATCTGGCTGGCTTTGACGGTTCTGCTTGCAGCGGTTTGGATCGGTACGGACAGTGGGCTTTTTCTCCTATTCATTCAAAACGGCATTCTTTATTATACGCTCCAATGCGTCAGTTTCATGCTTTTGCCCGGCGTGGCCATGATGTTTATTCATAATTGCGGTTCGCATACTTCTCGCTTTGCGCCGTTTTTCAGCGCGGTGGATGTAGTTGCCGCTGTATTTTCGTATCTGCTGTACTTTTGGGGAAAAATTGAACTCAGCGCCGCGGTTCCGTTTTTTTGCCTGCTTGTGGCGGTCGTATTGGGATATATGTTGGTCAAGCTGATTTTTGGCGGCATGGAACGCAATGCGTTTTATTTTTCCGGCATGCTGATCCTGTTTATCTTTTGTGCCGTCAGTCTGATTGTCTATTGCAGCCGCACGCTGTTTCCGGTCTCGTATTTGTTTCAATACGGTATGCTGGCGTTTGTTCTGTGCATGGCTGTTTATATTATGATGGACATTGGGCGGCTGCTTGTGCTGGAGCAAAAGACCGCGGTAGTTGAATCGCAGAAATCCCTTTTGGAGAGCGAGCTTTTTTTGACGCAGATCAGTTCGCATTTCTTTTACAATACCATGAATATGATTCGTGGATTGATTAAAATGGATACGGACGCGGCTTACCGCCTCACGGATGATTTTGTCAAATATATTCGTTCGCATGTGGAAGCGGTGAACGCCAAAGGCGGCATCGTCCCATTTCCCAAGGAGCTTGAGGCGGTCGAGGCTTATGCGCGGATTTCCAGTGTTCGTATGAACGGTGCGCTGCATGTGGAATATGATATTGAAACCGTAGATTTTGAAGTGCCGGCGCTGACGCTTGAGCCGCTTGTGGAAAATGCGATTCGGCACGGCGTGTTCCCGAAGGGAGAAGGCAATATCACGATAAAAGTCCGGGAAAAGAACGGCAGCTTTTTTGTAACGGTAATGGACGACGGCGTTGGATTTGAAGAACTTCACGAGGGCGTCGGGATCACCAACATACGGCAGAGGCTGCGCCGGTATGCAGGGTGCCGGCTTAGTTTTGAGAGCCGGCCGGGTGTTGGAACAACGGCAGAAATTGTGTATTCAAAAAACATAAAGGAGGATACAAAAAATGAAGATGATGTTGGTGGACGACAACTTAATTGAGCTTCGCCTGTTTGAAATGGAGTGCAGCGACCTGCCTGATTTTGAGGTGGTAGCCAGTTTTTCCAAGCCTTTGGAGGCGCTGGAGTATGTGCGGGATCATCGCATAGATATTGCGCTTTTGGACATTGATATGCCGCAGATGGATGGTTTTGAACTTGCTTCGAGCATACGCGAGATTCGAAAAGAGACGATTATTATTTTTGTTACCGCGCATATGGATTTTGCCGGACGCGCCATGCAGATGAAAGCGGATTATATTATTTTCAAGCCGTATAACCGCAATGACGTTCTGGATGTTTTGCGCCGTGCCCGGCTGATGAAGCCGCAGCTCGAAAAGCGTATTAAAGCGCACATGTTTGGCAAATTTGATCTGTATGTGGATGGCGAGCGTGTGAATTTCAAGACGAAAAAAGCCAAAGAACTTGCGGCGCTCTGCATTTGTCAGCGCGGCGGCGCTGTGTCGACCTATGAAATAATTGAAAAGCTCTGGGTCGGTACTACGGTGCAGCGCGCTTCTGAGACCAGCGGCTATCGCAAGGCGATTAAGGCACTGGTGGAGACGCTCAGAGAATATCATATCGAGCATATATTCGAGCGGAAATACGGTTCCTGCCGGATCGCGCCCGAAGAGATCGAATGCGACTTTTATCAGTTGCTGGATTATGATCGGAGCGCAGCCAAAGCATACGGCGGTACGTTCCTGCCGGAGTATTTTTGGTCGTCTGAATTTAAAGATCATGCGGACGAGGTCGCATCCATGGTGCGGATCAAATAATACGGTTATTTTAGAAAAATTTTGCATAAAAGGCGCCCGCAGGCGCCTTTTTGACGCCTTTGTGCGGTAGAATCGGAGGATATTATGAAAATTTCTTGTTTAAAAAAATATGCCGCTTTGATCGCATGTGCGGGCGCGCATGTTCAAAGCGGGGATGAGGTGGTGATTACGGCTGAACTGGATCAGCCGCAGTTTGTGGAATATGTTGCAGAAGCCTGTTACCGCTTAGGCGCCAAAAAGGTCACAGTAGAGTTTGCGCATCAGCCGCTTCAAAAACTGCATGTCCGTTATCGCAGCGTAGAAACGCTGTCGTCGGTTGAAGACTGGGAGATTGCCAAACTAGAACATTATATTCAGATACTGCCGGTCAGAATCTATCTGGTAAGCGAGGATCCGGACGGACTTTGCGGCATGGATCGTGAAAAATATGCCAAAGGCGCGCAGGGAAGATACAAAGTATTGAAGCCTTTGCACGACCGTATGGATAATCGTTATAAATGGTGTATCGCCGCGGTTCCGGGCAGAAAATGGGCAAAGAAAGTGTTTCCGGGCCTGCGCGCGGGGACGGCGGAGGAAAAATTGTGGGAAGCCATTCTGCATGCGTCTCGTGCAGATGGAGCCGATCCTGCCGCCGACTGGGAGGCGCACGATCGCGCGCTTGCGCGTCGGTGCGCGTATTTGAATTCACTTGAAATTGAGTCCCTGCGATATTCGTCGTCAAACGGAACCGATTTTACCGTCGGCATGATTCCGGACGCGCTGTTTTGCGGTGGCGGAGAGCATACGCTTGGCGGTGAATTTTTCAATCCGAATATTCCTACGGAGGAGGTTTTTACAAGTCCGATGCGGGGCCAGGCGGAGGGGATCGTATATGCGACGAAACCGCTGTCTTATAACGGACAGCTGATTGAAAATTTTTGGATCCGGTTTTCGCAGGGAAAAGCCACGCAGGTTCATGCGGAAAAGAATCAATCGCTTTTGGAGACGATGATTTCCATGGATGAGGGCGC
>OCQB01002628.1_pt1 | contig 11694 bp, 11 predicted proteins | sample 1538631 | NCBI WGS metagenome assembly OCQB01 (sample SAMN04571713, study PRJEB22368) | human gut metagenome | biome: human gut; material: stool | host: Homo sapiens | place: Luxembourg | collected 2012-10-19 | reverse complement strand
ATGGAGAGACACATTCTATAAGCCGCTGAAAGAATCATGGATTTGTAATTGTTCTGGGAATATTTTTGGCAGAACTTGAATATTTATTATTAAGAATAATGGGCGGCAGTCCGGTTGAAAATCCGGCTGCCGCATTTTCAATTTCATTTAATGCATGCCGCCGTTGCTTAATCGTACATGATGCGCGTAATCTTTTTCCGCTGCAACGTGCTGACGAAGCTCAAAAGATGTGTGAATATAATCGTTATGCGCCTGCATTGCAGATTGCGTTTCTACAGGAAGCGATAAAAAATAACGGCGAGCGCTACTGCTTTGTCTAACTAAGTCGTTTAGATTTTCATAGTACAAAGTGCATCACCCCGTTATTATTTTTTCAAGCGCGGCGCTGCACTATACGGATATTTTTATAGGATAATTTTTGCAGATCGGAAAAAATAAAAATAATTATTGCTAGGGCTTGACAAAATGGAAAAAGTATGATATTTTAATATTGGTTAGCGATAGCTAACCAAATAATAGTTGTTAGATTATTTTTTTGTTTTTAAGTTAGCATATGCTAACTTTGGTAAAAACAGTCACATCAAAATTATAAAATCTTTAGAAAGGTCACGATATGCGTGTTGTAATTGTAGGTGGAAATGAGCGGATGGCTCGTCAGTATGAGGATATTTGCAAGGCCTATGGCTGCAAAGCCAAAGTATTTACAAAGGAAAACGGTTCACTGAAGAAAAAATTGGGGTGTCCGGATCTATTGATCCTGCTTACCAATACGGTTTCACACAAGATGGTCATTAGCGCAGCACAGGAGGCTGAAAAAAATAATATACCGGTTGCTCGATTTCATGCCAGCAGCGCGTCGGCGCTGCATGCCTTGTTGTCCGACCGTTGTGCGGCGGTGTAAGGAAGCTGAAAATATGCTGGAACGGTATTTAATTGAACATTGTTCTCCGACTTTGGCCTCTTTGAAGACGGCGAATCTGTTTAATGTTGCGTATGCTTGCGAGGAGGCGTTATATCAGAATCTTTCCGGATGGAATCAAGCGCTTTGCTATAAAGGCGTACAACTGTTTGTGCTTCGAACGCATCGAAATACGGCTTTAATTTACGTGTTTAGAAAAGCGCGTTTAGAAAACGATCTTCAAAGGCCCGGGGTGGAGAAATTTCTTTTTACGTATGGTTATGTGTGCACGAATATGGAGTATGCTCTGGCGCGGTTAAAAAACAGGCTTGCGGATTGCGGAAATTTTCCGCATGAGATTGGGGTATTTCTTGGTTATCCGCTCGAGGATGTAATTGGTTTTATAGAGAATGCAGGACAAAATTGCAAATGTGCCGGCTATTGGAAAGTGTATTGTAACGAGTGCGAGGCGGTAAAGACATTTGCGAGATTCAAAAAGTGCAGAGATATTTATCTTCGTCTCTGGAAAGAAGGGAGAAGTGTTTTGCAGCTTACTGTGGCTGTTTAACATAAATTTTTTTAAGAGGTTTTATGATATGGCTAAAATTGCAGTAGTTTATTGGAGTGGGACGGGAAATACTGAAATGATGGCGGCAAAAGTCGCGGAAGGCGCTAAAGCGGCAGGAGCGGAAGTCGAGGTGTTTACTGCGTCGCAATTCAGTGCCGGTATGATGGATCATTATGATGCGGTCGCTTTCGGCTGCCCGTCCATGGGGGCGGAGCAGCTTGAGGAGCAGGAGTTTGAGCCGATGTTCAGCGATTGCGAAGAAAAGCTGAAAAATAAAAAAATTGCGCTTTTTGGTTCTTATGGTTGGGGCGACGGGGAATGGATGCGTAATTGGGAAGAAACCTGTATTGGCGACGGCGCGGAGCTCGTCTGCAAGGGCGTAATCTGCAATGAAACGCCCGATGCGGAAGCGGATGATGCGTGTACAGCGCTTGGCAAAGCGTTGGTATAATTTTGAGCATATAAAAACAAGCCTGTTGAAAAACAAAAGTTTTTTGACAGGCTTGTTTTTTGATTCGGGTAGGCGCGTATGTCAAAAAGAAGTAGTTTCCCGATCAGGTAAACTGAGAATTGTATAATGTGCTGTAAAATCCGCCGAGGCGCATTAATTCCTCATGGTTTCCTCGTTCGGTGATACGGCCGTTTTGCAGCACGAGGATCAGATCTGCATTTTGAATGGTGGACAGGCGGTGTGCGATGACAAAACAAGTGCGGTTTCGCATGAGTTCCGACATCGCTTGTTGAATCTTGATTTCTGTACGAGAATCGACGTTTGAGGTCGCTTCATCCAAAATGAGCATGGTTGACTTCGACAGCATGGCGCGCGCTATGGAGATGAGTTGCTTTTGTCCTTTTGAGATGTTCACGCCATCGTCGGACAGCACAGTCCCATAGCCTTCCGGCAGATGTTCGATATAAGCGTCTATGCGCGCTGCGCGAGCGGCTTCTTTGACTTCTTCCATTGTCGCATCTTCTTTGCCATATAGGATATTTTCAAGTATTGTACCATGGAAAAGCCATGTATCCTGAAGAACCATTGTATATGCGCGTCTCAGAGAATCGCGTCGGATGTTTCGGATTTCCTGGCCGTCTATATAGATTTGTCCCGAGTTTGCATCATAAAATCGCATAAGCAGGTTAATGATCGTTGATTTTCCAGCCCCGGTGGGCCCCACGATAGCAATTGTCTTTCCGGGCTCCGCGCAGACGGTCAGATCATGAAGAATAACTTTATCCGGCGTATAACCAAAGGTAATATGTTCGATGTCTACTTGACCGGACACGTCTTCAAGCGTAGCGGCTCCCGGCAAATCGGCGCTTTCGGGTGTTTCGTCAATAATGCGGAATATTCGTTCAGCTGCCGCAAAAGCCGATTGAAACTCATTTAAGATATTGGCAAACTCGTTGATCGGTCCGGCAAACTTTCTGGAATATTGGACAAACTGCGCGACGCCTCCAAGCGTAATAAACAATATTGAACCGGCTTTTGCTGTGCCGCTTTGAGAAAACATGTAAAGTATCCCCCCGAAGATCATGACGAGGGAAATAGAGAGATTGTTGATAAAATTGACCGATGGTCCGAGAGCGGCGCCATAGTATTCCGCATAGTAATAGGCGTCCATCGCTTCAGTGTTGCGCTGGTCGAAACGGCCGACAATTTCCTCTTCTCGGTTATAGGCGTGAATTGTTTTGCCGCCGGACAGCATTTCTTCCGCATATCCGTTCAATTCCCCCAATTTCTGGGAGCGCCGGTGGAATAAAGGACGGACCCGTTTAGAGCGGTATCGGGTAAAAATCACAGAGATCGGTACAGTTATAGCAAAAATTGCAATCAACGGTTTTGAAATCTGCCACATGAAAAAGAGAGAACCGATCACTGTATAGAGACTGGTCATGACTTGGACGAGATCCTGGGACAAAGAGGAATTTACCGTGTCGATATCGTAGGATATGCGGCTGATAATATCGCCGGTCGCATGGATGTCAAAGTATCCGACAGGCAGGGAAGTCAGCTTCTCAAAAAGCTGCCGGCGCATAGTATAAATAATTCTTTGGCTAAGCTGTATCATCAAAACTGCGAGCAGATAGGATAGGATGGCCGAGGCGATATAGCATGCCAGCATTTTCCCTACATTCAGCCAAACCGCTTGAAAATCCACACCGTTTTCTGCTGCGATCGTGTCGATCGCGTTCCCCGAAAACTTAGGTCCAAGCAGCGCCAAATGATTGGAGGCCAGCGTCAGCAGAATTGCCAATAAGAACAGCGGCCAGTGCTTCATGAGATATCCGCTCAAGCGCAGGAAAATTCCCTTGGCGGTTTTTCGGTCAAGTTTTTTCGCCGGCTGCTTTTTATTGGGATTGTTGTCTGCGCGCGGATCGCGCGCAAATCCGTCCTTATTCAACAAAAGCGCCTCCCATCTGTGATTCGCTGATTTCGCGGTATTCGGAGCAGTTCTGTATAAGCATTTCGTGATTGCCAATGCCGATAATATTTCCTTTATCCAGGACAAGGATTACATCGCAGTCTTTGATCGAACTGACGCGCTGGGCCACGGTGATGACCGTTGTGTTTTTCATAGTTTTGGATAGTGCGCCTCGTAGGTTTGCGTCGGTTTTGTAGTCCAGCGCAGAGGAACTGTCGTCCAGCACAAGAATTTCCGGGTTAGCGGCTACGGCGCGCGCGATCAGGATGCGTTGCTTTTGACCGCCGGAAATATTGGTGCCTTTTTGAGATAGCATGTGTTTGTACTGTTCGGGAAATGCTGAAATAAAATCGTCTGCCTGCGCGATTTTGGCCGCTTCTACAATTTGCCGGTGGGTAAGAGAACGCCCAAACCGTATATTTTCTTCGATCGTATCGGCATATAAAAAATCGTTCTGCATGACTGTGCCAAACATAGAATAAAAATCTTCACGAGGAATCGTTCGAATGTCGCGTCCTTGAATCCGGATACTTCCGGAATCCGCATCGTAAAAACGAAGCAGCAATTTAATTATGGTAGACTTCCCGCTTCCGGTGGCGCCGATGATTCCAAGCGATCCGCCGTGCGGGATTTCAAAGCTAATATTGGTTAAGTCGTTATGGACGCCGCCATAAGAGAAACAAACCCGGTCAAATAGAATATGCGCGCTTGCAGCAGCATTTGGATAAGCGTTTTCGTTTTGAATCGTCAGATCTTCCGCAGTATTGATGACTTCTTCGATCCGTCGTGCGGAGGCCGAGCTTTTGGTATACATGACAAAAATTCTTGTGACGGACATCATCGCCATGGAGATTAGCGTAAAATACTGCATAAATGCAATAACGGTTTCGGGGGCGGATTGCTGATTGGAAACGCGGGATGCACTGAGCGCGACAACGGCGACAATTCCGATATTCATCAGTAGCGTCATGGCGGGGTTGACTATGCTCATCGTAACGCCGGCACGCTTTTCGTCGATGACTAGCGCACGGTTCACCGTATCATAACGGCGATGTTCATAATCGGTTTTCGACAGCGCTTTAATCACGCGAATGCCCTGGGCGTCCTCACGTACTACGCGGATCATTTGATCTACTGACTTTTGAATCTTTGTGTATAGCGGTATCCCTTTTTTGGAAATAAAATATACGGTAATAAAAATAAAAGGCAAAATGGCGAGCATAGCCAGCGCCAAGTAGCTGTCCATAATTAAGGTAATGGCGATGCCGCCGATGAGCAGGATCGGCGCGCGAACCCCCATTCGCTGCATCATATTGACAAAATGGTGTACGTTGTATGTGTCAGTCGTGATACGCGATTCAAGCGACGGAATTGTAAATTTGTCTGTTTGCGCGGCAGAAAGTCGCATAGTACGGTCAAAAAGATCATGGCGCATTTGTTCGGAAAAATTACGCGCTACGCGCGCGGCCATACGGTTTGCGAAGATGTTGCATACACAGGCAAAAGCAGCGCAGGCGATCATAATACCGCCCCAAAATGCAATAAGTCCGACATCCTGTTTTGTAACGACTTCTTTCAGTATATGGCTCAGTATGTAGGGCAGGGCAAGTTCTATCAATGTTCCAAATACTTTGATTGTCAGCCCGACCGACATTCTGCCGTAGAACGGCTTTAAATACTGTAAAATCATCCGCATGTGGTCAATTCATCCTTATCATCGACATATTTTTTTGCACGATTTGAAATCCGATCCATCATTAAATTGAATTGTTCGAGTTCCTGCTCTGAAAAATCTGCGGTGAGATATGCGTTCCATTCTCCTATAATTTGTTTGATATTCGGAAGCACATCCAGCATTTTTTGCGTAGGGTAGACATGCATGACGCGTTTATCCGTTTCACTTTGAGTGCGTTTGACATATCCGTGTTCCTCAAGATAAGCCAGATGACGGGTGACGTTGCTTTTATTGATATAAATATGGCTGGAAAGTTCCTCTTGTGAAATCCCGGGATGATGGCAGATTGTTAACACGTAACTGTGATGGCAGGCACCAAGGTCTGTTCCGCGCAGTCGGTCTGTGCGGTAAATTCCGGCACAGCGGCTGATAATGTTGATTTGGCGCATTAAAGTCGGCATAGGTTTTCCCTTCTTTGTAATGTAATTGATTGCGATCGCAACTATTGCGCATGCAACTATTATACCGATTTTTCTTTCTTTGTCAAGAGAAAAATTCTTAGCATAGCAAACTTTACCGCCCATCTGCAATGAGAATATGGACTTTACATGTTTGAAAAAACGTGTTGAAATAAATATTCACACAGACTTATAAGACGTTGTTCGTCTATATAATCAATAAAAATATAGAGGTTATAATTATGAATATTGTTTTTCAGATTTTTGTCAACGAGATAGACAGTCTGTAAAGAAATCGTATGCTCGACATTTCTTGCAGGCTGCTCAAATTGTCGAGTGGTGAATTGCATTGAAGCGAAATCGTTCTTATTGTCGGCAGCAAAGATATCGTACAAGCGGAAGGAAGAGCGAAATACTTAAGCGGATTGGCGAAGCGGAATATGTTCATGCATGGACGAGAGGAAAATGGATCCGATTAGCGAAAGGGAAAATCCATTGTTCCAGCGCTATGTGCAGATCAAAGTCATACGATAGTTATCACATCGAGATAAAAAGCAAATGGAATCGGCAGTCCTGCCGATTCTGATAGAACTATTGGTGGAGACAGACCAACCAAATCCGAAACCAGAAAGTCATTGACTTCTTTTAGTGTAATCGTCTGTGTACCATGCTGATAGTTATAGGTCAGCACCAGCTTATCGTCATACACAAATACCGCGTTGACGAAAGTGTCAATCAACCGCTTTCGGAACTCCCAATCATTCGGGTCGCCGTATCGGAATTGAGAAAACCAATGCTCCATATACTCCCGTGTCAGCTTCGGCTTTTGCAGTTCTGCCGTCGTGATGCTGAGAGACAGTTCTTCTTTCTGCTTCTCCAATTCCTCAAGCCGCCCCTTTGTGGATGAAGTGAAAATCCCCTGCTGGATGGCATTTAGCATATTTTCGATGCCTTTTTCCGTTTCGGCAAGCTGGCGGCGCAAGGTGGGGACTGTTGCATCTTCACGCTCCTGCATAACAAGCAATGCGTCAATGATTCGATTGATCTTTTCCTCATTCAGCACTCGTTCCATTGTCAGACGAAAAACAGCGCGTTCAATCCAATCCTTCTTAACTGCTTTTTTGTTGCAGCCTTTTCTGCGCTTCGCATTGCCGCACTTGTAGTAATAGTGCATTGCTCCAGTGTGGCTCTTGCCGCTCTCGCCAACCATCATGCGCTCACACTTGCCGCAGAACAACTTCGTGGTCAGCAGGAACTCGTTTTCTCTAGCTTTGGTATGTGCCGGTGCACGTTTGTTCTTCTCCATACGCTGCTGAACACGGTAAAATAAATCCTCCGGCACAATAGCAGGTACGCCGCCGGGAATAACCACATCCTGATAGCTGTATTCACCGATGTACTTACGGTTTTTGAGCAGTGCATTGAAGCTGTTGATGTTGAACGGCTTGCCGCGCTTTGTTGTCAATCCGCGAGCATTAAAATCCTCGACGATGGAACGCACCGTCGCGCCCTCGGAATATCTTTCGAAGATTTCTACTACCAACGGAGCAGTCTCAGAATCCACAATCAGCTGCTGCGTGTGCTTATCCAGTAAATAGCCGAGAGGAATTACGCCGCCATTATTCTTGCCTTTGAGTGCGTTTTCTTTTTGTCCGCGATAAATTTTCTCGGATAGTTCAGCGGAGTAAAATTCGGCATATCCTTCGAGCATAGATTCGAGGATGATGCCTTCCGGTCCGTCGGAGATATGCTCTTTTGCGGAAACGACTTTGACGCCGTTCTTTTTGAGAATGTGCTTGTAATGTGCGCTGTCATAGCGATCACGGGAAAAACGGTCGAGCTTCCAAACGAGAACGATCTCAAATAATCCTTTCGCACTGTCTTTGATCATGCGCTGGAACTCTGGACGATCTGCCGTTTTAGCGGATAATGCGCGGTCAATATAGCTGTCAACAACCGTCATGCCGTTGCGCTCAGCATATTCCCGACATTCACGGAGCTGACCTTCGATGGATTCCTCCCGCTGGCTGTCGGAGGAATAACGGGCGTAGATGACTGCGTTCATGCTTCATCACCCTCGATTGTTTCGACATTTTCAAGTGCAAGCTCAGTCAATTCACGCAGCTTGTTTTGCAGAATCGATTTATCTGGCAGATGTAACGTGTAATCTGCTACCATTGTTGGAGACATGGTTCTGCTGAGCGCGTATTCGACCACGGCATCGTCCTTGCCGGTACAGAGAACCAATCCAACGCTCGGATTCTCATTCGGTTTCTTCACATCATGGTCAAGTGCTTCCAAATAAAAGTTGAGCTGTCCCAGATGCTCTGGACGGAATGTGTCGATCTTCAATTCAATTGCGACAAGGCATGACAGCGCGCGGTTATAGAACAGCAAATCAATGAAGAAATCCGTGTTGCCAACCTGCACACGATATTCCTCGCCGACAAACGTAAAGTCGTGTCCAAATTCTAAAATGAAATCCTTCAAATGAGAGACAATCTGATGGCGTAAATCTTTTTCTTTATAGGGTTCTTCAAGATCAAGGAATTCAAACACATAGGAGTCACGCAGAGCAGCCAGACCACCGTTGCCGGTAATCAATTCTTTATGCTTTGAATTGGAAAGCATGGTGCGCTCATAGAGCATACTGCCGATTTGTCGATCCAGTTCACGTTTCGTATAACGATTTGCAATGCAAAGTCGCAGATAGAATTCACGAGCTTCATCGGTCTTGCAGCCACTCATGATCAGCAGATTATTCGTCCACGGAATTTCTCTCACCAGTGGTGAGAGTTTTTCGTTGTCGCAGTAAGTCTCATAAAACTGCTTCATGCGCCAGACGTTCTGCGCGGAAAATCCCTTTGTTCCTGGGTAATGTGCTTGCAGGAATTCAGAGAAATCCGCGACGATGCTCTTTCCCCAGCCGCCGTCTTTCATTCTGCTGCTGACATATGCGCCGATCTCCCAGTACATTTGGATAAGCTCTGCATTAACTGCTTTCATGGCACGACTGCGGGCATTATCGATGATATGGATAACCTCGTCAAACTGTCCCGCTTTCGGGGTTAATTCCTTGCTCATGCTTTCACCTCCCCAAGCATTTGTATTAGAGTTTTCTTTAGCTTATCATTCATCGGAGAAGCAGGATCAAAGCACATCTCCACAAATTGTGCAAGCTCAGGGTTGCCCTCACCAACCGGAGGTTTCGCCTGATACAGCTTACCCTGCGGCTCGTCGCAGCGGGCGAAAATGTAGTCCATGGAAACATCGAAATAGTCCGCGTATTTTCGCAAAAGTTCCACGGTAGGCGTAGCCTGCCCGTTTTCATATCGGTTGATGCTGGACTGCGTAGAACCGATCACATCGGCAAATTTTGCCTGAGAGAGTCCGATGCTTTCACGCAGATAACGCAGCCTATTACCCAGTTGTTTCATCAAAAGTAACCTCCTTTTCGGGTTAATAATAGTATAATCAAAATCCGAGCCGAAGTCAACCCGGATTTTGAAACTTTTGTGTAAACACTTGCTTTGATTTGACTTAGTATTATGGTGAATCAGAATGTTCTTCAGCTGTCGTAAGTATTCCAACTAAGACATTGATTAAATCCGAGCCCTTTGCGACTTTTCCATCACCGCCTAACTTTTCGTATTCGCTAAATACTACTTCAGCAACTTGGGATACATATTCATCAGTATATTCGCTCAAATCAAGCTCTTTCACATCTTTGTAGCTGATGTAAGGTTTACCAACTTTTTTCGCCACAGATAAGTAGAGAACATAAAATAATATATCATTTTTTTGTGCTGGAGAATATGCGTTTGACTTTTTCAAGCAGACTTCCACCATTCTACCAAGCTTTGCAGAATTGTAGAACACATCGAGATCTTGATTCTTTATGTACAATTCGTCGTATGTTTCATCTTTAATCAAAAGAGTAGATGGACGGGCTCTCGCATAATTGGGCTTTTGGAAAAACAACGAAATCATACATTGGGCTAAGAATGAGACGCTAATTATTTCTGTGCTTTTACGTCCTTGGTTTTTATAATAATTCTTCCTTCTGTCATAGAACAATCCCCTCCCTTTGAGATACAATTCGATCTGCCAATGAATTGGATCATTGGCTCGTAAAGAGAATTTGGGAATATTTGTCTGATTGTTTGTTGCCAGAATAATGCGATCTCTGGAATCCTCACTTTCGGGAACAATTATTCTAACAAGAATATTGCGCGTTTCTGATTCAAGATGGTCTGGATTAGATAAAAAATGCTGATAGATTTCATTTGATGTTTGCAAGCCATTTACAACGGTTGGCTCAGTCAAAATCAATTCTTTACTAGTGGCAAGTATAGCTTCGTCAGTCAGAAGAGTAATACCATTATTTAGCCACCAAAAATCCTCGCCTGTTGGGCTTACCAGTGTGTTTTGAATATCTTGGTTAACGGAATTGTGCCCTTGATAATCTCTCACATTAGAGTCAAAAAGATATTTTCGTAATGCACCGCTTTCGTCGGTAATAAAACGATAATACTTTGCAAGATTTACAAGCGCAATATAATCGCGGTGAGTTCCGATATTGATCGGATTCTCTGCTAATGGGAGATTCAATTTATGCTCCGGCTGACTTTGTGCTGCTAATAGCAACTTCTCAGCATCCCAAAACGTGACGTTGACAACGGTTTTGGGACTAGGAAAAAGTTTATGCACAGTGTCTTTTAATTCTTCTGCTTGAGCCTGCACATTAGGATGAAGTTCGGTCGCAAACGTTGCATAATTAAACGAGATGAGTAATTTTGGGGTGTTTCTCAGTAGCTTAACATATAGTTCTCTGAATACGGAAAAAGCTGTGCGGACGTCCTCATTATATCGAGCCTTATACTGCAAATCATCTACACCTATTTCTAGCAAATTGCCAGCAGTTGTTTTCCACTTCATAATTGCATCTTCACCAAATGAAGTTTCACGTTTCGCCTGTGTGATTATGAGTTCTATGGTGGCCTCTTTGCTTGAGGTTATAGAAGAGACCAAATCCTCCGTAACATAAACTCCGTTGAATAAAGTGTAAATCGAATCACAGCCGCCATCGTTGCCGCTGCCCAAAATACCTTTTTCAACTTCCTCGTCGCTCAAATCATTTGATTTCAAAATTTGTTTGGAAGCGAAAACTTCAAAATACTGACATTCATCGGCATAAGAGCAGTTGTCGGCGAAATCCTGTTGAAACAGTTCATTTAGGATTCGTTGAGCATTAGTGGTTAATTTCATTATTAGCCTCCGTCCTTCACACATCCACATCTGCGTCCGTATCAAATAGTGCGTCCAAAGCTGCGTTATCGGTGATCGCCTTAACCTTGTTCCGCACTTGTACCTTTGCCATATCCAAGCGGTAGAAATGCTCCTTGCGGTCTGCGCCCATCTTCTTTCGGATAAGCTGAATACGGTTATAAGTGAATTGATGCTTGTCGGCAAACTCGGCTAAACCCACCGCCTTTGCCACATTATCGGTGCGGCTTGGATCGTGCGGCTCCAAGATACTGTACGAATAATCCTCGCCATCCTTTTCGACGATCAACAAGTCTGGGTACATCGGCAGCACCTTTCCCGCGCTCCGATAGGGGACGCAGAGTGACCAGGGCTTGCGGTCAAGATTTCGCAGCCACGCATACGCG
>OCQB01002608.1_pt1 | contig 11796 bp, 7 predicted proteins | sample 1538631 | NCBI WGS metagenome assembly OCQB01 (sample SAMN04571713, study PRJEB22368) | human gut metagenome | biome: human gut; material: stool | host: Homo sapiens | place: Luxembourg | collected 2012-10-19 | reverse complement strand
TGTGGCCGTGTGATTTCAAAATCGAATGTGCGGCTGCTTTTGACGGATGGAAAAACGTCAAAGATTCGGGGATTCATTTCAAAAAACGGGAAACGCTTTGACGCTGCGCTTCGCTTGGAAGGAACGGATGTAAAATTTGATTTTTGAATGACGGCGAGAGCGATCTCGCAGCTTAGGAGAAGAATATGGTGACTTATGAGAGTATCCGCGGCAATACGTCGGTAAAAACATATATTGAAGCGGCGGACGGCACACTGCGTGCGCTCGGTTATACGGAGCATAGTTTTGCGCATGTGACGCGGGTGGCGGAGACAGCCGGCTTTTTGCTGGACAGACTTGGCTATGGCCCACGCATGGCTGAGCTTGCGCGGATCGCCGGCTATCTACATGATGTGGGCAATTTGGTCAATCGGGTCGATCATTCGCAGAGCGGCGCGGTTATGGCGTTCCGTATTCTGGATAACGAGGGCATGGCGCCTGATGAAATTGCCGTGGTGGTTTCGGCAATCGGCAATCATGACGAGGGAACCGGCGCACCGGTAAATCCGGTTGCGGCCGCGCTGATCTTAGCCGATAAAAGCGATGTGCGGCGTTCTCGCGTACGCAATTCAGATCACGCCTCCTTTGATATTCACGATCGGGTCAATTATTCGGTGCACGCGACAAATCTGGAATTGGATACCGTCAAAAAAACACTGACGCTTCGTTTGAAGATTGATACGGCCTATGGCTCGGTAATGGATTTTTTTGAAATTTTTTTGACGCGTATGACGATGTGCAAAAACGCTGCACAGACATTGGGGCTTGCGTTCGGATTGGTTATCAATGGACAACCGGTGTTATGAGTATTTTAGAAAAACGATTTTTTACAATTAAAATATCAAGAATAAATATTCGGACAATATTCTCGTTTATTTTTACTATTGCTGAATGACGCTGGTTGTGCTATCATGTATACTGGTTTGGAATAAGCTTTTTTGTTTTCCATCGCTATGGGACATAAAATTACCGGATATTTAAGGAGAAGCTATGAGCATTTTTAATGTGTTTACCCTGCTCGGCGGACTGGCTATGTTCCTGTTTGGCATGAAAGTAATGGGGGATGCGCTGGAAAAGCGTGCGGGCAAACAATTAAAAAATATACTCGCAAAGCTTACCGCCAGCACGTTCAAAGGTTTTTTGCTTGGACTTGGGGTTACAGCTGTGATTCAATCGTCTTCTGCGACTACGGTTATGGTCGTGGGATTCGTCAATTCCGGCGTGATGAGCCTGCATCAGGCTACGGGCGTGATTATGGGCGCAAATCTGGGGACGTCGGTGACTGCATGGCTGCTCAGTCTAACCGGTATTCAGGGCGGCCCATGGTATATAAATATTTTCAAACCTTCGGCGTTTGCACCACTTCTTGCGTTTGCCGGAATCATATTATATATGTTCCAGAAAAACAACAAACGCAGGGATGTGGGGCTGATTTTACTGGGGTTTGCCGTTTTGATGGCCGGTATGGAGACGATGTCGGCTGCGGTGGATCCGCTTTCCGAGTCTCCCGCTTTTCAAAGTGTTCTTACGGCGTTTTCCAATCCGCTGCTTGGCATCCTGGTCGGCACGGTTTTTACCGCTGTGATTCAGTCCTCATCCGCTTCAGTGGGGATTTTGCAGGCGCTTGCTCTGACTGGAGTTGTCACGTATGAGGTAGCGATCCCGATTATTGTTGGTCAGAATATCGGTACCTGCGTCAGCGCGATGATTTCTTCAATAGGGGCAAATAAAAATGCGCGGCGCGCGTCTTTTGTACATCTATATTTCAATTTGATTGGCGCCATGGTTGTCATGTCGGTGTTTTACGGTTTGGATGCGATCTTCGATTTTCATTTTCCGGCGTATATTACGCCGCTTGGCATTGCGGTGGTGCATACGGTGTTTAAAATTTTTGCACTTGCAATTCTTATGCCGTGTTCTAGACTACTTGAAAGACTGGCCGTTCTCACTGTGCCGGACGGCAAAGATGAAGCAGAAAAAAAACAACTTTTGGATGATCGTTTGCTTGGTACGCCTACGGTTGCGATCGAGCGTGCGCGCAAGGTAGCGGTTGATATGGCGCTGTTGTCTGTCGATACGCTTCGCCGTGCTATTAGTTTGTTAAGCAGCTACAGCGACAAAGAGGCGATTGGCATTGCCGAGGGCGAAGACCGTGTGGATAAATACGAGGATGCGCTGGGGACTTATCTTGTCAAAATCAGTGCTTGTCCGCTGACCGAGCAGGATAGCCATGAAGTAACTAAGCTTTTGCATATAATTGGTGATTTTGAGCGAATTTCAGATCATGCGGTCAATATTTCAGAATCGGCGCAGGAGATGTTTGACAAAAAGCTGGAGTTTTCCGAAAATGCAAAAAATGAGCTTTCTGTGATGATTTCGGCTGTGGATGAAATATTGGATTCTGCCCTCAAGGCGTTTTGCGACGAAGATCTGGATGTTGCTTTCCGTGTGGAGCCGCTTGAAGAAGTCATCGACACATTGAACAGCAGGCTGAAAAAGCGCCATGTCGCACGGCTGCAGAAAGGCGAATGTACGATTGAACTCGGTTTTGTTTTGTCGGATCTTTTGACCAATCTTGAACGCGTTTCGGATCACTGTTCCAATATAGCCGGATGTGTAATTGAAATTGAACATGATACGCTGGACATGCATGAATATATGGAAAAGCTCAAAAGCGAAGGAAATCCTCGGTACACCTCTTGTTATGAAGCCTATAGGGCAAAATATATATTGCCGGCTAAAGGGTAAGGCGGTATTATGGGGAAAAAAGTATTGATTTCCGGCGCGTCGCGCGGCATTGGTTATGCGGCTGCGGCTGCATTTGCGGCAAATGGCTATTCAGTCACGGCGCTCTGGCATACAGCGCCGGAATGTTTAGAACTGCCATGCGCAGGTATTTGTCCTGTGCGCTGCGATGTGTCCAATTCGGCATCGGTCGAACGGCTGTTTGAACAGGTCGGCGATGTGGATGTTTTGATTAATAATGCCGCGATTTCAAAGAGCGTTTTGTTTACAGACATTACCGAGGCACAGTGGGATGAAATGCTCAATGTGGATTTAAAATCGGTATTTTTGATGACCAAAGCGTTTCTGCCTGGTATGATTCGGAAAAAGAACGGCAAAATCATTAATATTTCCTCAATTTTTGGCGTGGTTGGCGGGGCTTGCGAGGTACATTATTCTGCGGCCAAGGCAGGAGTTATTGGGCTGACAAAAGCGCTTGCAAAAGAGGTTGGCCCGTCAGGCATACAGGTTAACTGTATTGCGCCCGGCGTTATTGATACGCGGATGAATGCGGGACTGTCGGAGCCGGATATGGCGGCGCTCCGGGAGCAAACGCCGCTTGGCCGTCTCGGTACGCCGGAGGATGTTGCGCGCCTTGCGCTGTTTTTAGCCGAGGATTCGTTTATTACCGGCGAGGTCATTCATACAGGCGGCGGATTTTTACGGTAAAAACTGACGGTTTCAGTATTTATCAGGCTGCGAAAAAATAGAAAAGATATTTGGACAAAAATGTGCATAAAGCGCGGACACGTGCCGCGCTTTATGCACATGATCGCCTGTCCCGGATTGTGCATTTTCCGCTGGCAAATCAGATGTCTTTTGGCAAACTCATAATTTATATCAGATCGAATATAAAAACCATCCCGCAAAACGTATATCGTCTTTCGGGATGGTTTTTATGTAGTGCTGATATATTTCTGTTTTTTCGCGCAGATTATTTCACATGAAGAACGACTTTACCGACGTTTTCACCGCGTTCTAGAATTGCATGCGCTGCTTCCGCTTGGGTGATTGGCAGAACTTTATAAATGGTGGGCATAATTTCACCGGTTTCAATTTTCGGCCAAATGTTTTTAACAAGAGAGGCAAGCAGTTTTGCTTTGAATGCAGGGGCTTTGGAGCGCAGTGTACTGCCGATCAAACGCACGTTCAGCACATAGAGCTTTTTCAGGTCGACTTGCGTAATATCGCCGGCCAGTGTTGCAATCATGATCCAACGTCCGCCATAACGCATATACTGCAGGCATTTTCCTTGGATTTCACCGCCGAGACAGTCAATAGCGACATCTACCGGATGTCCCATGTCCCGTTGTTCCTCCAGCACTTTTAAAATATCGGTCTTTTTCGAATTGACGATAATGTCCGCGCCGAGGTGTTTGATAGAATTTGCGGCTTCGTCGGTGATAACTGTAGTGATTATGCGCGCGCCGAACGCTTTTGCCATAGGAATGATTACGCTTGCCAGTCCGCTTGCGCCCGCATGCATCAAAAGCGTATCTCCGGCTTTAAGGCCGCCTTCGATAAATAGATTCAGATACGCGGTGGCAAACGCTTCGGGTATTGCTGAAGCTTGCTCAAACGAGCAGTTTTTGGGTATGGGCATCAGCATGTCATATTTTACGGCTGCATATTCGGCATAGCCGCCGCCGCCAAGCAGCGCGCAGACCTTGTCTCCGATTTTCCAATCGGACTGTTTGCGCGCTTCCGCGCCCATTTCGGTAATGACGCCTGCAATCTCAAGCCCCATCCATTCAGGGCATCCGGGCGGGGGTGGATAGTCGCCTGCACGCTGCATAAGATCGGCGCGATTCAGCGCCGCGGCATGAATTTCTACCAGAACCTCATCGTCTTTGATTTGTGGGTCCGGTACGTCGCTCCAGATCAGTGAGCGGTCATTTTGTACTAAAACTGCTTTCATCGGTTTGGCATCCTCCTTAGAATCTATTCAAAGTAATCGCAGAAAATATTTGCTTGCCTTTGATTATAGAGCTTCGCTTTTTGATTGTCAACCATAAAGTGAAAAATATAATACAAACCGAAACTCAATTTTTTACACAATTACGTTTAAAAAATTACAATAAACTCAGTGAAAATCTAAAATGTTATAAATTAAGTTGAAGGATATAAAAAACCAACTATAAGGATGGGTGTAAAAAACAAAACAAAATTTAAATGATTTTGTTCACCAATTTCCTATGATGAAGCAATCTATGCGCTATTTTAGCAGAAGTATTTTGCGCAGGACATCAGTTTGATTTACCTTCTTCGGGTGCGGCGGAAATACCAAATTGCTTAACATATTCCGTAGGGGTATATCCAGTCGCTTTCTTAAACGAGCGCGAAAAATGATATACGCTGGCATAGCCGGTCATTTCCGCAACGGAAGTTATGGAAAAATATTCGCTGCATAGCAGGTCTTCTGCTTTTTTGATCCGAAGGTTTTGTATATATTGTTTTGGAGAAACGTCGTATTTTTCTTTAAACATACGCCGGAAATATATTTCGCTGATCAGCGCCTTTTGGGCCAACAGTTCGTTCGTGAGCGTAGAATCTGTGAAGTGTTCTTCTAAATATTTGACGGCTGGGGCAATTACGCTGAAATTTCTTTTGTCATCGGCCGGCCGGCTGTCTTTATCCAAGCGGCTGAGAATTTCATACAATGTTTTCATTGCGCTCAAATGACCGCTTTTCTGTTTAATGACCGAGATTTTTTCAAGCTTTGCGAACGCATTGATATAATTGTCCGTACTTTCGATTTGTAAGCTGATGAAAGTGTCGGGGGAAAAATCCGGCGTTGTCAGAAAATTGACCATTGGGAATTCTCCCGGTTCAGAACAGGATGAAGTGTAGCTTGCGCCCATGGGAATGATCAGCGCGTGGCGCTGATCCGATATATATTCGCGGTTATTATGCCGGTAAGTCATTTTCCCTGACTTGGCAAAACAGAGAGCATGTGATTTTCGGGCGTATTTGTGCCGTATGATAAATTTTGGATTGGTGACTGTCAAAACGCTGATGATTTTTGTAATCACAATCTGGCCTATATCCATCATTCTTTTCCTCTTCTTTTGCCGGAGACGATTTCAGCTTTTTTAGTATGATTATATCGGTTTTGTAAAAAAAATCAATACTTTAGCTCAAAAAGGGCAAAAACAGTATCGTTTTGGTCAAAAATGTATCAATTCATACATTGAAAAAATTTTTTTCCCCCTCTATCATAAAAGTGAAAAATGTTATAAAGAGGAGACCTGCTTCTATGAAACCGACTTTTTTGGGTCATGACCGTCCGTTGCTTGTGGACATGATTCTAGCAGAGACGCCTGGGGAAATTATTATTAACATACGCAATGCGCTTTATGACGGCGCAGACGCTTTTGGGATACAACTGGAAAGACTGTGTCCTGAGTACCGTACCGAAGAACATTTTCGGCGGATATTTTCATACATGGAGGATAAACCACTGTATGTAACGAATTACCGCGGCGGACATAATCGTGAAATGACGGATGAAGCGCGCATTGAGGAACTGAAACTCGCGCTGAAATGCGGCGCTACGCTGATTGATATTCCGGGGGATGAATTTTCTCCTGCGCCGATGGAAATGACACAAGACGCTAAAGCGATCGAACGGCAGAAACGGTTGATTGAAGAAATTCATGAGGCAGGTGGCGAAGTGCTTATGTCCTCGCATATTCGGCGTTTTTTGCCGGTAGAAAAAGTTGTGGAAATTGCTTTAGAACAACAGAGCCGCGGTGTGGATATTGTGAAAATGGTGACCGGTTCTGATACAGAAGAAGAACTCATGGCAAATTTAAACACGATTCAGGCGCTGAAGCGGGAACTCAAGGTACCGTTTCTTTTCCTGTCCGGCGGACCATATTGTAAGATACACCGTATGTTCGGGCCATACTTTGGCGTTTGTATGTGGCTATGCGTACAAAAATATGATACCTTTTCTTCTAAGGAGCAGCCTGTGCTGCGTGCCGTTCGCAATATTGTAGCAAATTTTGACTATAAACCCAATTTGCGGCAATAAATTGTGCGAAAAATGTTAAAGTTGTATAGAATAGTATCTAATTTTAATAGTATCGCGCATTGTTTCTCTGCAATTTAAGCAGTATAATATATTCACAACATTTGAAGTAGGACGATATTTCCATGTTTCCTGCGCAACTACCCCGTTTTTGTTTCTCAAATCAAAAACGGGGCTTTTGATAAAAGAACAGGGGGAATCGTCCCGATTTCGGCTTTTATATCATTTTATATAAAATTGTATCGAAATGAGCATTGAAACGATTTCCTTGGTTTGTTATAGTAAAAGCAGTAAAAATAGGCTTCTGTACGCGATGATTTGTTTAATTAGTACAAACATAATTGCGTTTTGAATTAAAATAACACATGAATGAGAACGCATTTATGATACATGCGAAAATCTGTTTGGGGAAAGGAAAGGCAAAAATGGCAAAAAAAGTAAAGCGCTTTGGATGCGCATTTGCAGTGACATTGTTGTTTTGCATGATTTTGGGCGCGATGTTTTGCGGGGCGGAAACAGATAATACAATATATCTGGACGCTGCGCACGGGAAAGATACGAATTCGGGAAAGACGCCGTCTGATGCATTGGCTACGATGGATGCGGCCGTCAAAGCGGCGGAAAACGGCGGGGAGATCGTTCTCGTATCGGATTATGTGATTTCAGCCAATTATGCGGAGCCGGAACATGCGGGCGAGATTGTCATTACCGCGAAAGATGCAAGTAAAAAATATGACGCGGCGCTGTCGTTTGCGGTGAGCGGCGAAACGCATTACCTATTGAACGGCCCTGTTGTATTCCGGGATCTGGATATTAAAATGACCAATTTTGTCATGTTTGCCGCACAGTTCCATCCAATTACATTTGATACGGGTCTGACCGTACAAAACGGCAGTAAGTATGCTTTTATTATAGGTGGTTATCAGACGCCGAGCAGTACGAGCCTGCCGCAGAATTTGGATTCGTATATTACGATTAATAGCGGAAACTTTTATAAAGTATGCGGGTTTACCCGCACAAAGGGTGCCGGTTCCATGAACTTTACCGGAACTTCATACATAACGGTGAACGGCGGAAACATAGTCGATTTGTATGGCGCTTCATTGTATAATCATTATTCAGGAAATACGGTGATTGAGGTCAACGGCGGTACGATTTCCACGGTATATGCAGGCGGCGATGTCACCAGACGGCTTTCCGGAACGGCGGAAATTATGCTTTCCGGCGGGACGGTAGGGCAGGTGAATGTCAATAACGTCGTTGGAAATGCGGTTTTGACGCTTGCGGGCGGTAAGGTTGGCGCGGCTGCGTGCACGTATTATAACGATACGATCGCCAAACTTGCCATGCAGGCTGGTTCTGTAAAAACGCTGAGATGCAATTCGGTTGTTTATGACGCGTCTTTGGTAGAGCGGTTGCGCGCCAATTTTGATGCATATGAAAATCTTGCAAAGCTATATGTCAAGGCGAATGCGACCGGGACAGGGGCGTCCGAAGCGGATCCGTGCGGAAGCCTGAAAGACGCATTTGAGCGTCTGCGCGAGTGCGGCGGCGTCATCTGCGTGATTGGAAAATGCGCGTTTGACTTTACGGAGAATCCTGGAAAGATACACGCGCCGATACAAATCACCGGAATCGATCAGGGTGAAATTGCGTTTGGTTCCCATACAGATATAGTATTTGAGGGTGAAATATCTTTCGATCATGTGGCGCTTTCTGGCAGCAGCGCGACGACACTGCGGATAAAAGACGGCGCGCTGTCGTTTGGCGACGGCGTTACAGTATCGGAAACGTCTCTTTCGGTCTCCGGTGAAGGAAAATCTTCGGAGATTCGGATCGTCAGCGGCGCTTTTGACCGCATTACTGCCGGTGCGAACGGCGGAGACAAACATACCGTTTCAATAATTGGCGGATCTGTGCGCTATCTGTTGTGCGGTGGGACGGCTGCGATTTTGGAGGCGGATATTTCTCTTTCCGGCGGCAGTATTGACGAGGTTTCTATTGGAAATTTGGGTGTGACGGACAGATTGGTTCTTCGTCTACGCGGCGGACAAATCACAAATGTAAATATAGGGAAACTTAACGCCGAAACTATTCTCGATCTGGGCAAGGCGGAAATTGGTGGCATGACAATAGCGGAAACGCTGGAAAAAGGCGCGCTTCTTTGCAGTGCTGACGCTGATCCGAAATGGATTTTGGCAGTTGAAAATAAATTCTCGAAAAAAATTGATGCGAACCGCGTGTATCTTGCTGACGGCGGAACCGGGGACGGTAGCAGTGCGGCTTCTCCGGCAGACGACCTGAATCAGGCGATCACGCTGTTGGGCACCAGCGGTACGATCGTGGTTTGCGGTACATATACCATAGCAAACAATTATACGATACGGGCACATACGGGCAAAATAACGCTGACCTCGTACGATTATATTTCGGATTTCCGCACGGAGGGCGCGTGTATTTCCCTTGGAGCCGACTTAACGCTGGGCGGTGAAACCGTTTTTGAGAATTTGAATTTTCGAGCGCCTGCGGCGGCGGTGATTTATGCCAAGGGATATGCGCTGACCATCGGTGATGGAGTTGAGACCGAACTGACAAACAGCAATACGGGGTATATTGGCCTCGTCGGCGGACATAACACGCTGCTGAACTCGTACACGACAAATTTGACGATTAACAGCGGTTCCTGGGGCGCTGTGCGCGGCGGATATAATTCCACAAAGCTGATCGCGCAGGATATTCATACGCGTCTCACGATCAACGGCGGAACGTTTCATAGCTATATTGCAGCGGGATCCAGAGGAAATACAAGCGGCACGGTTGATATGATGATTACCGGCGGAACTTTTTATGGCGGCGTGTTTGGCCTCTATGAGGAAAGCGGCGCCGGATATAATCTGCGGTACGATATCTCTATAAGTATTGCCGGCGGAGATTTTCACTGTGCAATCGCGCCTGCCAAGAGTTTGTACACAGAACTGCACGGCACATATACGCTGAATTTGAACGGCGGTTCTTTCCTGCATCTTACCGATTTGCGCGGTTCCGAGGATTTTGCTGGTGATATGACCAGTGTGCTGAATGTAGGCGCGCATGTGGATTTGGACAAAGAGGAAACGGGCGAACTGACCTTTACAAATCCGATTCGTGCGAACAACGCCGATCCCTATCTTTTCTATTACGACGGTTTCTATTATTATACCCGCACGGGTTCGACATCGATCTCACTGGTAAAAGCGGCGAATCTTGCCGACATTAAGACAGCGATTGCCTATCCGATCCTTCAGCCGACTGAGGGACAAAATCTCTGGTCGCCCGAGATTCATTACTTTTCGCCGGAGGAAGTCGGAGAGGAAAATGCGGGGTGGTATATGTTTATCGCTTTCGACGATGGCACGACGGCGAATCAGCGTCAGCATGTTGTCAAGTGCCTGGACGGCGACAACCTGCTTGGCAGATGGGGCGACCCCGTCACAGGCGAAGTCAACAAGCCTCGTCATGTAGACTTTGTAGACGCGCCTTCATATAATGTCGATCAGCTTGGCGGCGGCATTTCGGTCATTCGCATCAATGGAAAAACTTATCTTACCTTTATCAGCGAAGAAGGCCGTGGTACCTCCGATTTCCATCAGACTGTGAATATTTGCCGGTTTGAGAATCCTTGGACGATCGTAGGTCAGCCCACGATGATCTGTGAGCCGGAATATTCTTGGGAAATGGGCGGTTACGGTCAGGATTCGTCTACGGGCGCATGGTATCCCAAGGTTGTAGAAGGTGCGGCTGCGGTATACGGCGATAACGGTGAGGTTTATCTGATGTATACCGGCAGCGGTTATTGGACGATTTATTATCAATTGGGGTATTTAAAGTTCCTCGGCGGCGATCCTATGGATGCGAAAAATTGGCAAAAAAATCCAAATTCAATTTTCTCGCTGTCCGATACGATCAATGGCTGCGGTCACGGCTCGTATATGACCGATCCGTTCGGCACCAAGTGGATTGCGTATCACGCGTATATCGGCAAAGACACCTCTTCGAAACGTTCGGCATTTTTTGAGCCTTACTATGTGACGGCGAATGGGGTAAGCATTGGCAATGGAAGCGGGCATCCCGCGCCGCTTGAGACCGAATATACCGTACCGGTCAATCCTATGGCGGTGCGCGAAAAGATCAGTGGTTTTACCAATCAGAATTTAAATGCGCAGTTTACGCCATCCCGTGCTTATACAAATCAGTTTGTGGATGTAACGGCGGATAAATGGTTTCACCAATATGTCAAGACCGCGTATGAATATGCGCTGGCGAACGGGACGTCTTCCACGCTTTTTTCTCCCGACGATAAGTTTACCGTGGCACAGGCGCTGACCGCTGCTGCCAATATTCATACGGTGTATTACGGAAAAAGCGTTCCGGCTGCAGCAGCAGGCGAAGCGTGGTATATGCCGTATGTCAATTACTGTATTGAAAACGGGATTATTTCAGCCGGTTTGTTTACTGACTTTAATAAAACCATCACACGCGGCGAGATGGCGGTTGTGTTTGCTAACATCTTGCCGGACAGCGAATATGCTGCGGTGCGCAACGGAAGCGTACCGGATGTGAATTCTGCGCTTTCCTGTTATCCTGCGGTCATGAAATTGTATAACGCCGGAATCGTTGATGGCGATTCCGGTTCGGGAAATTATCGTCCGGATGAAGAACTCCGGCGCAGCGAGGCCTGCGTTATTTTTACCAGAATTGCGGTTTCCTCGCTTCGTGTGAGATAAACACCTATGACTTTCTACGTTTTATCCACATACGTACGATAGACGGCACATTGCCGTTGTACGAATCAGTACTTTTGAAATTATCCTTGAAATTCGTTTCAGGTTTCAAGGGTTAAAATTTAGGAGGGAAATGATGAGCACAAAGATGAGAATAGCAAGCGTATTATTGATTGTAAT
>OCQB01002605.1_pt1 | contig 11810 bp, 26 predicted proteins | sample 1538631 | NCBI WGS metagenome assembly OCQB01 (sample SAMN04571713, study PRJEB22368) | human gut metagenome | biome: human gut; material: stool | host: Homo sapiens | place: Luxembourg | collected 2012-10-19 | reverse complement strand
TTAGATTCATCAAATGAGATCGTTCACTTCGACTATTCACCAACTAGACATTACCCTCACCTATCATTCTCACAGCATCAAAATCATTCATCAACACCTTCTTGTACAATTCCTTTTGCATATGAGACATTCCTACATATAGAATTGTTTCCACTTTAGGCTAGTCATCACTCAGCACATTCATTCTCACAGGAAGTGTTGTCTCTACATCACTCTTCAATCGACGTAACATGAAAGGCTCCAACACTTGATGCAACTGACGAATCATTCTCTCCTTCTCGTTCACATCACCCATCTCCTCCAGATTGAACAGAGAATGAAATGTTTCCTGAGATCCAAACACTTCTGGCATCAGGAAGTTCAACAGAGCCCACAACTCGTGAAGATTCTTCTAGTCTCAATACTTCCATCCATTCTCACTTGGAGTGGAGTTCCAGTCAAAAGCAATCGATTCTCAAAGGAGAACTGACGTAGAATCATACTCAGTTTGGAGTTTTCATTCTTCACACGATGTGCTTCATCCATCACTAAGTATCTATCACTCATTCCATCTTCATTCACTCACTCCCACTTCACACGACTCAATGTCCCTTTCTCGATCATAGCCATTTCATAGGTTGTGATCAACACATCCCACTCCTGGTTTGATCCTCGTCGAAGTTTCTTCAGCATCAACTCTCGCTCTTCTTTTGTTCCATGCAATCGAAAAGTTCGAATCGAAGGACAGAACCGATCAAACTCATTCATCCAATTTCCTAGTGTTGATAGTGGAACTAACACCAAATGAGGACCTCTATCCCATTATTCACATCGATATCACTCACTTGATATTCATGTATTGATTCAGGAAACCCAACAAAGCAATTGTTTCCAATGTCTTCCCAAGACCTATTCTCAATGCTCTCCTTCTTTACCTACCCATTTCATCAGCCAAGATACTATTCAGACCCAACTGATATTGATTCACTAACCAGTTTAATGCTTCGATCTGATAAAGACGCATTGTTCCTTTGATACACGCTGGTTGAGATTGGATACGAAGCAACTCTACTTCATTTGTATCTAGAAGCAGATTTTCATCATCTCCACTATTCACACTCATACGACGTCTATTCATCAACAGACAGAACAACACCAACTTTCCTCGAGATAGTTTCACTCGTTTCTTCTCTTCGCTAGAATTCAAAAAACTGTTAAATAGAGTTCCCTGCTCACTCAAATAACGAACCATAGCTCTTCTCTTCTGTTCTTTTGTCAAACGACGTAATATCAATGATGAATCATCTACAGAACTATTTTCACTCTCATTCTCTCTATCCTATTCATCAACCAATACCAAAACACATTCTTTTGTTCTTTCTGAAATATACTCCTGATTTAGTTCCAACTTGTCAGTGTTCTCTTCTTCTTGAGGAGATGTCTCTCTCAAACACTCCTTGTCAACAGATGGACTTTCTGATTGTTTTAATAGTTCATATTCCATTAGAGATATACTCTACTCGTTACAGTTGATTCATTTACACTACTCTACTCATCAATACTCCGTTTCACACCCACTTTTCCTCATTTTCAATCTCCATCTTGAGTCTATTTGTGTAGATATTCACTTCGTCGAAAGTGACTCACTTTGATACAAGACTGAGAAAGCGCGGGTCTATTCCTTCTTATTTCATCATCCAATAGTTGATTCATCAACAAACAATCCAATTTGCCACTCCCATACTCAACTCAGTCCTTAAGAACGCTCCTATTTCTTATATCTCTTACTCACATCTTACAGCCTTGAATTGAGGACGAACAAACTCACGAATGCGTCTATCAGCCACCTTACGGGCACGAACCACACGACCGTGGACAGCACAAGACACACAGTATTGTTGCTTGATGTACAACTTGGGGAGAGTGTACTCTAATCCATCATTCTTTCCATCACCAAAAGCTACGCTCATAAACCGAAGCGTCACGAATATCTCTCTGAGAAGAGGCATCCACCATGTTTCTCACTTGGAAACGCTTGATGGCCTTATCCTAGATCCATTACACAAAAGCACCATTACCCACCTTTCCAACACAACGGAAGCAGTGAGTGCATCTCACGGGGTTCACATGACCTCTTCCCTTCTTTGAACGTCCATGGTTTCTATGCTTGGGTTAATCGTCAACTCTTCAGAAACAAACTCTCCAAATACACCAATTCATGGAGCAACTACTTACCTACGCTTGAAAGGCATGCTTGACTAAAATCGATGTCTGTGGCAAACACAACTGGAAGAAGAAATCATGGTTTCAACTGGGGGCCCTAATTATAAAATGGGTCATAGACACTTTTAAGGATCCTTTATTCTCTATTTCATCATTATGAAGTCTCTTAATTGGGACATTTCCATCTCAATTGATTCTTCCTTAAGAAGGAGAATTATTCTCAAACAAATATTGAAAACTACATAACCATATTGTACACATTTCACAGACAACTCCAATTCTACCGTCTTGTTGACTGTCTTGAATACACTGAAGACACAGTCTATACTTAAAATGCTTTCATATTCGTACACTCCGAGGACGTAATGCATCATCCTCTTGTTTCAAGATATCGAGGAAATGATCGCCATTGATGTAGATCGATCCTTTCTCTGCTTCATATTCGCTAATCATTGTAATCAACTCTCGAATCACTTTCGGTAGTTCTTTTACTTCCTTCTCCAACTGCATTTGCCTCCTCAGACTATTCATCACCTCCACTCTTAACAATCACTATTTGTTGCTGTTTCGTTTATCTGTGTATCGTCTTGGGTCTTTCAACAACACATCCAATTCCTCCTTCAACTGAAGCAGATTCTCCCGACGATTAATCAGATTCACAATCGGATCCAACTCTTCTTTCGCTTCAAGTACTCGCTCATACAATTGATTGTGCTGATCCAACACATCCATAGAGAATTGATCTTTCCATCACTCCATTTCCACATTCTCACCCTCAGGAATACTCAATAATGACAAATCCCATGTGTCCAGAAGACTACTGTAGTAGCGAACGAACTCAATCACATCTACGTCAAATCTGCTCCTCTCCCATACTCTGGATCTCAGTACGCAGATTTGGAATCAATACACGTAGCTTCGAACTCACTTCTTCATGCAAGGATAAGATGTACTGTTGATACTAGAATCATAACCTCTTCTCGATTCCTACATATGCTATTGCATCATTCGAGACTGAAGCAGTATAGTTTGCAAGGAATGCATCAATGTCTTCTTGAGGTGTCTGCAACAGTTTCCATAATCCTTGAATTTCTACCATATACTGAATAATTGTTTGTTGTCTGTCTTGCTACGAATCATATCCATTCACATGTTCTACAATTAGCTGATGCAGTTCTTCAGCTCGATCCTTCAGTTTATTCACCATAACTGTTGTGATAGGTAACGACTAAGCATCAATCATTCATACATGAGAGACATCTTCTGCTGATAGAACAATCTTGTCGACCTCATTCTCAGCATTCTCCACAGTAATTCCCAGAGTATCATAGAATTGCTTCATTTGTTGTCGTAACTCTTTTGTCTTCTCAATTCGATTGACCTGCGTATCATTCTGCCTCTCAAAATATTACTCGTAATTCTTCAACCACTCTCACTCGGTCCTCGAGACAAAGCATGTTCTTCTCCAACAAGAAATCATCAGGATTTGAGAATACCTCTTCAACTGGCTCTCCCAATTGATCATAAATACTGCGTAAAACATTTAGTTTCTCTCGAATATCAATACTTCGTTGGACATACTTCTAATACATCAAGTCTGCATCAAAATAGTACATCTGCCAATTTTTCCTTAGTATCAGTAACAATTGCAAGAATCTGACTAAGTGTCTTGGATTCACGTTTATCAACACCATTCTCATCATTCCAAATCTACATTATCACAGGTTGATAGATATTATATACCAAATCCTCACGGAATCCAAGTTTGTTACACAACTCTCCAACTGCTTTCTCTTTCGTCTTAATACTTTTTTCCATCTCATTCTTGCTCTAGGGATAAGAATCACTTACATCCACTTACTTCTAGTTCGCTATCATAAATCGAATTCAAATATCGGATCACAGCATCTACAGAACCACTCACAATTTGGGATTTCAACTCGCTACGCTTGTTATCTGGGAATACACCGATTTGGTCCCAGAGTTTACATAAGTTCTTGAATGACTCCTCAATAACTTCCTGAATCTGTACTAGTTCATCACTGTAGTTATCTAGGACTTCCATGATCAAGATCTAAGTATTTCTATTTTATCTTCTCAGGAATATTCACAGTGAGACCTGCTATTTGTTTTCGTTTCAACTGTGAATGAATCGAGTAAAGAAGGAATAGGCATTTCTACCAAAGCGTTATATATTGTTTCGAATGATAAAATAAGACGAAAAATAAACTAGTAGCAACAAACAACAAATTGCAAGCACCTAGTCTGTTTCGTATTTCATTTGTTGGTGTTATGATACCAGTCGCACATCCTACAACAATGAAGCATCAATGGATGATTTCGTAAATGAACTATTATATGTTTCCCCGTTTCCCTCTTTTTGGAGGATCGATTATCTCAGTAACTAGTGTGAGTCTAGCAAGTTGAATTTTACTGGCAATGAATAATACTGCTGTACTTTACAATGAAGGTTTCGATCGGTATTTCATCTCTTATTCGTAGATTGGACTCAGGTCTTCAGTCACATCTCTCCATATGCCCTTGGGTTTATAGGAATTGCTTGTGGTCTTGCTTTATCTGTTGTGGGAGCTGCTTGGTAGGTTTTCACCAAAAGTGTTCATTCTAGGGGTATCTGGACTGCTGCTTCCACTTTGATGGGTGGATGTGTGAAAGCACCAAGAATTCGATCAAAGAACCTGATTAGGTTTGTGTTGTATTATCTGTTGTGAAATGTAGTATCATTTTCTGTGAAGCCAATGCCATTTACGGCATTATCATTGCAGTGATTCTGATTAATAAAATGTCAGCTAACGGTTATGATATCAACCATAATTGGGATCCAAACTTCGATTTCAACACTTTGTATTTCGCTGCCTATGCTGTATTCAGTGCTGGACTGAGTGTGGGTTTGTCGAATGTGACTAGCGGGTTTGAGCGTGAAGAGTGGAATTGATATGTAGTCTTTCTGTTGGTATTTGTGGATCGAGTTGCGCTTTGAGTGATGCTCAGAATGGATCACTGTTCTCCAAGATGCTGATTGCCCAGATTTTCGCTTCTGCTCTTGGAATCTATGGTATCATTGTCGGTATCATCATCAGTAACATGGGAGCATTCCCTAAGTGAGGTTTCCTTTGTACTTTTGGTGTCTTTGTTAAACAATGAAGGATACAATTACACACTCACAATATTCTGATTCTTCTTCTGTTGTTGTTGTTGCTGCTGCTGCTGGAGAGTAAGATTCACTGAACGTAGTTCTTGAGTAACAAGCAAATCACTCGTCCCTTCACTTCATTCCCAGCCCTTTCACTTACGAAGCAATTCATCGTTTATATAGTTTTGTGCACGCATTATTACAGCTAAGGCTTCACTCTCGTTGAATACAGTCCAGTGTACTGCTTCAGGAGGTAATTCAGGTTTATTCATTGGAGTCATCAATGTATTGTCAAGAGCACAATAGAATGATCGGCATAGGATATAGTTGGTACATGTATTCTGTTGGTTCATTGAACACGAATTCATCATAGAACTCGTTTACAACAGGCTATCTGTGAATCACAGCATCATCTACTACAACATTCTCTTTGCTGGGCTCACCATTGAAAGGATGTAACTTCAAAAAGTGAGTGAAGATCACAGGTAACTCTGCATCGTTCTTGAATTCCACTTTCACTTCAATTTCGAACTCACCCCAACCCTGTTCACGCACTTCAAAAGGGAAATGGTCAATCACTATTTCACACAAACCACAAATTCCTACCTCGTTGATTCTGTCTGAAGCTAGCATGAAGAGTGAATGTCACTGCCTTAATGAACGTTGACAAATCCTCTCCATTCACTCCTCGAATATAAGCTATACATTATTTCAATTCTCCAATATTCACCCTTCCAGTCATACATATTACTCTGTTGTTGGCCATTTCCTAACCACCAAGAAATCGAACCATGTACAAATGGAACAACAATCTTATGCTCAATCAAATAATATTGGTTGTACATGAGTTCCTTCTTTCCTTTGCATCTTTTTGAATTCTTGTCAAAATATGGACTATTTGTGTCAACAAACAAATCACTTCGCATTACTATCAATATACTTGTAAAGACAAAGATAAGCACTGTGAGCTTCACTACCTCCCTTCAACTCACGAATACGCTGTTTAGTCACACTACTAACCTTGTCATCATCACACTTGTACCACTTTCCCTTCTGTTTAATCCATCCCACGTAATGTCCTCCTTTCACTGAACTTCCCTACAACTCATTCTCTCTTCTCATATCTACCATATGAGAAACTACTCCAATCAATTCATAGTATCCAGCAAAACCCACAGGCATTGTAGACGATCCTTTGACTGGATTCATATCCTCTAGAAGGGATTGAAGAATACCATCTCGAATATCCTGGTTATCACGGTATTCACTCACACAAGACTCATATTCCTCACTCTCCAACACATTTCGCACTTTCTACAACTCATCTCCTTCTGCTAGTCTCACATTCATGGCAGTCTGGAGTTCATTTGTACAACTATCACGAATGTCATATCGGAATGGGAATTCAACAGCTCGCATGATCTTACAGGCAATTCCTCCTTCTTCTGAATCTGGCAGTTCCTTCCAATAGAATCGCATGAACTATCCCTTAATCACTCCACTTATTCTCACTTCCACACACAAATACTTTGGAAGACTACTGATCTCCATTCGCTTCTCCCATTTCGCAGTACGACCCAACAGATCTGAATGCTTCTCTACCTCTCCTACCAGACCTAACTTCACTCCCTATCTCTCATCCATTCACTTCGTCACTACTTGATACATAAAGTTCACTTTCTCGTCATCATTGGCTCCTCCTCGGATGGTACAATACAACTTGTTCGCAGTCTCATCAGTCGTATAAGTTTCTCCTGATTCGTCACAATGATAAGTACAGTGATAGCCAATCTCAAACAAATCCTTCATTAAATTCGATTGGTTTCCATTATGTTTCGTTGGAAGAACAATTGATAGAGCATTCAATAGATATGAGTAAAACTCTTCAGCATCCTATCTCTCATCTCTCTCCTTCATAGCTACCTGCTGTTGATATAATCCTCGTTCTCTTTCACCAAATGTCTCATTACGACGAATCTCCTACTCTTTATCACACTCTATCAATAGTACATTCACTAGACTAATTGGTTTCACTGCAGACAGCGAATGATCCATTTGATCGAAGGTTTTCTTCAATTCGCTTGCTAAAGCGCCAGGAGTACCACGACCCGAATCCACATCAGCTACACTTTTTACACCTTCCTCCAACTCAGGGATCTTATGAAGCACTTGAATGACAGAGTTTGCATAACATGTATTTCCAAGATTCATCAAGCCTGCAGGTGGAAGAATACCACTCTCAATTGCAGTAGAAGCATTGAGAGACTCAACAAACTGATGACCTACTTTTCAACAGTATCTTTTATCCATACCTGTTACATTGGCAATTGCCTCATTAATAGAACCGAACACAATGACAGAACAAAAGTCAGGACACTTCACAGGATCAAATACATATGAATCCTGTAAAAATCCCTTCCATAGAGCATTACAAATGATATTCTGTTTGGCTACTGGTAGATCTAGTTCTCAATACTTAAATACACTCTTACGAGTTAACTTCTCTACACGTTTCTTGAATTCAAGACCATTCTCTCGAACAATATCGATATCATACACATTCTTTCCCCACTTCAACACATACTACTATTGATAACTCTCCATTCACTTACAGTCCTTTCTACGTCCATTTGGAATGAATTCTTCTTGATTGATTTAGAAATGTGAGAGAAACAACAAGTGAAGAATCATCCCTCAAGAATGAGACAGAACCGCGGTCATCGTGTAAGTTCAAGAAACCAAATCATCTCCAATAACCATCCTCTCTGCCCATGACTGGAGGTAAGTGTGTTTAAGATGAAGAGACATGCGATATAGATACAAAGAGCAAAGAAAAGAAGAGTTCGAAGGAAAACGACTATGTGATAAAGTCTGAGAATAAGACTCCAGAATTGGACACTAGTGAATGGCCACTTCTGTTGAAGAATTATGACAAGTTGAATGTGCGTTCTTATCACTATACTCCCATTCCTGTTGGTAATTCTCCTCTGAATCGTCCAATAAAGGAGTATATCTCGTAACTCTTTGATTTGTGGATGAGTGATAGTTATGGCTGTATCAACTTGGATAAGCCGGCAAATCCTTCCTCTCATGAAGTAGTCGCTTGGGTAAAGCGAATTCTCCATTGTGAACGTACAGGTCATAGTGGAACTCTGGATCCAAAGGTGACAGGTTGTTTGATCATTTGTATCGACCGTGCGACTCGTTTGGTGAAGAGTCAGCAAGGTGCTGGAAAGGAATACGTGTCGATTGTTCGTCTTCATGGAGCTATTGAAAACGAGATGGTATTGAAGCAAGCACTGGAGAAATTGACAGGTGCACTATTCCAACGTCCTCCTCTGATTGCTGCTGTGAAACGTCAGTTACGTATTCGTACAATCTATGAGAGTAAGATGATCGAATATGACCCAAAGAATCAGTTGGGTGTATTTTGGGTGAGTTGTCAGGCTGGAACATATATTCGAACTCTGTGTGTTCATTTGGGTCTGTTGTTGGGAACAGGCGGCCATATGCAGGAGTTACGTCGTGTACGATCTGGAAATATCACTGAGAATGATGGGATAGTAACAATGCATGATGTGTTAGATGCTGAATGGTGTTATGAGAATGGAAAGGGTGAGACATATCTCCGTCGAGTGATTCGTCCTCTGGAGATCCTTTTGTTGAAGCACAAGAAGATTGTGGTGAAGGATACGGCAGTGAATGCAATCTGTTATGGAGCTAAGTTGATGATTCCAGGTCTGCTTCGTTTCTCTGACAATATTGAGATTGGTGATGAGGTGGTGTTAATGACAACCAAGGGTGAGGCTGTAGCAATTGGTATTGCTCAAATGACAACAGCTGTGATGGCATCGTGTGATCATGGCATTGTGTGTAAGCTGAAGCGAGTTATTATGGAGCGAGATACGTATCCTCGACGTTGGGGACTGGGACCTGTGGCTCAGAAGAAGAAACAGTTGATTGCTGCTGGTCAATTGGATAAGGTAGGAGGAGGAGAAGAATGATCAAGAATAGAATGGTAAGCCTAATGAGAAGACACCTGTGGACTGGTACAAGGTACAGCCTGTGATTGAAGAACCAAAGAAGGAGGAGATGAAGGAAGAGAAAGAAAACAAGAAAGAGGAGAAGGAGGCCAAGAAAGAGAAGAAGGAAAAGAAGGAGAAGAAACATAAGGATAAGGAAGGCAAGAAAGAAAAGAAAGAGAAGAAGGAGAAGAAAGACTAAGCTGTTTTCTATGTTGATTTATTGGATTAGTGTTTGTTTTGCATGTCTTTGGATTATGACACCAAGTAGTGAGAAGGATAACCAGATTCTTCCCAAACAACAAGATGTACAAGTTGTGCGTTCTTGGTTATGAATAGGTGATTCCTCCTGCATATACCGCAGTCGATTCTCTACCTCCAGTTGTACATTTACGTGAAAAGTATGGCTCATTTTAATTACCGTTACTTCATAGACATATCTGTACTATATGTAACAAAGAGTTTTCTCAAAAGTCATCTCTAAACCGTCATTTGAAATTGCACAAAGGAATTAAACCATATTCTTGTTCATTCAAATGTGGAAAGGTGTTTAGCACTTTATCGTACGTAAATTGGTTGTTCGTGAGTTCAAGAAACTGCAAGAGACATGAACTTCAACACTCGAATCAAACACCATTTGTATGTCCTGTTCCAGGCTGTCTGCGGAGTTTTAAATCAGCTTCTGCTCTGGATTATCATAAGAAAACCCATACGGGAATAAAGTCTTTTGTCTGTCCTGTCGAAGGATGTCAACGATCGTATTGGTTTCTAGAGTTTCTTATTTAGGTTTGTGTCAAAGAGCAACTTAACAAAGCATATGCTGTCTCATTCTCATGAGAAGCTCTTTTGTTGCCCATTCTGTGAAAGGCAGTATAAAAGAAAGAACGATATGATACGTCATATTAATAAGAATCATAAAGAACTAGCAGACATTAACCCAAAGTGTGTGTCTATGTATTTAGTCACTCTTAGTGAGCAACTGGCAAATTTGATTGAAGAAAATAGAAAGCAGAAGGAAATGATTGTATTTCTCTTGGAAAGGAACAAGCAATTGCAAGAGAGCCAATCTAGTTGTATTATGCATATCTAACTGGATTGATTGTTACAAAGAAACAATCCTTATATCCCTTTTGTTTTGTTTAATTCATCTTTATGTATTGAATACTTCTCTTTTAATAGAGCTCCAATTTCTTTATTTCTACAGCGTTTCCGTAGACGAGCGATTGTTTTAATCTCTGCCTTACAATACGAAGACTTTTCTAACAGCAATTCTACCTCTCATCCTTATTCTACACATCTCACTTGCTACTTCGGTATAACCCCACCGAACTGCACATCCCAAAGGAGTTTCCTCCGTTTTCTCATCAATTACATATGCAATACGTGGATCTGCATTCTTTGAAATCAGAAAACGTAATAACTGTAGATTGCAATCCGTACAAGCCAAGTACATCGCAGTCCGGTTTCGACTATCGACTACAGTTCAATCATTTCTGAACCATCTACCACAGTTCAATAGCTTACGGGGGTCCCAATCTGAATAGAACCGATTTGGATCCTCACACAACAATTCCGCCATCTTCTCAATATCCGTATCAGTCCCGCGGGATGCAGCTTGAAACCATAGTGCTTCCCGTCGAACCGTTTGAAGAGATTCTTCCCATACAGCTTGCATCTGAGCTTCTTCTTGCTTCTGACGAGAGTGTGGGGTAACTATCACTGATTTGATTCATCCAATCTCACTTCCCAATGAAGCAGTGAAATTCATCATGACTGGCTGATATTGTTTGACATTCAATCAAGGATCACAGAATATTAAACACAAGGATATTTCTTCCTCAATATCTTCAGCATTTTCAATGCCATGTACATCTTCTTCTCCAGTAATACGAGTAATTGCAATATTCTATAGGTCACATATCACAAACATCATTACCACAAGTTTCATTTGACGCCAACGATGCAAAGCAAGTTCTTGTTCTTCAGGATCCAATTCAACTATTGAATCTGTCTTTGTATCATTAGGTGTTGATGATGTCTGTGTGGTTTGATTGGTCACGATTGGAATGAAACAGGCATCACCATAACGAGTTCGGAATCCAGCAATTGCTGTAACCTACACTAAATCTGTATTATCAAATCTACGATCAATTTGATTGAACGAAACTCCCGTGAACAGAAGGAAATGGAACTAATATGCGTCTAGAATGAAAAACATTAATTGTTCCCACAAGAGAATAAGCAATTCGTTCTGAAGTGGTATCACTTGTCTCACTCACACCCTCATCTGAGAGCCCCATTCCCTCTGTCGATACCTCAGTTTTCTGGGTATCTGACACTGACTGTCCTCCCAACTCATGATCAGAACCTGGATTCGAAGCATCACAAGGCAGCGTTGATTCTGGGGGAGAGGTCACTCGAATAATGCCTGCTTT
>OCQB01002604.1_pt1 | contig 11813 bp, 7 predicted proteins | sample 1538631 | NCBI WGS metagenome assembly OCQB01 (sample SAMN04571713, study PRJEB22368) | human gut metagenome | biome: human gut; material: stool | host: Homo sapiens | place: Luxembourg | collected 2012-10-19 | reverse complement strand
CCCCTCCGTTGTGTCTGTCGCTCTTCGGCATCCGGAACGTTTCGGTTCGACGGGTTGTCCGTGGATGTTCCTCCGTTGTGCCTGACGGGCTTTGCGGTTCGGCGGCCCGGCCGGTTCCCGTGTGTTTTGAGCGAGCCTTTCCGCTGCATGCCTGTTTCCTGGAGCGGCTTCGTTCCGTACTGCCCGTCGGAACGGCAATGTTCGGCGTGTCGGGCGGTTTTGTGCGGTAGTCCGGATGCTGCCTGTTTCGCCGGAGCGGAAAACTGCGGACACCGGGAGGAGACGCCCCCGTTTTACTCTTTGCGGGCCTTCTCGTTGCAGGGCTGTTGTTCCGTTTGTTTCGGGGCCGGAGGTTACTGCCGGGAGAGGGCCGCGGCGTAGTCGCGCTTTCGGTAGAGCTGGTCGCGCAGCTGTGGAGTGAAACCCGCTTCACGGATGGCCCGCTGGATGCCTTCGGCATCGAAAGCGTTGCGGGCGCCTGCCGAGGAGACCACGTTCTCCTCTATCATTATCGAGCCGAAATCGTTGGCTCCGCAGTGCAGGGCTATCTGTGCCGTGGCCTTGCCGACGGTGAGCCACGAAGCCTGTATGTTGCGTATGTTGTGGAGTACGATGCGGCTGACGGCGATGAGACGCAGGTATTCGAGCGGGGAGAAGCGGGAACGTACCCCCTCCTTTTCGAGCCGGGTACCCTCGCTGCAGAATATCCACGGGATGAAGGCGATGAAACCGTAGTGGCCCTCCGGGCATTCGGCCTGCAGGTCGCGCAGCAGCAACAGGTGTTCGATGCGCTGGGCGGGTGTCTCCACATGGCCGTACATCATGGTAGCCGAGGTGGGCAGGTTTATCCGGTGGGCTTCGCGCATCACTTCGCACCATTGTGCGACGGAGGGTTTGCCGGGTGAGATGCGGCGGCGCACTTCGTCGCAGAGAATCTCCGCGCCCGCGCCGGGCAGCGAATCGAGCCCTGCCTCGTGCAGCCGTCGCAGCGTCTCGCCTATCGAGAGGCAGCTGATACGGGCGATGTGGGCGACCTCCGGGGCACCGAGGGCATGGAGCCGGATTTCCGGATGGCGGGCCTTGAGGCCGCGGAAGAGCTCTTCGTAAAAGGCGATGTCGAGGCGGGGGTGCAAGCCGCCCTGCAGCAGCAGTTGGTCGCCGCCCAACCGCAGGGTCTCCTCTATCTTGGCGTCATAGGCTTCGGGGGTCGTGATGTAGGCGGTGCGCTCGCCGGGCCGGCAGTGGAAATTGCAGAACTTACAGCCCGAGATGCAGACGTTGGTGATGTTGACGTTGCGGTCTATCTGCCAGGTCACGGTACCGGGCTCTTCCACTGCACTGCGGCGCAGTGCGTCGGCCAGGCGGAAAAGCCGTGCGGGCGGGACCGTTTCGTAGAGCCACAGCGCTTCGTCGAAAGTGAGCGGCACCCGGTCGAGCGCTTTGCCGCGGATGGTTTCGAAATTCATCGTGTTTTCCCTTTTTGCATGCGAAGTTACGAAAAATAGCGGTCTGCCGGGCGGAAAGCGGGGAGGACGTTCCGGCAGGGGAAACGAAAAGGGGCACGGCCGCTGCCATACCCCTCTTTCGTATTCTGGAAATATCCGGTTTACTCCTCCGAAATAGCCTCCGTCGGGCAAACACTTGCGCAGGTGCCGCAGGAGATGCATTTGTCGGCGTCGATAACATAGGAGTTATCACCGGCCGAAATCGCTTCGGTGGGACATTCTCCGGCGCATGAGCCGCAGGAGATGCAGACATTCTCATCAATTTTGTAAGCCATTTCTTTAGTGTTTAAGTGTCGTTAAAAACTTCGCAAAGATAGTATTTTATCTTGTATAAAATAAACGGCCTCCGGATTATTTTATTTTGCCGGACGAAAGGGCGGCTACCGGCCGTGGGAGAGGATGGAGTATCCCTGTCGGTGGCGCTTCCGGCGGTCTCCCGGCGAGGCGTGCGCCGTACCTCCTGACGCCGCAGCGGTGCTTTTCCGGATAATTTATATCGTTTATATATAATGTTTTAAATGCGAAAATGTATCTTTATCTTTGGCTAAACATTAACCTTAAATTCAGGACTATGAAACAGATTGGACGGAATGTGATGTGCGGCCTTTGCACGGCGGTGACCGCTGCGGCGGTGCTGCTCTTTTCGTGTACGCAGGGGCCGGAGCCGGTAGGGCCGCAAAGCGGGATGACCATCCGTGCGACGACGGAGGTGACACGTACCGCACTGGGTGCCGACTATTCGGTCGTGTGGAACGAGGGTGACTCGTTTCTTCTGATGAACGACAGCGGCAGCAGCTCCATGTTCGGATTGACGGACGGAGCCGGGGAGCGTTCGGCGACTTTCACCGGCGATTGGCTCGATGCCGGTTCCGACGGTATGTATTATGCGGCGTACCCGGCTGCAGGTGCGGTTTATGATTCGGGGTCGGTGGCTATGAAGATACCTGCCGAACAGCCTTATGCAGCAGGGACGTTCGCTTCGGGCTGCAATCCCATGGTCGCTTCGGGCAGCGACCCGGAATCCGGTCTCGCTTTCCGGAACGTATTCGGATTGCTGGAACTGCGCATTACGGGCAGTACGGTGCTTTCCAAACTCATGTTGACGAGCAATACCGATTTGAGCGAGCAGGCGCTGAATCTTTCGGGCAGGATGTATTTTGGTGCCGACGGTTCTTTCGTCGGTTATGCGAAGACGGAGCAGACTGCCCGCTCGGTGACCGTAACGGGTATCGATACGCAGCTTTCCGATACGCCTCTGTCGGTGTATGTCGCCGTTCCGCCTGCGGAATACGATGCGCTTACCGTCCGTTTGTTCGATAAGGAGGGAGGGTATGTCGAGCGCACGCTGGCGTCGCCGATAACCGTCGCCCGCAATACGGTGCTGCCTGTCGAGGGACTCGTGTTCGACGGGGCGGAGAAGACCGGCGCCGTCATCATGACCATCGACCAGAAGAACTATTCGCCCTATCGGATGTTGGTGAACTTCGTGATGGCGGAAGGATGCGCGTCCTTCATACCGGGCTATGTGGAGAAGGCGGTGTTGGAACAGTGGTTCGCAGACAATGCCGGTCATACGATGGAGGAGTTCATTCTGGCCAACCAAGCGTATCAGGAGCAGTTCGGGGATATTCCCGGCGAATTTTCCGTGGAGCCGGAGACGGAGTATGTCGTTTATGCCCAGCCTTACGATGCCGACCATCGGCCGTTGGAGCCGGTGACGGAGACCTACCGTACCAAAGCGTTGGTACGGAGCGGGGAACGGATGACCGGCTCTTATGCGTGGCTTGCGGCCGACTTGCTGGAACTTCGTTTCGAATTTTCCTCCCCTGCCGTCGAACGCTATTGGCTGGCCGTATATGCCGGAGCCGATTACGAGAACGTCTTTAAGGAGGAATATGAAGATGAATTGCGGGGAGTGCTGAGCGTGGGAAGCGTGTTCCCGGCGACCGAGGCGGTTCAGACTCTTGCGGTTCCGTCGGGACAGGCCGACCGTTATGTCGTGCTGGCGGTACCGGAGTCGGCGGACGGCATCGGCGAACTCTGTACTTTTACGGTGGAGGCACAGCGCAGTGCGGCGGCGTTGAGCAGTCTGGACGTCGATGCGTCCGACCGGTCGTTCGTCGTACGTTTCGTCAATGACGGCAGTGCATATGTCCGCTTCGGAGCGTTCAAGGGCGGTGTGAGCGACGAGGACCTGAAGGCAACGCTTGCGGGCGGAGGCAATTTGCTTGAGTTCGAGAGCGAATCGGCATCGGTAGAGCGTGAATTCGTCAATTTCAAGCCGCTCACCGATTATACGGTCGCAGCCCTTGCGTTCGATGCCGACGGAGTGGCCGGCGGATTCTATCGCGCCGATTTCACTACGCTCGACCTGATACCGGGCGAAGACAGCGAGGCATACCGGAAATACATAGGTACCTGGGCCCTGACGTTCTATACCGATGCGGCGAAGGCGAACGGCCCCTATTGGCAACCCGTTACGGTGCGCGAGGAAGTGGTCGGCAAATCCTATCTGGTTTCCGGCCTGATGAACAGTACGTCCGGTACCGTGGTGACCGACGATGCCGTCCGGGCCTACTTTACGGACGGCCGCATCGAATTCGCCGGAGGCACTCCGGTAGCGGCTGCTGGAGCGAACGTTACCTTCGAGCCTTTTACTTCGGGAATGTACATCGGAAATGGTTACAGTCTGTACGGTACCTGGAGTGCGGACGGGGTTTCCTTCGATGAGTCGTGGGATAGCTATGACGTCATCGGATACGCTTTCTGGAACAACGATGCGGGGGCTCAGGTCGACATACTGTTCTTCTATCCTTCGCTTCTGCCGCAGACGTCGGGAGGGATGGCTTCGACCGAGAGTTTCGTACCGCAGCCTCCGGTTTCGCCGGGATGGAAGTGAGAACAAGCGATTCGGTAACAGGAATGGACGCGGCGGAAAATCTCCGCCGCGTCCGCTGTTTGCGGGGGCGTTCCCGTATTTCTCGGGTACCGGTGCGTTTTCCCGATGGCTTTTGTCCGTTTTCCCGGCGGCAGAGGAAGCGGAGAACGATGTAGGGATTAGGAAGAGGACAGAGCGGGAACGAAAGGTACCGCCGGGCGATTCTTGCCAGTGGTCCTTTCGGAGCAAGGGTGGCCGGCCGCAGCGGGAGAAAAGAGAGCGGCCTGCCGGGTATCCGGCAGGCCGCTGGCATGTGCGGGGCAATCCGTTATTTTATCCGGTCGAACCCGGTGAAGGGGACGAGCGCCGCGGGAATGCGGATGCCGTCGGGCGTCTGGTTGTTTTCCAGCAGCGCGGCCACAATGCGCGGCAAGGCGAGCGAACTGCCGTTGAGTGTGTGGGCCAACTGGATTTTCCGGTCGGCATCGCGGTAGCGAAGTTTCAGCCTGTTGGCCTGGAAGGTCTCGAAATTCGACACGGACGATACCTCCAGCCACCGCTTCTGGGCAGCAGACCATACCTCGAAATCGTACGTGAGGGCCGACGTGAAGCTGATGTCTCCGCCGCAGAGCCTCAGGATGCGGTAGGGAAGTTCCAGTTCTTTCACGATGCCTTCCACATGGGCCACCATTTCGTCGAGTGCGGCATAGGAATTTTCGGGCCTTTCGATGCGCACGATTTCCACCTTGTCGAATTGGTGCAGGCGGTTGAGGCCGCGCACGTCCTTGCCGTATGAGCCGGCCTCGCGGCGGAAACAGGGCGTGTAGGCGGTCATGCGCACGGGAAGTTCCGCTCCGTCGAGGATAACGTCGCGGTAGATGTTCGTCACGGGAACTTCGGCCGTAGGAATGAGGTAGAAATTGTCCTGCGTTACGTGGTACATCTGCCCCTCCTTGTCGGGAAGCTGGCCCGTGCCGAAGCCCGACGCTTCGTTCACCATCAACGGGGGCATCACCTCCGTGTAGCCCGCTTTCGTGTTGCGGTCGAGGAAGAAGGAGATGAGGGCTCGCTGCAGAGCTGCTCCCTGTCCCTTATAGACGGGGAATCCGGCTCCCGTGAGCTTCACGCCCAGCTCGAAATCGATAATGCCGTATTTGCGCGCCAGTTCCCAGTGTGGAAGCGCCCCTTCGGGCAGTGCCTCGGGCAGCGGCGTGATTTTGACCACTTCGTTCTCCTCGGCGCTCCTGCCTGCCGGTACGATTTCGGTCGGTACGTTGGGCAGGGTAACGATGAGCGCGTTCATGCGGTCGGCGGCCTCGCGGAGCTGCTCTTCGAGTGTTTTCGACTCCTCCTTCAAGAGCGTTACCCGTCCCTTGGCCGCGTCGGCCTCTTCGCGTCGTCCCGCGGCAAAGAGCTTTCCTATCTCTTTGGAGAGGGCGTTCTGTTCGGCAAGGCAGCCGTCCAGCCGCTGCTGGAGCGAACGGCGCAGGTCGTCCTCCGCTATGATTTTTTCAATCACCGGGGCCGCATCGACTCCCTTGACGGCGAGGCGCTCCACGGTGCGCTGCCTCTCTTCCCGGATTTGTTTCAAAGTAAGCATACCCAGTCGGTTTTAATTGGGCAAAATTAATAAAATTATGGCAATCGCCGGAGGGTTTCGCCGCTATTTGGCGGGACGGTATATGCGTTTCGGCATATTTTGCGTAACTTTGTACATTCCGGTAAATTTCAAAATGATGAAAAGGATAGTCGTACTTTATGTTATACTCGCGCTGGCCGTATCCTGCGGCGGGCGCGGGACGGCGAAGCGGGCTGCGGCCGCACCTGCTGCGCCTCAGGCCCCGGTCGCCTTCCGCGAACCGGCGGAATACACCTACCGCGTGAAGGCTGTTTATCCCCACGATACCGGAGCCTATACGCAGGGACTGTTCTGGCTCGACGGGTATCTGTACGAGGGAACGGGCCAGAACGGGCGTTCGGAGCTTCGGCGGGTGGAACCGGCGACCGGGCGCGTGCTGCAGCGCGTGGGACTGGAGAGAAAGTATTTCGGCGAGGGTATCGCATACCTCGGCGGCAAGATATACCAGTTGACTTGGGTGGCGGGCCGTGCGTTCGTCTATGATGCGGAGGATTTCCGGCCGCTCCGTTCGTTCGTGTACGACGGCGAAGGGTGGGGGCTGACCACCGACGGGGAGTATCTCTACATGAGCGACGGTTCCGACAAAATTTATGTGCGCGATGCGGAGAATTTCGGCGTGGTGCGGACGCTGCAGGTTACGGCCAAGGGGCGGCCGGTGGACATGCTCAACGAACTGGAGTGGATAGAGGGGCGCATCTGGGCCAATCTTTATCTGTACGACCAGGTGGTCGTCATCGACCCGCAGACGGGCGAGGTGACCGGGGTGGTGGACTTCGAAGGCCTGCAGGAGCCTTCGGACCGGACGCCGGAAACGGATGTTTTCAACGGTATCGCTTACGATGCCGCATCGGGAGACATCTATGTGACCGGAAAGAACTGGAACAAACTTTATAAAGTAGAGATATTCGAGAAAGAAAAAGGAGAGGAGTGAGAGCTCCGTAAGGGAGAATGGGAAAAGAGTTATACGATATTATCGGGGAGCGGATTGTCATCCTCGACGGCGGTATGGGTACCATGATACAGCGGTACGGCCTGCGGGAAGAGGAGTACCGGGGCGAGGAGTTCGCATCGTGGCATCTCCCGCTGAAAGGGTGCAACGATTTGCTGGCCCTTACCCGGCCGGAGGTCATCGGGGAGATACACCGCGCCTATCTGGAGGCGGGTGCCGACATCATTACGACCGATTCGTTCAATGCGAACCGCATTTCGCTCGCCGATTACGGTCTGCAGGAACATGCGTATGCGATTAGCCGCGCTGCGGCACAGGTGGCCCGACGGACGGCGGACGACTACATGCGGGAGCATCCACAGGTGGGGCCACGGTTCGTGAGCGGTTCGGTGGGGCCGACGAGCAAATCCTCCTCCATCGCCACGGACATGAACGACACCGCGCGCCGCGAGGTCGATTTCGAAGGGCTCGTTGCCGCTTATACTCCTCAGATAGAGGGGCTGGTGGATGGCGGCGCGGACATCATCCAGTTCGAGACCTTTTTCGACACGCTCAACTGCAAGGCGGCGATATTCGCCGCCGGGGAGGTCTTCGCCTCGCGCGGAAGGAAGCTTCCTCTTATCGTGTCGGGAACGCTCACCAACAGCGGACGGACGCTCTCCGGACAGACCGTCGAGGCATTCTACGCATCGGTCGCGCATGCCCGGCCGCTGGCCGTCGGTTTTAACTGTTCATTCGGGGCGCGGCAATTGCTGCCCTACCTCAAACGGATGGCCGACATCGCGGAGTGTCCGGTATCGGTCTATCCCAATGCCGGCTTGCCGAACCTCGCAGGCGAATACGAAGAATCGCCGGAGACCATGGCGGTGCAGATGGAGGAGTATTTCCGGCAGGGGCTGGTCAATATCGCGGGCGGATGCTGCGGTACGACGCCCGACCATATACGCGCCGTTGCGGAGGCCGCACGGCGCTATCCGCCGCGTCCGCTGCCGGTCCCGCGGCACCGGACGATGCTTGCCGGGCTCGAACCCCTCGTAGTGGATGAGATGACAGGTTTCGTGAGTGTCGGCGAACGCACGAACGTGGCCGGTTCGGCCAAGTTCGCCCGTCTGATACGCGAAGGGCGTTTCGAGGAGGCGCTCGCCGTGGCCCGCAATCAGATAGAGGGGGGCGCACAGGTCATCGACATCTGTTTTGACGACGGAATGATAGACGGCCCGGCAGCGATGCGCAGGTTTCTCAATATGGCCGCTGCCGAGCCGGAGATAGCGCGCGTCCCCGTGATGATAGACTCTTCGTCGTGGGAGGTGCTGGAGGCGGGACTTCAGTGCGTGCAGGGCAAGAGCATCGTGAACTCCATTTCGCTCAAGGAGGGCGAAGAGACCTTCCTGCACCGTGCGTCGCTCATCCGGCGGTACGGTGCGGCGGCAGTGGTCATGCTTTTCGACGAGCGCGGGCAGGCCGACGTTTACGAGCGCAAGATAGAGGTGGCCGCACGGGCTTACAGGTTGCTGACCGCAGCGGGTTTTCCGCCCGAGGATATCGTCTTCGACCCGAACGTGCTGGCCGTGGCGACGGGTATTCCGGAGCACGACGTGTATGCCCGTGACTTCATCCGGGCGACCGAATGGATACGGGCCAACCTGCCGGGGGTGAATGTCAGCGGCGGAATCAGCAACCTGTCGTTCGCTTTCCGGGGCGTCGACCGTGTACGCCGGGCCATGCACTCGGTGTTCCTGTACCACGGCCGGAAGGCGGGCCTCAATTTTGGCATCGTCAATCCGGCCATGACGGACCTTTACGAAGAGATAGAACCGGAACTGCTCGCGCTGGCCGAGGATGTGGTGCTGGCGCGGCGGACGGAGGCCGCGGAGAACCTCGCCGCATACGCCGAACGTGTCCGGGGCGAGAAGGAGGCCGGAGGCAGAGCCGCCGCAGGCGAGGAGTGGCGTTCGCTGCCCGTAGGGGAGCGGATATACCATGCGATGGTGAAGGGTATCGCCGACCGTATTGCCGATGATGCGCTGGAGGCCGTCGGAGAGGGAATGACGCCCCTTGAGGTCATTGACCGCTGTTTCATGCCCGCCATGGAGCATGTGGGCGAACTCTTCGGGCAGGGGAAGATGTTCCTGCCTCAGGTGGTGAAGACGGCACGGGTGATGAAGAAGGGGGTCGGTGCCCTGACGCCGCTGATAGAGGGCGGCAGTACGGAGAACTCCGGAAAAGAGAAGGCGCTGCTCGCCACGGTGAAGGGCGACGTGCACGACATCGGGAAGAATATCGTGTCGGTGGTGATGGCCTGCAACGGTTATCGTATCCGGGACCTGGGCGTGATGGTCGAGTGTGAGGATATCGTGGATACCGCCCTCGAATGGGGGGCTGACGTGATAGGGCTGAGTGCGCTGATAACGCCTTCGCTGGGCGAGATGATAAAGGTGGTGCGGGAGCTGGAGCGGCGCGGGGTGAGGATTCCGGTCGTGGTCGGCGGAGCCACCACGTCGGGGGTGCATACGGCCGTCAAGATAGCCCCGGAGTATTCCGGCCCGGTGATACACTGCCGCGACGCGTCGGAGAATGTGGTCGTGCTCGGCAAACTGTTCGGCCCGGAGCGGGAGGAGTTCCTCGCCGACCTGCGGAGAAGACAGGAGGAGCTGCGGCGCAGTTATGCCGCTTCGCACGGCGAGGGAAATTTGCTCCCTCTTACGCTGGCGCGGACGAACCGGCACGTAAAGCGGGCCGAAGATGTGGAGCTGCCGCGCAGCTCCGGTATCCGGCAGTTGCTCGACTATCCGATATGCGACGTGATACCCTATATCGACTGGAGCTATTTTATCTCCTCGTGGGGGCTGAAAGGACGGTGGCCGGAGATTCTCTTTTCGTCCGACAAGGGGGAGGAGGCGCGGAAACTCGTGGACGACGCGCAGACCATGCTCTATCGGATAGGCCGTGAAAAACTGCTGACCCTGAATGCGGTCGTGGGCATATTCCCCGCTTTCTCGCGCGGGGACGATATCGTGGTGGAACGGGAGGGGCGGAAGGTAGTTCTTCCGCAGCTCCGCTGTCAGTCGGCTTCGGCCGCGGAGAACCTGTCGCTCGCCGATTACGTGCTGCCGGAGGGGGAAGGGGACGATTATGTCTGCCTTTTTGCTGCCAGTGCGGGTTTCGGACTGCACGAACTGGTGACCGGACTGCGCGAGAGCGGCGACGAATACGGGGCCATCCTGGCGAAGCTGCTCGCCGACCGGTTGGCCGAGGCTTTCGCCGAGGCGCTGCATGTGGCCGTGCGCCGCGATCTCTGGGGGTTTGAGGCCGGAGAGACCATGCCGGTGCAGGAGGTTCTGGCCGGGAATTATCAGGGAGCGCGGATGGCCTTCGGGTATCCGGCCGTTCCCGACCATTCGCTCAAAAAGGAGGTCTTCCGGCTGCTCGATGCGGAGCGGATTACGGGAATGAAGCTGACGGACAGTTATATGATAGACCCCGGCGAATCGCTTTGCGGAATGATACTCGCCGACCGGCACCTGAAATATTTCGATGTCGGCAAGATAGATGCCGAACAGCTTGCCGATTATGCCCGTCGTCGGAGAATCACTCCGGAGGAGGCGAAAAGGCTGCTGCCGAAAAATATCGTTTAGAAGAGGTATGTTCCTTGCAGCCCTTTGTCGGCGGGAGAATGCGGGGCGTTTGTTGCTCCGTATGGCGGTACGGGCTGTCCGTATCCCGGGGAGCGGATGTTCCGGATGCGGCAGATTTTGGCGATTCAGTATGCGGGCCGGGAAGGCCTATTGGAGATATGGATAACAGGGAGAAACAGACAGTCATCAACGAGGCGCTCGGGGAGTTCCTCCATGTCATGATGTGGCGCAGGAGCCTGCACCAGCACCCGGAGCTCTCGTTCGAGGAGCACCGAACATCGAAGGTCGTGGCCGAGGCGCTCCAGCACGAGGGTATCGAATACCGCAGTGTGGCGGGGACGGGTGTCCTCGCCCGTATCGAGGGGACGAAGGCGTGCGTCGGCCGCGAGCGGGATGCGCTCGTGCTGCGGGCCGATATGGATGCGCTTCCTATTGCGGAGGCGACCGGACTCGAATTCGCTTCTGTCCATAAGGGGGTGATGCACGCCTGCGGCCATGACATGCATACGGCCATCCTGCTCGGGGCGTTGAAAATCCTCAACCGTCACCGCGACCTCTTCTGCGGAACGGTGTTCGGACTTTTCCAGCCGGGCGAGGAGCTGAACCCCGGCGGGGCTTCGCTGGTGATGCGGGAACGTCCGTTCGACGGATACCGCGTCGCGGCGTTCGTCGGACAGCACGTGGAACCCATGCTCAAGACGGGAACGTTCGGTTTCCGGCGGGGAAAATACATGGCCTCGAGCGACGAACTCCGTTTTCGCGTGAATGGTGTCGGTGGACATGCCGCTCTCCGGGAGCGGATAAAGGACCCGGTGCGGGCGGCGGCCGAACTCATCCGGCTGCTCTACGATATACCTGCCGCGAATCCTTCGCCGGAGCTTCCCACCATCGTTTCCATCGGTCGGGTGACGGCCGACGGGGCGACGAACGTCGTGCCCGACCGCACCTTTATGGAGGGAACGATGCGGACATTCGACGAGACGCCGCCGTGTCAAAGAGATGGTACACGAGGCCGCTGCAGAGGTGGATGCCCGGTTCGGCGTCTCCACCGAGGTGGATATCAACCACGGCTATCCGTGCGTTTACAACGATGAGGAGCTGACGCGGCGGGTGGAGAGCGCTACGGCGGGACTTTTCGGGGAGGATGCGGTGATATCCCTCGGTCTGCGCCCCACGGCGGAGGACTTCGGATACTACACGCTCGAAT
>OCQB01002597.1_pt1 | contig 11829 bp, 7 predicted proteins | sample 1538631 | NCBI WGS metagenome assembly OCQB01 (sample SAMN04571713, study PRJEB22368) | human gut metagenome | biome: human gut; material: stool | host: Homo sapiens | place: Luxembourg | collected 2012-10-19 | reverse complement strand
CCGGCCGGCAACTTCACATTCGATTCATCGACCGGATAATGGGGCATATCGGGAAAACGCTCTTTCAAAGACTTATAGTGCTCTATCGAGACTACCGGATTTTTAAAAAAGCTACCGGCATTCCCTATAACATCGGGATCGGGTAATTTCGATTGTCTGATTTCTATGACAACCTTACGCACATCTGCAAGCGTTGGGTGGGTATAACGCTCAACAGCCTCCCGTAAATTTCCATAATCGAGGTGATAACCTGCATTTTTCTGCAAACGGTATTGCACGGCAGAAACGATATATCGTCCGCGAAGCTCCTTTTTGAATATGCTATCACGATACGCATACGCACATTCGGCATTTGTAAATGTGTGGGATTCGCCATTTTGCATATCGATCGTTTCGACCTTTTCTATTACATCTTTCACCTCGACACCGTAGGCTCCTATGTTTTGTACAGCCGAAGCTCCCACTTCTCCGGGTATCAGCGACAGATTCTCTACTCCTCCCCAATTATTCTCCACGCAATATTTGACGAAATCGTCCCATACGACACCAGACCCGACTCGTAATAAAACAGTATCTTCGTCCTCCCCCACACACTCGATAAATCGTATGGCCGAATGGAGTATGATACCCCGGTAATCTTGTAAAAACAAGAGATTACTACCTCCACCTATATGATAGCACGGGTATTCCCGAAATAGCGAATTCTCTTTTATAAAGGCACATAGTTCGTTTACAGTATCATACTCGATATAATATCGGGTCTTTACGGGCAAATGAAATGTGTGTCTTTCCTGCAACGAATAATTCTCATATATTTTCATGTACAAAATATTTTATCGGTAACGGGACAATTTTCCATCTTCGAAATAGAGATAAGCTCCTGTACGGTAAAACCACTCTTCCTTCAAACCACTGTATGTAGGTATTTCTCTTGCATTTTGCGGACTACCCAACGACAAACGGCATTCCTCTTTTGTCATACCTTCGGTTACACGACCGAGCGTAATCAGTCGCCAGTGTTTATCGGGAATATCTTTGTATGAACATCGGGGATTGTCGAAGGTAAACAAGCGATCGAATGTTGCTGCTTGCATACGAGATGTCTGTGTAAGAGAACCAAATATCCGATATGTCGACGAGGTTTCATCTTCGAAAACGAATGCTATGGGATAAACACTATTCCCGGGCTGTATGTCGATGATTTTGACTGGACAATAGCGTCGGTTTGAAGAGGTATTTCCTATGGAATCGACCCACGTAGCCGGCCGGGTATATAGCGTTTTTCCTACCAGCAGCTGTCGGGCTTTACTTATGTCTTCATCTGAAACCAACATGGGCAATAACGGAGTGTAAGACGAATTCATTATCTCTTCCCTGCTTTTTCCGGTTTTAAAATAGTATTTTCGTTCTTCACATGTAAACCCTAAATTTACCGTTCCTTTTCTCCACGGCGATGCCTCGACCATACCTTCGTATATAAATATTTTTCCCCTATAAGAAGAGTCCCCGGATGAAATAGTCTGAGGATGTATCAGTGCCGAGAGATCATCATCGAGATAGATAAACTTTCTTCCGATCTCCCATTCCCGACAAGGACGTTCGGGAAAATAGGTTTCCATAAAAATCGTCTCCTCCGACTTCTCGGGAACAGCTTCTTTTTTCTTTCTTGCGGCTTCTACCGGAAAGGAAAAAGAAAACAAGAACAAGAACGCCAAAGAAATATATCGACACATAAATAAGAGCTCTTATCTATCGGAATCTTTTTTGTAATTCATCATCCCCTATCACCGATACGACGGTTTTCCCGTCGGGAGTATAATTGGGGGCAGTTAAAGAAAAAAGATCACTGATCAATTTCTCCATTTCCAGCGGAGATAAAATCTGTCCATACGGAATTGCAGCCGACTCGGCCAATGCCAACGAAATGGCTTCATGAACATCGACACTTACATCGCCGCCTCTTTGCGTCGCTGTTTCGAGCATTTTATCGATCAACGTCGACACATCAAGCCCGTCGATACCTGCCGGAACTGCATTGACGGCGTAAGCCCCTCCTCCCATATCGGAAATATCGAATCCCAATGCTTCAAAATCTTCTTGAACCGATAGCAATTCTGCTCCTTGTGCCGGAGACAATTGTATCATTTCAGGAAAAAGAAGACGCTGGGAAACGCCTTTTTTATCCTGTATATGAGACATATATCGATCAAATAAGATGCGTACATGCGCCCGATGCTGGTCGATAATCATCAGTCCCGATTTTACCGACGTCAATATATAGCGACCTTTTATCTGCAAATGTTCAATACCCGTATCTATCGAACGGGAAGTTTCCTGTATCGGAATGGAAAGCGGTATCGCTTCCGATGATACTTTTGTCATATTCTCGACAGAAGTCTGGCAATTTATCTTAGAAGGTATTTTTATCTCTCCGGACTCCTCTTCCGGAGTCATAGGCATATCTTTATTCGATTGAAAATCTTTATAAAGCTGAGTCCAATCGTAATCGACTCTATGCGAATGATTCGAGGTTTTTGCAGAAGACGACGCAAACGGATTGTAATCGGGAGAATATGATACCCGAGGTGGCTCAACCTGCTGACCGTGATGCAATATAGGTATTTCGGGTGCACCTTCGGTATCGAAGTCGATTGTCGGGACAGCATTGGATTTTCCCAATGTTTCTCTCACGGCAGCCGATAAAATTTGCCATATAGGTTGTTCATTCTCAAATTTTATTTCTGTTTTTGTCGGATGAATATTCACATCTATGGTAGATGGGTCTACTTGTATATGCAGAAAATAGTGAGGCATCTCGCCGGCAGGCAACAATTGTTCGTAATTGGAGATGACAGCCTTATAAAAATACGGATGCCGCATATATCGACCATTGACAAAAAAGTATTGCCAAGCATTGCGTTTGCGGGCCGAGTCGGGGTGTCCGATATATCCAGTAATAGAAACCAAAGAAGTCTGAACATCAACAGAGAGAAGGTGCTGGTTCAAATTCTTACCGAATAAGGAGACAATACGTTGTCTGAAATTAGACGCCGGGAGATTATATAATTCTACATCATTGTGGACGAGTTTGAAAGCTATATCCGTATTAACCAGTGCCATGCGTTCAAATTCGGACATAATAAATCCGAATTCCACTTGATTCGATTTCAGAAATTTCCTTCGAGCCGGGACATTGAAAAAAATATTCTTTATCATGAAATTCGCACCGGCGGGACATGAGACATATTCTTGTGATTCGACTTTCGAACCCGATATGAGAATCGATGTCCCTATCTCATCTTCGGCACGGCGGGTTCGTAACTCCACTTGAGCAATGGCAGCAATAGAAGCGAGAGCTTCGCCCCGAAATCCCATCGTACGCAAAGAATACAAGTCTTGTGCCGAACTTATCTTGGATGTAGCATGTCGCTCGAAAGATAATCGGGCATCGGTCTCTGACATACCTTTACCGTTATCGACCACCTGTATCAACGTACGTCCGGCATCTTTTATAAAGATTTGTATCTCGGTCGCTCCGGCATCGATAGCATTTTCGACCAATTCCTTCACAACAGATGCCGGACGTTGTATGACTTCACCAGCAGCAATCTGATTAGCAACGGAATCGGGTAAAAGATGGATAATATCGCTCATAATAATAGTTTACTCTTCTTCAAAAAATTCTTCGGTATGGCGAATCTTTTTTATTTCCGACCGGGGACGATTCGTTGCTCTGAAAACATCGAACTTATTTCGAGGCCGGTAACTTTCATACCATTTATAATCGGGCAAGAAAATCATATCGGGTTTCAACTTCGATATAGGAGTCATCGTCCCGTCAACGGTAGGCCACATTTTCAACTTATCCATTTGACGGTCTTTCATATACATGGTAAGAAAACTCGTCTCGGCCTTGTTCATTCCGGTGTAAGTCATGTCCGATTCTTGCGGATAAAATATAGTCTGTACATTCCCGCTGACATCAACTCGAGAAATATCTCCGTTCGTGAAATAAGCCTTTAAATCCTTTCCCGAGAGTTGATCGAAAAAGGCCGTATCTTTTTGTTGTGTCGCAAAAGCAAATGCTGGGATATGTGCCCAGTCGATCGTCGAATCGTTCATAAACACCTTGATGGTATCACCGAAAATCTGGTAATCGAGATTCCACATAATCGGTCCGTCCATCATGATCAATACCGAATCTTCTACGTCATATATCATAGAATCGCAAATCGCCTGCATATCGCTCCGATAGATACGTACGTCATGATATGCCTGTAATATGCGTTTTACATTATCGGGCCTCAACGACTCCAATGTATCAGCATGCAAATACAATGTATCCGGCTGGGAATAATCGATGAGCAATGCCGAATCTGTTGCAAAAGATTCTTCCCGGAATTCATTGTAAAAACCGTAATTCCCATGCATCTGCATCATGCGCAATGTATCGTCCACAACCATGTGGCCGAATACCTCGCCAAACCCGTTATTCCGATCGTAGAAAATCGTATCGCCGGTTAACTTTTGACTTTTTGAAACAATCAAAGATCTGTTATAAAGCTGAGCCAAATCGTCGGCCGTATTATAAAAACCCAATGACGAATATATCGTATTACTGTCGGATACGATAATTGACGGCCCCAATATGTCGGCCACTTTCGTTGTCGTATTATATTCCAACGTATCGGAATAAAGCGTAAATTGGGGATTGAATAATTTTACATCGTAATTGAATATCGCATCTTTTGTATCGGGAGAATATTGCCCGTAAAAAGAATTGAGTCGGTTGACCGAATCGGCAACCTCCCCTCCATTGAAATAATACCCAATATTTATTTCCATGTCGTAATTGAAACTATCGGTCGTAAGCACGACATCACGATTTATCATTCGTACATTATGCCGTATACGAGCCAATTGCGTCTCCCCGTCATAATACAATTCATCTCCGAAAATAAACAAAGTATCGCCTTGCTCCATACGGACATTTCCGAAAGCATCGAGAGAATTGGACTTTTCATAGAAATAGGCACTGTCGCAAAACATATACATACTATCTTTACGAAAACGGACATCACCTCTCAGTATCTGAAAATCGGGAGCAATCAATTCATTAAATTCCAATTCATTGGCAGCTTCGAGAAAGACTTTATCCTTCTTCGTCGTTCCAGAGAGGTCGGGCTGTCGACGCTCTGGCGGTTCTATACAGAAAGCCGTTCCCGATACATCGATAACGGCAAACAAAACCAATATCACCCCGGCGATGCACCGAAGAAAGCGGCAGCCCGATATTTTTTTATAAAGCCTCTTCTGCATCGAATTTATTTCTTGATCCAACCGTCATACATAAAATCACAGTCGTCCCATCCTTCCTTAATACGAATGTAGGTCTCTTTCTGTTTCTGACGAATCCAATTATCGATAAGTTCATTCCGCTTATGATTTTCGACGATACCTTTCAATATCTGGAAATCATTCGACACATTGGCCTTATGTCCCGGGATACGAGCTTTCAATTTGACCATGGCGACAACTTCTTTCCCACGTTTTTGGTCGATCATTGTAAAAGGCTCCGAGATTTCACCCACTTCCATTTTATCGACGATTTTTGCGATTTCCTGCGGAAGCTGGTCCATCTGGAATTTTGTGGTAGATACGCCGGTTTCCGACATATTCACCATTAATCCCTTATTATTGCGCGTTTCTTTATCCTGAGAGACATATTGAGCAGCCTCTTCAAAGGTTACCTTATTGTCGAGAATATCCCGGCGTAGGGTATCCATACGGGCAATCATCTGATTCAGTTCTTCATTCGACACCCGCGGTCTCAATAAGATATGCCTACAATTGATTCGGTCTCCCCTCTTTTCTACGAGTTGTATGATATGATACCCGAATTCCGTCTCAACGATCTTTGAAACTTTTTTTGGATCATTCAATGAAAATGCCACATTGGTAAATTCAGGAAGCATATCCGCCCGACTGAAAAAACCTAATTCACCGCCTTTGCGAGCCGATCCGGGATCTTCGGAATACAAAATGGCCAACGTCGAAAATTCTGCCTCTCCGTTATTTATCCGGTCGGTGTACTCACGCAAACGCGCCTTTATATCATCGATTTCCTGTTGCGGAATGATCGGATCGACCCGAATCAACTGTACCTCGACCTGTACTGGAATATAAGGAATACTATCCGTCGAGTAATTGGCATAAAAACGACGTACATCGGCCGGAGAGACTTTTATACTGCCCACCAATTTACGCTGCATAGCTTCCACAGTCAACTGATCACGTACAGTAGAAGATAGCTCTTCCCGTAATTGAGAAATTGTAGAATTGAAATATTCTTCGACTTTCTCTTTGGAACCAATCGAATTGATCCATACGTTTATACGTTGTTCGACATTTGAAAAGACCTCTGCTTCGGTTACAAAAACGCTATCCAAACGGGCTTGATTCAAAAACAACTTTTGTATGGCTATCTGTTCGGGAATTACGCAATAGGGATCACCATTAATACGCTGTCCCTGACTTTGCATAGCCCGGTACTGAGCCTCGACGTCGGAAAGAAGAATGGCTTCATCACCGACAATCCATACAATCTCATCGACCACACCCGATGTGGGAGAAGGAGACTGGGCTATCGCAAAATTTCCCGAGATGAGATAACTTATCAATGTGCAGATAAAAATATACTTTCTCATACTTTTTTATGATTTATCGGCTGCGTTGTTTTAATAAACGCGACCATAATATTTTATTTTCCGATTTTCAAGGGCTTCTTGGTACAATTCATTATTCATTTGATGCAGAAAATCCATACGTTTCTGATTCAACAAGATTTCCTCTATTTGCGTTCGGGCGAAATCGAGTGGCATATTCGCTCCAGCAGGCAGATAATCGCTGATATTCAAAAGATACCAATAGCCATCATTATTTATTTCGAGATACTTATGGGTTTGCAAAAAGCGATTGGCGTCGGAGATGCTGTAAGGTATCGCACTCAATACTTCATCGAACGAGATCCAACGGTCGTAAAAATATTCATAATTGATGATATTATGAAGGCTATATTTTTCGATATTCTCTATCGAACCGTGATCTCTATTACGATACCACTTTTTCAGGTTTTTGATTTCAGGAGAAGTTTCAGCGACTTTCACAAAAAGACCTTTGATGATAGGTGCTTTCAAAATAAACTTATCGAGATGGGTTCGATAATAACTTTTCACCGCTTCTGCCGATATTTCGGCATCAAGTTTCTCGTTCAGAATCTGCTTTTGATACTCATGAACAAATAATTCACGACGATACTTATCGACCAACAATTCTATACGGCCGACATTCGGTATATTTTTCTGGGCAACATCATATACGAGCTCGTCTTCTGCCCAATGACGCACATAGGCATCGGCAAATGCACTGCTGTCTCTATGGGATAAACCGTCGGGGATAACCTGACTCAGCATCTCACGTGTAAGATAACGATCTCCCACACTGACAATGGCTCCCGGTACTTCTTTTTTTTCGAGCGTACAAGCTGAGACAGAAAACAAAATACCTATTACCACAGCAAAATAGCAACTATATCGCATATTCTTGGAATAATTTACGGATAATATAGAAAATTTTATTCGATTTCCTCCACCGTAGCCAATACTTCTTTGCGAATGGTTACAGGATATTTCTTACGAAGTTTCTTAATCCATTTCTGATCGAGATATGTCTGGTAATCGGAAATTACCGGTCCTTTTACATCTTCATAAGACTGTGGCGATTCGAGAATTTTACCACACACATCTTTGACCGGAAGTTGTGTATCGGTCGTATCGGCATTTTCCTTATTAAATATCAAATAATCGACTATTGCATTCATTCCCGGCTGATATAAACCTTTTTCGATAGCAATATGCCGAATGCTGTCGTTATATTGGCGGTAAATAGATGGTATAACGGAATCGGACGGTTGACTCATTCCTCGCAGTTGTTCTTTAACAGCGTTTACTATCTGAACATCATCACCGCAAATAACATATCCTTTATATCGGGGAGTATCCCACGTGTATTTCTTTTTATTTTTTCGGAAGTATTTCTTCAAACCTTTTTCATCTTCCATCGCTTTATTCCAGACTTCCCGATTGCTTATTTCAAATAGCAACATACCGTCCCGGTATTCCTGTAATAAATAGCGGAAATCGGTATTTGTCCGGCAAAGTTCGCTCGTCTTGTAATCCACTAAGACATCGTATACATATTTATCAGACAATTCTCTCAACTCCGACAAAGAGACGGCTCTTGATTTGTCGGAACTCAGATAAGACACTAAACCTGAGACGGGATAAGATTTTCCGTCGAAAGTAAACAAGGTTTGATCCATATTGGCGAGACAAGTCATAAAAGATGTATCGGAAATCTCTTTTTCCAACATCGCCCTAACACTCTCGTCCCAAGCAAAATATTTATCCTCTTTCAACTTTTCCACAAACATTTTCCTTCCGGCATCAGCTCTCTCGTCCCGAGCCATACGATGCACGATGACATCGTGCATCTGCTCATACGAACCGGGGGTTCTCTCTCCCAACAATTTGATGATATGCCAACCAAATTCAGTACGAACAGGCTTCGAGACTTCTCCGATTTCATTCAAAGCAAATGCGGCCTTTTCAAAAGACGGTATTATCTGACCCGTCGTCAACAATGGTAACAAACCTCCTTTCTCTGACGATGACTGATCTTCGGAATAGCGACGTGCCAATTCGGAAAAGTCTGCCCCTTTTTGTATTTTATCGTAAATTTCCCAAATTTCTTTTTCCCGTTCTTTTTGGACTTTATCCGGAGCATTTTGAGGAACTTTCAACATAATATGAGATAATTCCAACGCCCGGGTAGGACGACGATCGGTTACCTTGATCAGATGATATCCGAATTGCGTTTCTATCGGCATGGATATTTCTCCCACTGCGGTTTCGTAAGCAGCTTTCTCAAAAGGATATACCATATAGAATGCTCCGAAATATCCTAAATATCCATTATTATTTTGTACAGATGGATCTTCGGAGTAGCGACGTGCCAATTCGGAAAAATCTGTTCCTTTTATGGCTTCTTCTCTCACTTTAAGAGCTTTCTCGTATGCAGATCTTTTTTCTTCTAATGTTGCCGACGGATCTACCCGAAACAAAATATGAGAGGCTTCCACCTCTTCAAGAAGTCGATCGTAGGCTTCTCTTGCCAATTGTTCCTCTGCATTTTGGTCGACCATATAGGGCTTTACCAACTGATTGCGATAGCCTTCAAATTCCGTAATAAATTGACGAGTCGTATCTATTCCCAAAGCCTCGGCCTCGGCAACTTTCAATTTATAGTTTCCAAACAACGTTACATATTCGTCAAGGGGCGTTTTTTCGGACTGCTGTTGTATGTTTTTTCGATAAGTATACTCAAATTCTCCTTTGGTTATACTTTTCCCGCCAATGTTCATAATCTCTGTATCGGACGTTATTTGAGCCAACGAAACCATCGGAACAAACAAAACCGACGCCATTAAAATATGAGGAATCTTCATCGTATTATTTTCTTTGATTGTATTATATAAAAATACACCTGTTTTAACGGCTCAAATATAATAAATTTATTATATCGAACGCGCCAAACAGGTGTATAAACTTATTAAAGTATGGTAAGAATCCTACTACTGACCTCTGCTGTAATTGGGAGATTCGCTGGTTATCGCCACATCGTGCGGATGGCTCTCGGCCACACCGGCATTTGTGATGCGGGTAAACTTCGCATTGTGCAGGGCATTTATATCGGCAGCTCCGCAATAACCCATACCGGCACGCAAACCACCGACCATTTGGTAAACAACTTCAAAAAGTGAACCTTTAAATGGTACACGAGCAGCAATACCTTCGGGAACAAGTTTCTTTACGTCGGTTTCTCCGGCTTGGAAATAGCGGTCTTTCGAACCTTTTTCCATAGCTTCGAGGGAACCCATGCCCCGATAAGATTTAAACTTACGGCCGTTATAGATAATTGTTTCTCCGGGAGACTCTTCTACACCGGCCAGCATACCACCCAACATAACCGAATATCCGCCGGCAGCCAATGCTTTTACAATATCTCCCGAATAACGGATACCGCCATCTGCAATCAACGGAATATCGGTCCCTTTCAAAGCCTTTGCAACATCATATATAGCAGAAAGCTGAGGTACCCCCACACCAGCAATGACACGTGTCGTGCAGATAGATCCCGGACCAATGCCGACTTTCACGCCGTCGGCACCTGCCGCCACAAGATACTTGGCAGCCTCTCCCGTCGCAATGTTACCCACAACGACATCTATCTGAGGGAAAGCTGCTTTAACTTTTTTCAGGACTTCAACTACTCCTTTGGAATGTCCGTGTGCCGTATCTATTACGATTGCATCGACACCGGCCTCGACCAAAGCCGACGCTCTTTCCATAGAATCGGCCGTAACCCCGATCCCTGCGGCAACACGCAAACGTCCCAGTTTATCTTTACAAGCGAAAGGTTTATCTTTTGCTTTGGTAATGTCTTTGTATGTTACCAATCCGACCAGACGGAAATCTTTGTCTACGACCGGTAATTTTTCGATTTTATGCTGTTGCAAAATATCCGTTGCTTGCTGCAAATCGGTAGACTGCGTTGTCGTTATCAAACCGTCTTTGGTCATCACCTCGTCGATAGCTCTTTTTTCGTTTCTTTCAAAACGCAAATCGCGATTGGTTACAATACCCACCAATCGTCTATCGTCATCGACAACGGGAATACCTCCTATATGATACTCTTTCATGAGAGCCAAAGCATCAGCTACGGTAGACGACCGATTGATCGTTACAGGGTCATAAATCATACCGTTCTCGGCACGTTTTACGCTGTGTACCTGTTTAGCTTCTATCGACATATTTTTATGAATAACACCGATACCTCCTTCGCGAGCGATCGCTATGGCCAAACGCGCTTCGGTAACGGTATCCATCGCTGCCGAAACAAATGGTATATTCAACTGTATATTACGGGAAAAACGGGTTGAGAGATCGACCTCTCGAGGGAGGACTTCGGAATAAGCGGGGATCAACAATACATCGTCGAATGTCAATCCGTCCATTACGATTTTGTCGGCAATAAATGACATAGTTGTTAGGCTTAAAGAAATTTATTGCACGCAAAGATACGCATTTTTTTGCAAGAATGGAGAAGTAAAAAATCTTTTTTACTCTTTTTATCGTTTTATTTTTCGCATAATAAAAAAGGGTGGAAATTTCCACCCTTTCAATATGTATAATAAAGAAATCAATTACCCATTTCCGAAAGGAACTTGATGCGTACCAATCGGATTTCTTCCTCGGTATATTCTCTACCCAGCTCTTCGATAGCCGCTTCGAGGTCATCGCTTTCCGCTTCTTTAAAATAGTCAAATATATCCTCGACATGGTCTTCGTCCATCACCTCATCCAAGAAATAATCGATATGAATTTTTGTCCCGGAATATACGATAGCCTCTACTTCATCAAGCAAGTCGGAAAATTCCAAACCTTTCGACTCCGCCAGTTCATCCAAAGCTATTTTACGATCGATGCCTTGAATAATGGAAACTTTCAATTTCGACTTGTTGGCAACGGTACGTACACGCAAATCTTCGGGACGCTCTATCTCATTTTCATCGCAGTGTTTCTTGATGACCTTTACAAATTCTTCTCCGTAACGTTTCGCCTTACCGGCCCCTACTCCGGGAATATTTTGTAACTCATCGAGCGTAACGGGATAAGTGGTTGCCATAGCTTCCAGCGACGGGTCTTGGAA
>OCQB01002592.1_pt1 | contig 11851 bp, 7 predicted proteins | sample 1538631 | NCBI WGS metagenome assembly OCQB01 (sample SAMN04571713, study PRJEB22368) | human gut metagenome | biome: human gut; material: stool | host: Homo sapiens | place: Luxembourg | collected 2012-10-19 | reverse complement strand
AAAAAGAGGGAAAGAACGTGCAAGCTCCGTTCTTTCCCTTTTATAATACGGGATAGGAGTTATCAGTAGGTAACTACCAGTCCGCCGGTAAACCAACCTTCGGGCATTTTCAGCCCGCCGAAGTCGCAATATCGGGTGGCCGAGATGTTGTTGCCGTCGATGTAGATGCGTAGGTGGCGACGTTCCCATGCTATGCGGGCATCGAGTAACGCATAAGTTCGGTACGGTGTCTGCCGACCGTCGGCGGCGATATAGTTGCCGTTACGGTCGTAAAGTCCGGCCGTAACCGTAAGGGTTACGTAACGCAGGAAACGTATGCCGATGCAAGCTGTTGCTTTGTGTCTCATATAGTCGAGAGCGTATTTCGAGATATAATCTCCGCTTTTTTTGTCGGTTGTCATATATCCGTAGGCAAGAGTTGCTTGTTGCAGGAATCCGTTCCCGTAATATCCTCCACTCCATTCGATCCCGAGAGTTCCGAGGCGGGTCAGTTGTTGTGATTCCCATTCGCTGTCGGCGTTTTTTTGTACCCAGTCGATAATATCCCGACCGTCCCGATAGTAGACTTCGGCTGCGGTGCGCCAATTTTTTTTCTGGTAAGTGGCGCGTAACCGGTAAGTCGTCGCCTTTTCGGGTTTGAGGTTGGGATTGCTAATGTATCCGGTAGCAGTGTAATACAGGTCGGTGAAAGTCGGCAGACGCATCGATTGTACGGCTGCTATGCCTATGTGCAAGCCGTCGATAGGACGATAACCGCCCGAGAGACTCCACACCGGCGTCGTTTCATAAGATGAAAACACGCTGCCGACCGAGCCTTCGATGTCGAATTTTCCTATCTGCTTGGTGTGCCGCAATCGTATGTCTCCGCTGTGGCGAGTTGCCCCTTGGGTATAAAGACCCTCTTTTTCGCCTTTTGCTTTACGGGGAGAGTGTAGCGGCTTTCCCAGCACCGAACTGTATATGTGGTCGTACCGGTAATCGCCGTGTAAGGACGTTGTACCCCACCTCCACGAGTAATCGCTGCGTAGAGATGCACCTATACGGTCGGTATTGTGGTAGTTGAACGGGATTTTCGACGCATCGCCCCGTACCATTTCGAATCGGTCGAAATTCTTACGGTAGCTTACACTCGATTCGAGAAATAGCCGACCGATGCTTTTCTGCCATCTGATAGACGATAGGAAAGTGCGTGTTGCTTCGTATTGGTCGGGATATTTGAGCGAATAGAAACCGTTGGCTCCGAAATTTCGTGTTTGCCAGCCGGCTTGTCCGTCGAAATATCCTGCCCGTCGGCTGTCGTATCCGACACGAACAAAAGTATTGTAGTTTTTGAAATCGGTGTTTCTCGTATAACCGTCGCTGGCCCGGTATGACCCGGCACCGAACAGCGTAAACCGTTTGTGCGTTATTGCGCCCGACAAGTTGCCGTAGGCATACCCGAATTGTCCGCCGGAGATTTCGGCACGCAAATAGGTGGGGCGTAACGGTTGGGTACGAATGTTTACTGCTCCGGCGAAAGCTCCGATTCCGGCAGTTCCGTCTTCGACCGAAATTCCCGATACGATATCGAGGTCGATCGGCAAGGAATGACTTTGATGTCCCGTGCGGGCATCGGTAAAGTCAACGCCGTTGAGCATGATAAGTGTTTGATCGAAGGAACCTCCCCTTATCGAGATGTCGGCTTGAACTCCTTTGCTCCCTCTTTCCCGTACATCGACAGAGGGGCTGAGCCGCAGGGCCGCCTCGATGGTCTGCAACGGGGCGACCGCCGCATCGGTTCTGTCTAGAATGGGAATAGGCAACACCGCTGTACGGGTCGGGGGAAGAATGTTCCCCGTTACCGTTATTTCGCTGATGTCGAGTTCTTTGACCGAATCGGTCTCGAATGACTGTGCGAAAATATCTTCGGGTGTCGTGAGCAAGAGAATCGACATCGAGCAGGAGAGAACCCCGATAGTAACCTGCTTATGCAGGCTGGCGAAGATGCCCGTATTTTTACGGCTCCATCTTCTCCACCGTTTACACGGTGAGGGTTCGTTTGCAAAATGTTTTTTCATCTTGTTTTTGATTGGTGAATAATGGTTTTGCGGAATGCCGTTCCCCGGCGGGCTTGCTCCGTGAGGTAACGCAAATTCCGGCCGCAAAAGTAGTATTTAGTTCGTAAATAATTCTTATATTTACTCCCAAATGTGAGTTTGCAATTTACTCATGCTGCAAGATAGAATTGTTACACAATCGTTTATGATGCCGGCTGCTCTTTACTTGAAGCTGCTGGTGAAAATATTTTTGCAGAAAAACTGGCCGTGGGGAATCGTACTTGTTTCCTTTTTGGTGGTTTTGGGAATATTTACCGATAATGCCGTGTATGTAGCCGTCATACTTTTTTTTGCCGCTATTCCCGTTGTGGTTTTTCACTTTTTCGTTGCAAAACTTACCCGACCCGATGCGCGTAGGCTTCTGAAAGAGCAGAGGGCCGAAGTCGATTCCGGCGGTATCGTATTATGTTATGATGACGGGGAGAGGCATTACTATCCGTGGGAATCTGTGAACGGGTATAATAAAAGCCGGCACTATTATCTGTTTCGTCTCGATGGCGGTGAAATCCCATTCCTGTATATACCCAAAGAGGCGTTCGGCGATGAGGCTGTTTGTTTCGTTTTTGAAAAAATGGTTGTCTCGTTTCTTGTTTCGTCCGAATAGAAATAGATTTTTCAAAAAAAAGATTATCTTTGTCATAAATATAGCCCCAGAATATGCCATGAAGAGACTCCTATTTCTCGTTTTTTCGGTTGCTTTTGCTACATTGTGTCTCAGGGCGCAAACGCTCGAAGATGCCCGTAACATGTATCGGGCAGGTCTTTATGCCGAGGCATTGCCTGTTTTTGAAAAGAACCTCAAAAAGAAACCCAAAAGCCCTACGTTGAATCAGTGGTACGGTGTGTGCCTGTATGAGACCGGACGACGTGCCGAGGCCGAAAAATATCTGAAAATTGCCGCTAACGGGAAAATTCCCGAGTCTTACCGTTATTTGGCCGGAATTTGTTTCGAACAATATCGTTTTGTCGATGCAGTGAACTATTTTTCCCGTTATATCGGTTATCTTAATGACCGGAAAGAGAGCAGAGAGGATATGGACGATTACGAACTTTTGGCCACACAAGCCGAATTGGGTGCGCAAATGTTATCGAAAGTGCAAGTCGTACAAGTTATCGATAGTATGGTTGTAGACAAAGATGACTTTTTTCTTCATTACAAACTTTCGTCCGAAGTAGGTTCTTTACACGATTACCACTCCTTGACCGGCGATGACCGTCCCGGAGCAAGCCCTGTTTTTCAGACGCAGCGTAGAGATAAAATCCTCTATGCTGTGCCTACGGAAGATGCCGGATATGAGCTTGTTACCCGCATTCGTTTGGGCGACGATACGTATAGCGAAGAGGAGCCGATCGACGATCTTAATACGATGTATGATGATAGTTATCCGTTTCTTCTTACCGATGGGGTAACATTCTATTTTGCTTCAAATGAAGAAGACCGCACATTGGGCGGTTATGATATTTTTGTAACGAAATACAATATCAATACCGATGAGTATTCCGATCCCGAACAGTTGCCCATGCCGTTCAATTCTCCCTACAACGACTATATGATGGCCATCGACGAGGTCAATCATGTGGGGTGGTTTGCCAGCGACCGCTATCAGCCCGAAGGGAAAGTCTGCATCTATATTTTCCTTTACGAGAAAACGCCCGAATTTTATTTCCCCGAGGATCGCTCCCTTCGTCTGAGGCAACTGGCCCGGTTGGTTTCGATTCGGGAAACGTGGAAAGACGGGGTCGATTACAAGCCCGTTTTGGAAAAAATACGCAATATGCAACCTGCGGAGAAAAAAACACCAGCAAAAAATGCGATCGCTTTTGTCGTTACCGATCGTATCGTGTACACGACATTGTCTCAGTTCAAGAGTAAGGAGGCTCGCGACCTTTTTGTCAAGTCGCAGGAGTTGCGTCGGGTCATATCGGCCAATGAGACGGAACTCGACCGGTTGAGAAAAGAGTATTCGGCCGGTAAAAATCTTTCCGCAACGGCGGGACGCATTCAGGAGTTGGAAAAACTGCTGATGACGCTTTATCCTCAACCCGAGGATTACGAGAAACAAAGTCGGGAAGCGGAATTGTCGTTTTTGCAAAAGAAATAAAAACTTTTAATATAGTAAGTATGGATTTATTTGTTCTTCTTATTGTGGCACTTTGTATCGTGGCGTTGGCCGTGTTCTTTTACTTTGTGCCTTTTTTGCTTTGGATATCGGCTCTGGTTTCGGGAGTGCATATATCCCTGGTTCAACTCTTTCTGATGCGTATCCGTAAGGTGCCGCCTCAAATTATCGTGCGGGCTATGATCGAGGCTCACAAGGCTGGATTGAAATCGATTACTCGCGACGAGTTGGAGGCGCATTATTTGGCCGGCGGTCGTGTAGAACGTGTCGTTCATGCTCTTGTGTCGGCGGCGAAGGCCAATATCGATCTCGGTTTCCAGATGGCTACGGCTATCGATTTGGCCGGTCGTGATGTGTTCGAGGCCGTGCAGATGTCGGTCAATCCCAAAGTGATCGATACGCCTCCGGTTGTGGCGGTTGCCAAAGACGGCATTCAGCTTATTGCCAAAGCCCGGGTAACGGTGCGTGCCAACATTCGCCAATTGGAGCCGGCGAAGATACCGTTTTGGCTCGTGTGGGAGAAGGTATCGTGTCGTCTATCGGTTCGTCCGAGTCGCATAAATCGGTACTCGAAAATCCCGATTCCATATCGAAACTCGTATTGAAAAAAGGGTTGGATTCTGGTACGGCATTTGAGATACTCTCTATCGATATCGCCGATATAGATATAGGTAAGAACATCGGTGCCGGATTGCAAATCGATCAGGCTCAGGCCGACAAGAATATCGCGCAGGCAAAGGCCGAAGAGCGTCGGGCCATGGCTATCGCTCTCGAACAGGAAATGAAAGCCAAAGCGCAGGAGGCCCGTGCCAAAGTCATCGAAGCCGAGGCGGAAGTGCCCCGGGCTATGGCGGAGGCATTCAGAACGGGAAATCTCGGTATTATGGATTATTATCGAATGAAAAATATCGAAGCAGATACTTCGATGCGCGATGCCATCGCAAAGCCTTCGGGCGGAGCGTCCAAATAATAATGAATGCGGGTTCGACGCGCGATGAAAATTGTTTTCATCGCGCGTCTGCTTTTTTCCATACCCGGCCGAAAAGCCGGGCGATACGACACGAAAACCAAAAAGTATACGTTTTTGAATGTTTTTTATACACTTAATATTGGGAAAATATTTTTCTTTGCGACTATCGAACCATTAAAAACAATATCATGAAAAAATTTTTCATTACAGGAATGCTTTCGACTCTTCTGATAGGTTGCGGAGCTGAAAGCATAGACGTGTCGAAAGTTCCGGAAAGAGGATTTTACAGCACCCGGGCGGCGTCGAAGTGGGAGGAGTCTCTCGTTACGGGAAACGGAACGATGGGCATAATGGTAGAGGGAAATCCTTACCGGGAGTCGGTCGTGTTCAATCACGCATTACTTTATTTGCCATTGCATAAGCCGTTGAAACCGGTCAGTCAAGGTAAATATCTGAATGAGATACGTCAGATGATGCTCGAAGGAAAATTCGGAGAAGCCTCTCGTTTTGTCGTCGATTTGGCCAATTCCGAAGGGTATACCGGTAAACATGCTACCGACCTTTTTATTCCGGCATTCCGGCTGGATATATGTGGTGACTCTACAAAAGTAGAGGATTATCGGCGAACGGTCGATTTTTCGACCGGAGAAGTCGAGGTGAAATGGCAGGATAAACGTGGCACTTTCAGTCGGCAATTCTTCGTTTCGAGACCCGATAATGTGATTGTTATCCGTTTGAAATCTTCCGATGGCAGTCGTATCGATAATGTATTGGATTTGTCGCAGATAACGACTTGTGATCCGGGACGGGTAAAGAAGTTTGCACTCGACGAAAAATTGGGAATTGAAAAGATCGAGTCGAAAGCTTTTGAGGGTGGTTTATCGTTCAGGGCGTGGTACGAAAGACCGTGGAACGGTAGTTTCAAAGGTTACGAAGGTGTCGTGAAAGTGGTTCGTTCCGATGGAGAGGTACGTGCCGAGAATGGCAAACTGTTCATAGAAGACGCATCAGACGTTTTGTTATTGGCTCGTGTAGAACCTTCGTCCGATATGGAGCATTCGAGTGTAGAGAATATGTTGTCGGCTTTGGAGAAATTACCTGCCGATTATGATGAATTGCTCAGTCCGCATAAGAAAATACACGGGGAGTTGTTCGGACGAGTTTCTCTCGATTTGAATGCGCAGGAAAGCGACCGCCAAAAATCTTCGGAAGAATTATTGGCATTGGACGGGGAAAATCCGGCACTGATAGAGAAAATCTTCGATGCGGCTCGTTAATATGTGCTACGGGAATAAATCCGCCCAATCTTCAAGGTATCTGGGGAGCAACGATGACGCCGCCTTGGTCGGGTGATTATACAACGAACGGAAATCTGCCCGTAGTCATATCCCATTATTTGCAGGCCAATACGCCCGAACTCATGTTGCCTCTTTTCGACAGGTTGGAATCGTATATGGACGATTTCAAAGTGAATGCGCAAGAGTTGTACGGTTGCCGGGGCATACATGTTCCGTCCCGTTTCAGTACGCACGGATTGAACAATCACTTCGATGCCACATGGCCTATGACTTTTTGGACCGTAGGAGCAGCGTGGTATTCGTTGTTTTATTATGATTATTATTTGTACACGCTGGACGAAGACTTTTTGCGCGACAGGGCGTTGCCGTTTATGGAGCAGGCGGCTCTCTTCTATGAAGACTTTTTGGTAGAGGGCGAAGATGGGAAATATCTATTCAATCCTTCGTATTCGCCCGAGAATCACCCGAAAAATAATCCCAATCAGGCATGTATAAATGCCACGATGGAGGTTATGGGGGCGAACGGGCTATTCCGGACGATTATCGAGGCCAGCCGGATTTTGGGTGTGAATGAGGAAAAAATACCCGTATGGCAATCGATGCTTGCAAAGATGCCTGTTTATGAGCTGAATGAAAACGGCGAGATAAGGGAATGGCTGTGGGGAGACTTGCAGGATAATCACCAGCACCGTCATGCATCGCAGTTATTCGGCCTTTATGACCTTCATGACCCATTGATTATGGAGAGCGATTCGTTACAGGTAGGTTGTAAAAAGGCAATCGACAAACGGATGGAAATACGCCGGAAGGATAACGGAGGAGTTATGGCTTTCGGTATGATACAACTGGCCTTTTCTGCCTGTGCATTGGGAGAAGAAGAGACGACTTACGATATCTTGAAATGGTTGGGAAATTGCTATTGGAACAACAACATGGTATCTACACACGATCCCGGAAAGACTTTCAATGTGGATATTTGCGGCGGATATCCGTCGTTAGTTATGAAAATGCTGGCGTATGCCGAGCCCGGTTTGGTTTCGTTATTGCCTTGTACGCCCCGGGAGTGGTCCGAAGGTTCGTTGAAAGGGACGGCTTTGCGCGGAGGCATTGTAATAAATGATTTGAGTTGGAGCGGAGAGAACGTAACGGCGACGCTGGTGTCCCGGATAGACCAGACGGTGAAGGTTGAACTTCGGGGACAATATGTAGAAGATATAGAGTTGAAAGCCGGTATGCCGCAGACCATTTCTTTTTAATATTTGTATATGAACGGGGAGGATGTTTTGCTAAACATCCTCCTTTTTTGTTATGAATATAAGTGGACAAAAGTCCCAAATAGGGGGTGTTTTTCGGTCTTTCTGATTTGGGTGATGACAATGATGTGAATAATATACTATCTTTGGCCTTAACAATTTTATACGTACCATGAAAAAATTACACATTTTTATTGCCAGTTTATTGGCTATGTCGTCGGTATGGACGACTGCACAGACTGTGCATACGATCGGCGATTCCACTATGGCCGATTACAATGAGTCGACAACCGATCAACGAGGTTGGGGACAGATGTTCCAGCAATTTTTCGATGAAACCATAACGGTTAATAACCGGGGAAAGAGTGGAGCCAGCAGCAAAAGTTTTTATGAAGAAAGCGCTTATTGGCCTTCGGTGAAAAAACAGATTGCCGAAGGTGATTATGTCATCATACAGTTTGCGCATAACGATGAGAAAAACGGCGGAATGGACGGTGATTCAGTACGGGCGAAAACCGGTGATATGACGGTCGATTATCGGGGGACGACGCCACAAGGTACCTATAAAGAATATTTGAGACGGTATGTCAATGAAACCCGGGCGTTAGGAGCCACTCCCATATTAGTGTCGTCGATGTGTCGCAAATATTTCTCCGGTAACACCATTCGTAGAAATGGTCGGCACGACCTCGGAGATTCTTTTTCGATCCTGCAAGATGACGGGACGATTACGACCGGAAATAAAGTTCCCGAGACCGACCGTTCAATGGATTATCCCTATGCCATGAAACAAGTTGCCGAGGAGATGGACGTTCCTTTTATAGACCTGACGACGAAGTCTGCCGAGTTGTATATCAGTTATGGGGAGGCTGCTTGTTCGGAGCTGTTGTTCGGTAAGAACGACAATACGCACCCCATAGCGTTGGGTGCTACATTGATAGCCCGTATCGTGGCACAGGAGATGGCAGCCCAAAATATTCTGGCGGACCATATCCGGCAGAATGCCGACTTGCTGGTCAATCCGGTATCCCTCGATTTCGGTAAGGCATACATCGGCCAGCAGTTGGTACGGGAAGTTTCTGTTTCGGGTTTCGATCTGGCACCAGCCGACGGTTCGCTTTCTGTTACGGCTTCCGACGGTTTCCTCATTTCTCTCGATAAGAAAGATTATACTTCTTCATTGTCGCTCGATTATACGGGTGGAAACCTTACTTATACCCGCATCTATGTACAGGCTACGGTGGCCGTTGCAGGTGTCGTATCGGGTACGTTGGCATTGAGTAACGGTAACCACAGCAAGTCGATTCCTCTGACCTGTGAAGGGGTTGATTTGGCCGGGGGAGAAGAAGTGCTGTTGCAGTGGCCGCTGGCCGAGAACGATTCTTATCAGCTCACCGGACCGGCTATTGCCGTACCGCAAAGTTGGAGTGAAATGTCCGTGCAGCGTTATGCCTCACCCAATGCCAATACGATATGGCCCGAAGGGTGCGGTCTCGTCAACGGACAGAAGACCCAGCGGAATCTTATTGTCGGGGAGAAGTGGCCGGCCGGAGAGATCGACGAAGTTTCGACCCGTTATATACAGTTCGGGATTACCGCTTCCGAGGGAACTGTGCTGCATATCGATTCGATAGGGCTTTATGTTTGCGGTGCGGGTGGTAACGGTATGCGATGCCGCGTCTCTTATTCGACAAACGACGATTTCTCGGAGGCTGTTTCCATAGCCGAACTTACCTCTTCGATGGTGGCCAATACGATGTATGTTGTGTCGGCTCAGCCGGTTTTGGAATTGTCCGAGGGAGAGACATTGTTGTTGCGTATCTATCCGTGGTATAGTTCCGAGGCGACGGGGAAGACGATCTGCCTGAGCCATGTTACTCTGCACGGTGTTGCCGAATCCGTATCATCTATACAAGAAACGAATGCGACCGATGCCCGATTGTTGCAGACGATCTATTATGATATATGCGGTGTGCAACTGCATTCGGCTCCGGAGAGCGGCATTTATTTAGAGAAGAACTGCTATTCCGATGGTCGTGTTTCTGTCCTGAAAAAACTGAAATAGCATATAACCTTAAACTATTATTGTATGAAAAATGTGAAATGTAGCTTATTGGCCGGGCTGGTTTCTTTGGCGGCTGTTTGTGTACCGCACTTTGCCGGGGCACAGGAGATCAATGCAGTCGATGCTTCGGTACGCTGGGCATTTGACAAGGCATCGGAAAACGCCACGACAGCCGAGGTTTCCGAACCTGCCGCCGTATCGGCCACAAGTTTCGACTTGGGCAGCAATCTTTATTTCAACGGTACGCAGGGGTGCAGCAATGAGACGCTCGGCAGTGCGACTCTTTCCAAACTCAATCCTCGTGTGGCTATCGGGAGAGCCGAGGAAAAGGACGCTTATGTCGTGTTTTCCGTTATTCCTAAAAAAGGGATCGCTTTCACGCCCAAGAAACTCAAATTCAATGCTTGTAAGTGCGGTACGAGCGGTGGTACGCTCAATATTTACGCCGTAACGGGCGATAAGCGGGTGGAGGTGGCGAAAGCATTCGATCCTGTCAGGAACAATGACTTCTCCGCTGCCGAGTACGATCTCTCTGCTCTTGGCGCCACAACCGAGCGGGTCGAGATTTATTTCTATATATACAACCTTGCTGCCAACAAGCAACTGGCGATGAGTGCAATCGAGGTCATCGGCGACTTCGTCGGGACACCCGAAAATGTACCCGCATATACCATTTCGGCTCAATGCGGTATGGAAGGTGCGGGTTCGGTCTCGGTAAATCCCTCCGGCTCTTCATTTGACGAGGGTACAGTATTGACGGTTACCGCCACGGAGAATTTCGGTTACCATTTCTCTGCGTGGGTGGACGATGAGGGCAATACCGTCTCTGCCGAAAACCCGTATACATTTGAAATTGTTGCAAATACCTCTCTTACGGCTACGTATACCCGGAAAAACGTATATGCCTTGAACCTCGATGTTGTGGGGGGAGCCAACGATTACCTTGTGGAGTTCATTCCCGAGGGCAATGTCGTGGAAGGAATCCATTATTATGAGGAAGGTACAGATGTGCAACTCCGCGCTCTCAATAACCGTATTTTGACCTTCACCAACTGGGAAGACAATACGACCCAGCTCGAACGCATCGTTACGATGGATGGAGAGAAGAACTTGACGGCCAACTATTCTTGCGAAGATTATATCGTGGCTTGGGACTTCTATCGTAAATCGCCTACGAGCGACCGTGCGGCCGACTATAAGGCCGAGAGCGACAATGCCGGCTTGCTTACCCTGCGCAAGCTCGACGGTTCGACTACCGGTTGGCTCGGAGCCGGAACAGATGAGGGGGCGGTCTATTTGGAGGGCAATGCCCGTCCGTGGAAAAATCGTTCGGAAAAATATTATTTCGAAATATCTTTCGGGACAAAAGAGTATACCGACATCAAACTCGTTACCAAAATGGGTAAGGATTACATGAGCTATACCCTTTTCAACTTCGAGTATAGTATAGACGGGAAGAACTATACCAAGTTCGGGGAAATATCTATTCCCGATAAAGGTTGGTACGAAGCCGAAGCCACCCTGCCCGCCGAGGCCGAAGGAAAGGATCGTATCTATATCCGTTTTATGCCCGATTTCGATTCGCCCGTAACCGGTAACGAGACCGACTTGGATGGCGTCAAGTTGGGTCCCACGTTCATTTTGGCTTCGGCCAATGCCGTTCCCGATGATGTCGCCCCGCAACTTGCGACTTCGATTCCTGCAGCAGGGGCTGTCGGAGTTTCGGCCAACGGTTCGATCATACTCACATTCGACGAGAAGATCGTTGCCGTCGACGGCGCTAAGGGAATGCTCGACGGGAAAACGATTACCCCGACTGTAACCGGGAAGTCGCTCATCTATCCCTATACCCGCCTGGCGTATGAAACCGAATATACTTTTTCTTTACCGGCCGGTGCCGTTACCGACCGCAGCGGGAATGCATTCGAGGGAGCAGAGATCACTTTTACTACGATGAGCCGGATACAACCCGATGCACGCCTCTATGATGCCGTTATTGCCCAAGACGGTACGGGCGACTATACTACCGTGCAAGCCGCCGTCGATGCC
>OCQB01002589.1_pt1 | contig 11859 bp, 19 predicted proteins | sample 1538631 | NCBI WGS metagenome assembly OCQB01 (sample SAMN04571713, study PRJEB22368) | human gut metagenome | biome: human gut; material: stool | host: Homo sapiens | place: Luxembourg | collected 2012-10-19 | reverse complement strand
TTAAATTTCAGATAAAGAAAAGCGCATCAAACCAGCAGAACAGGGATAAGCTGACGACATACAAGGAATACTGGACTGATTCTCTTATGGAAACAGCCAAGTTTGAACTTATTAGCGAAGCCGGGAAAGTAGGAGATGCCGCCATATATATATATAAGGATAAGGACGAGATAAAATACAGGTCTTTCAGCTACTCAAAAGGAGATATACTGTATGAACATAAAAACAGAAGAGGGGAAAGAATAGCTTTCGCAAGGGAATATACAACCACATATATCTCGGCTGATGGAGAAGAGCATACAGACACACTTGTCGATGTATGGACTAAAGATGAGTTTTACACGCTTGATTCCAACGGAGATATAGCAACGGATATTGACGAAAACGGAAATATCATACAACTGCATCAATTCCATAACCTGGGATTTATACCTGTAGTATATCTACGGCTTGAACTTCCATTTTGGGGGGCAGTACAGGACTTGATAGACGATTTCGAGTTCTTAATGTCCATGATAGGAGAATACAACACACGACAGGCATTCCAAATGCTACTTATCAAGACAAACGGAAGAATAAACATTCAAAGAAACGGATTGGGAGGAACTTCCATTTTACGTGTAGGAGCAGAAGATGATGCACAATTCATGGGTAAAATGGACGCTTCAAACTCACTGTTCACTGAGATAGATAACATATACAACGGGATACTTGACGGAAGCGGTGTTGTTCCGCCAATGCAATCATCATCAGGTGACAGACCTACTGGAACAACGGCAATGTATTACGAGCCGGAAATGGAATGGGCGAGAAGTGATGCACAAATGATGAATACAGCCATAAATGACATGGCCAATATATTCAAATACTATGTAGGAGTAATGGAAGGTGACGCAACAGGTTATAACGCTCTAAGAATAAACGCTACCATAGAGCCATACTCATACATAGACTTCTCTGAATGGAACAATACACTCGTTCAGCTTGTGAACTCCCGAATAATATCATTACAGACAGCAAGAGAAGAAAGCGATTTCTCAGCAAATAACGAAGATGATAGAATGGACGAACAAGACAGGAGATTAAACGATATGGAAGCTAGGGTGATAGAGGAAAATAATGAAAATAATGAAAACAATGAAAACAATGATAACAACGATAACAGCTAAACTATGGGAAAATTTACGAACTTACTAAGAAAAATAAGAAGGACATTAGACTATATATGCCTTCACAATTTGAGAGTTGACGGAATGGAACACCTCATTGCAGGAATACTTGTAGTAAGCGTGGCGCAATGGTTTTTCTCCGTATGGACAGCAATAGCACTAACCTTGTTCCTTCTTGTAGGGAAAGAAATCGTCTACGATAAGTGGCTTAGACAAGGAGTGCCCGAATGGAGAGATGTATTCTGGGGAGCAGTCGGTATGGTACTTGGATTGATGTGAAAAAAATCACACCACAAAGTTTTTATATATCAAAAATTATTATTTACTTTGTGGTGTCTAAACGTGAGCTACTCACGCCTAAAGGCATGAGCTTTCCCGAAAGGAGCTTGCATTAATGGTGATTCAAGCCGAAGAAGAGAAAGAACGCTTGGCTTTGGAGAATGAAAAGCAGCAAAAACAGATAGAGAAGCTCCAGCCCAAAGCGGACTTTGCCGACGCAGCTTTCAAAAAAAATATTGTTTTCGTTTGGTAGCTTAAGGAATTGTTGTACCTTTGCAGTGCTACAACTTACTATTAAATATGCCAATGGGATTTTTTATGCCCGTAAGGAAACTTATATATTAAAATATAGGCAGACGATATCCGTGTATCATCGCCCAATGGCAATGGTAGGTTGTAGCAAACTAGGATATTTGTCTGCTTTTTTATTTAATAACAAATAATTTCATTTCATGCTACAACCAAATGAAATCTATTTGAACGGGAATAATAGTACCGTACAGATTGCGTCAGCTCACGAAACGAGCAAGACTTTCTCCTATAATGGAAACGAAGTACTTTTTGACATCAAAGATGATGTTATGGTTAACGCCACACAGCTTGCTAAAATCTACGGAAAGCGTCCCAATGATTATTTGTCCTTACCTGCTACAAATCAATTAATTAACGCAATTACAAGAAAATATGGTATTTCTGAAAATCAATTAGTTATATCAAAGGCAGGTTCATCACATAACGGAGGTGGTACTTGGATGCACAGATTAATAGTAGTTGATTTCTGTCAATGGTTAGACATTGATTTGAAACTGTGGTGTACTGAAAAACTTGATGAGTTGATGCGATACGGCATGACCGCCACGCAGCCAACGCTTGAGCAGATGATAAACAACCCTGACCTTGTTATCAGTCTTGCCACACAGCTAAAGAGCGAACGGGAGGAAAAGCAACGATTGGCATTGGAAGTGCAGAAGAAGGAACAAGAGAAGCAGACTATCATAGAGGAAGCAAAGCCAGCCGTAGTATTCACGGAATGTGTAACAAGCTCGTCTACCAATATTCTCATAGGAGATCTTGCGAAACTTATCACCCAAAACGGATATAAGATTGGAGAAATAAGGCTTTATGAATGGATGGTAGAGAACAAGTTCCTTATCAGAAGGCAGCGATACAGCAGATCGAAGAATAAATATATAAATGACTATATGCCTACACAGAGGGCGGCAGAAATGGGATTGTTCTTCGTTAAAGAAAGACCGATAGTATCGGGTGAAAATCCCATTTTTATAAAACATACCTGTTACGTTACAGGTAAAGGTCAGGTGTATTTTCTGAATAAGTTTAAATCTTTAATGGCTGCATGATCATGGAAATAAAAATGAATAATAGCTTAACATTTGATGAAGTAGCAGATAAGTTGGGATGTTCAGTGGAGGATCTTCAAAAAATAGCCTTCAAAAAAATATTGTTTTCGTTTGGTAGTATGGAAAGTTTGCGTAACTTTGTACCGTTCACAGATGACGATTGCATTCGTTACGTTAAGCAAGCGGTTAAGTTGCTCATATCATACATGGGTTTTTTTTATGCCCTTATTGGATATTGGCGGTTGCCTTTACGTAAGATTATAGTATTTGCTCTCGTAGCGAATGCGCCATCTGTGAACAGCGTAAAGTGCAACCGCTTTCTTTTTGATAAAGTTGCCACATATAATTTCTTATAATCTTAAATGTTCACAGATTATGGCAGAATTAGTATTTCAAAACAGCAACGGCAACGATGTGACTACTTCGTTACTTGTTGCGGAAGTGTTCGGGAAAGAACATAGTAAAGTAGTCAGAGACATTGAAAGTCTTTCATGCTCAGCGAGTTTTAATGCCGCCAATTTTGGCGTTATTACCTACATCGATAGTAGAAATCGAGAACAGACCGCTTATGAAATGACAAAGGACGGTTTTAGTTTCCTTGTCATGGGCTACACTGGGGCAAAAGCCGGAGAGTTTAAAGAAAGATTCATCAATGAGTTCAACAGACGGGAAGCCCTACTAAAGGATGATGATTACATCTTGATGCGCTCCCAGCAGATTCTACAGAAACGTATAGAGATTGCGGAGGAAAAGATTAAGTGTCTTGAACAGCAAAATTCCAAGCTCCAGCCGAAAGCCGACTTCGCCGACAAAGCCTTTGCGATGGAAGGCAAATGTGATATAGGACAGGCTGCCAAGATACTTGGATTGCCTTTTGGGAGAAACTCTTTGTTCAAAAAACTTCGTGAAGCAGGAGTATTCTTTGCTAACAGGAACGAACCAAAACAGAAATATATTGATGCTGGGTATTTCGAGATGAAAGAAAAACCTATTCCAAGAGAGAATCACCCAGGTTTTGTCGTGATGGTTGTTCTATGCACACAAAAAGGTCTTGCATACATCAATCACCTGTTTGGCGGAAAACCGTCCGATGGGAAATTGGCGAGAATAGTATAGCACTGTACATAATCTATTATTACTAAAAAACAAGGAGCGACAAAAACATCGCTCCTGTAACTCCTTCAACACATAGTTGATGAGATAACACACTACTTAATCGTAACCCAAACCTGTTCGCCACGCTTTATCGCATCGTCAATCAATTTGTTCAACTTGTCAGAAGTATAGCGTGATTCGGTAAGTCTGCCTTTTGATGTATTGTTGCCTACAAGGATGCATCCGGCAGAATCCTTTGCTGTATTCCCAGCGTGAAAAAGAATACCCTCAAAATGAGGAACATTCAACAGTCTTGGCATATTACGCCCGAATTTTGGGGACCAGTTGTATATAACCTGGTATCTTCCATAAGGAATAGCAGATTCAGCATAAACCTTCTTCTCGTTTCCATCAAACACTCCATTCTTATTCACGTCAACAACACGATCTTCAAGCGTATTACTGAAAAACTCACCATTAATATACAAACGCCCTATAGTATAATCAGGCTTACACCATTTTCTTTCTACTAATAGTTCCATGAGGTAATTATATATGATTAATTATACACATACATATTGACGTTTCACCGTCCCGACTACTGCCGACCACTCCACGCCCCCAACCCCTTCTACCAAGGGTGATACTAATTTTGTTAAATAGTGTTTAATTGGTTATAAATGCCTTTTTATTTATTGATACATTGCAAATGTACAAAAAAAAGTAGGTATTGCAAAACAATTAACAATATTTATACATTTTATTATTGCAAAAATACCATATTTTTTGTTTCTTTGTATAACAATAGATGAACCATTACGATGTTTTTACTTGGCAGCAGGCAGATGTGAATCTTTACTGTTGCCTTTTTTGTTACATCATACATAAACGCACAATATATGATTTGCACAATGACACCCAATGAAATAAAACAATTCCGTAATTATATGCGTAAATGTATATCTATGAATTTTACGCTTGAAGAAAAAGAATGCATAATCAAGAAGAAAAAGGAGATAAAAGAAGCAGGAGAAGCTATAAGAAGAAACAATGGAGGGAAAAATCCAATACTAGGTTTCTGATTTATATTAATTTGTATGGTAAATTAAAGTCTAATACATACCTTTGCACTATGGACAACGAAAGAGAAATATTATCGAAACTTGACGCTATCATACAGAACCAAAAGGTTTTGTATGAGAATCAAATTGTAATCTTTCAAACTCTAGCATCAATCGGGCAAAAAGTTTGCAGCCAAAGTGATTTCAAGAGTTTGATGATAAACATGATAGCAAACGGTATAACAGAAAGAGTAGAAGCCAATGATCAACAAAGAAGAAACATCTAAGATTGCAGACTATTACTTCCAGGTAAAAAGACTTGCCAACGGTATAAAATCGTCAACCAAAGAGCGTGCGGAGAAGTTCTCTAAAGACCTTCTAGCCATATTCCTTTTGGCAGGGGCTAAATCGTTCAAGTCAATATCAAAACTATCGGATATCCAAAAAGAAAAAGTGATGGAACTGACCAAAAAGTTCCGTGAAGATATATATAACGACATATACCAATATGTACTGGAAAGCAATAAACTGTCACTAGAACTAAACGATGATCTTGGATGGGAGTATATTTCAATGACGGACAACGGCATTAAGGAATATATGGAAAGGACATACGGTGGAGAAACGACAAAGCAGAGAATAAACACAAATACAAACAGATTCCGCGCTGTTGTTGAAGTATATCTTGCCAATACATTACTGTCAATAAAAACGAACAATATAGAGAAAATAACGGATGAGGTTCAAAAGAAGATATGGAACAACATATCATCACCATATAACGTATCATTTATTCCGCCAAGCAAACAGAAACACTATGGGAGAGGATATGCTACAAACGGTATAAGCCAGTTGTATGTTATAGAACAACAGATGATTCTAGGAATTTTCAATGAAGCAAATTACAACTCATGGAAAAACATTCCAAATTTCAAGGGATGGAGGACAGCAGTAACGTCTAAAAATCCATGCCAGTTCTGCATTGACGAGCAATACAGAATACACACAGACAGACCTAAGCTGCCGTTCCATGCCCATTGCTTGTGTATATTGTATCCAGTGTTTAATATATAATAACTTGATAATCAACATACCATTGAGTAACATTACCATAAGACGGGGGATTTCCAGCATCAACCACATCATTACGAGTAAATGATTTAGGAAGGCATTAATGTACATCTTTACACACACATTTTAGAACGTTAATTCGTTCGGGGCGATACCAACGCCCACTATCGGCTATCACAAAAGAATCACCGAATACTTTTCTACCTATATTAAGCGCACCGTTCACATCGGCATTGACACGGCAGATAGAGCAAAGCCTGTCGGAATGGTTGATGTCAAATTTATAAACTAATTGCATATTAATCAGTATTATGTTTCGCCAGTAAAAAGGAGAACAGGGAAGCCGTACTGACTTCAGCTTGTCGGAAGGTAGCTACTCCGTTCCTATCCCTGTATGGTGCAAATGTAATACTATATAATGACATTGGGAAATATTATGTGTTAAATTTTTGTAATAGTGTTTATTTGTTCATTAATGCCTTAAAAAATAAACTAATACAGAAAACAATACTAAAAATAGTTAATTACACAGTTAATTCTTCCTCTTCCTCTTTCGACAATGCTTCCACGTCACCATCCTCACCTTTAGGGAAATACAGTTCGTCAAGATAATTGCTTGCTTCACTCTTGTCAGTGAAACTCTTTACAACACTTCCCCGTTTGCTAACGACACGGTAACTAATATTATCCTCTGCTACAACTTTGTAACAATTTAAATCATCCACATCTACAACATCGGGAGCATTATCATCAATACGCATCATGCTCAATATATGAGAATACTCGTTCACCTTCACCGTACAGGAAAAAACATTAGGAACTTGTTCTATTATCAATCCGGAATTTATCAATGAATCAAAAACAGAACGCCTAGGTTTGTATTTCAGTTGCCTCCTTATAAACTTCAACGTTATCATATTATCTCCCCTCTGTGCGGATAATACGCACAAACGTAATACCCGTAACGCATCAATACTACATAGAGGTGAAAGGTACTTGTACAACTGAACAGGAGTAAATTTATGGAAATAATCAAATACTCCCTCTTCCTCTATTTCCTTTACACGCCTTTCCCTTTCTTTATTCCTTACCGTCAAATTAGTAGTTTTCCTTACCGACATAGACTACCCTTTCCATGTATCGTTTTCCTTTATCCATTTACGTTCATCATCACTAAGATCACCTGTTGATTCACGATGATATACACACTTGTTGCATAACCCTGCCTTGGCACGTACACACTTGTCGCAATCGTATGGGAAAAACGCTATGGTGGTCTTGTCATAGAAATCCTCACTAGCATCATCGTCAGAAAGCCATCCTTTGAACTTTGCAAGCATATCAAGCGCACCTTTCACATCCTTAAAATCAGCAGTGTCTATATCAGAACGCTTTAGGAAACTTTCTATAAGACTTATCGCATCTTCAAATTCAAGGTTATCCTTGTTTATCAAAGTCTTTGTCTTTTCCTTATTCTCCCCTTCCAATACACGCCTCATGGATGGTGTCACATAATCGGAAGCAAGCATGGAAGATTTGGCATAATTGACAATCTGTGTTATCCTTGGAGAGTTCACCCATTGCTTGGCTTTCATAAGCAAAGAACGCTCTGACATACCCTCGTCAACAACGTGTGTAGCCTTGTAAAACAAGACAGGATTCGTATCTATGACATAAGCGGACGCAGCCCATAACTCCATCTCATTCGCATCATCAATATGCTTTGCTATATCAATCTTCTTCTGTTTTTCATCGTCAATAAGAAGATTGTTACTAAGGGGAAGTTTACCCCATCCTTTATTCAAACCCATTATCTTTCCTCCTTTATCTTAGATTTTATCTCCCTTACCCTCTCGTCAAGTTCAGAAGAATATTTAAAAAGATTGTATATGCTACTCCTGTCAATACATAGGAAATCAGAAATTTCAGATATACTTAAACCCATGTCACGCATGACACAGCACACAAGCGCACGGTTCATCACAATATCATGCTTCCTGCTTTTCCTGTTAACATCAGTATCGGAGAGTCCGCTTGCCGCTAGAACTCTCCTAAAAACCAAAGCGTTATCAGCCTTTTTCCCCATTTTTCACATTCTCCTTGTCCACTATCAATTGCATTATATCAGCGTAACCAGCCAAATCAACCATATTGTCACGCTTTTTATGAAATCCCTGTCTGCATAGCTTTACAGCTATCTGTACAGCAACACAGTCATAAGGAGATAATTCCTTTCCAGTAATCAAAGAAGCCATCTTGGAAATATTTTCAAAATTGACTACTGCATCACCATAGTCAGACTGCCTGCTGTTGCTGCGGATATCCTTTGCCTCATCAAGGATACTTCTCTCTTTAACATGATCAACATAAGCAATACAATCCGAGAAAAGAATATACTCTTTACCCTGGTCATCCGCACAAAGAAACTTTTCACCATTCTCAAAACAGTATTTAACAGTGACAAATTCACCGAATACATTTGACTTGCTTACAGAATCTTTACCGTGAAGTGAAATGTATTTATCACGGTTTATAATTTTCACCCTGCTGTTCAATGTAACTCCAATCATAACAAATCACCAACTTTTATGTTATCCGCATCCTTCTTGTCAGAAAAGAAGATACGGTCATACTTAGTTTCACCAAACTCAACAAACATGGCTAAGATAAAATACTTGTTCAGTACACTGTCATAGCCCTTGTCGTAAATCTTGTTTATCTTTTTTGTTTTCATCGTTTTTCACATTTAATATCCATACTGTCACCTCCCATCATCATCTTCAACGTACATGTATTGGACATCAGTTCAACAACCTCGTATCTTACATACTCACATCCATCAACATAACATGTAATGGTTTTACCAGAAATATCATAAGTACCGTAACCATTCCCAAAATAGCCCCTTCCTACATAAGTACCATCATGATTAAACTTAGCGTAAGTAGGTCTTATCATAGGATACCATCTACCATCCACTTTTACCTGAACAAGTTCCCATGTACCGATAATAGCATCCTTGTATTCATCATCCTTATCATTGGAACAACTACACAACCCCAATAATACTATTAAAAAAATAGATAAAAATAATAAAAATTTCTTTCTCATTTGCCTAAATTATTTGTGTGACCAAAACCTCCATCACCCCTATCCGTTGAATCAAGGCTTTCAACCTCAACAAATTCAACCTCAATATAATTACTGAAAAGAAGCTGAGCAATTCGCTCCTTGGCAGCAATATAGAAAGACTCTTTCTCAAAACTCTTCACTATAACACCTATACAACCTGTATAGTCACAATCAATAACACCATCCAACACATCTGCGTCATGATACTTCCCGTCAACTCCAATAATACCTTTCAGGGAAAATCCACTCCGCGGCTTGATAATAGCCTTCATATTTGATGGCATCTGAATGGCTATACCAAGTTTAATCAGATTACGACCTTTTCTTATCAACGTGTTGTCAGGAACATACAAATCATACCCGGCAGCACCATCAGTTTTTTTTTCGGGAAGAACTGCATCCCGTCTTAATTTTACGAATTTTACTTGATTCATTTTTTTATTTTTCTCTTTAAATCATACATGGCACATTCCCTGCTTCTGTAAATCTTACTTGCAGGATATATCACATCATTAACAATAACAAAGCCGACAACAGGATCTGTAATTGGAACAACTTCACCATCAACAATGGTGAAATGATTTTCGGACAAAAGCCTTCTCATGGCAGCAATCTGTTCGAGAGTAGCCTTTGAGATATCATAGTTGTTAGAAAAGTTAAACTCTAAATTACAGATAAGAACATTCTTGTCCTTATATAAGAAATTAGCTTTCAAACCACCATTGTTGATAAATACATAATCCTTGACATGTCCTGTCCTGCTTTTAGCAAACAGGAAATCTCCTTTCTTAAAATCGTCAATCTTTACCAACTCGTAAGTACAATCGTCAATCTTATTCAATCTATACCCGTTAGGCAGTTTTATTACACTTGAACCCGTATTACCCATTGTGTTCCTCCGTATTCAATCTGAATGCAGCTTCCCTAGCCTCATCCTTCGTCCTATACAACTCTATTTTTTCAAACATACGACCATCATCACAGTCATACGTACACAAGGTGACAGCCCACATATTACCACGCGGAGAATAGAAATACCTACCGTAATCCTTTCCCATCACCTTACCGTCAATCCTTGTCTCTCCTTTAGGCATGCTTATTCTTATAAATTTTCCTCATTTCATCTATTAAATTAGAAAAAGATTTTATATACCCCATATCTATAGCAAACGATAAAGATTTTTGCAAATCATCCAATTCTTTTAATTGTTCCTGAGTAGCTGTATTTCTTATCATTGTTTCATGGACACCAAAAACAATATAATTCAATCCTTTTGCTATGATACGGTAATCCACATCATCAAACTTAGATGCCGAACGACATAAATCATTATATCTATCACCAGCTTCAATACGATTAATAATCAAATTATCTGTCAACCACATTATAACAGTAGCATATATTTCAGGGTTAAGTTCAAGAGCAATAAGAACCCAAATATAAGGATTACAGGAAACATGTCTATTGTTACGAGCACCAAGAGTCTTATAAACACCATACTTCTTTAAAACCTTAACCAAGGAACTTTTATTAACCTCATCAATAAAAGCAGTAAATCCTGTTTTTATAATTCCCTGTTTATTAAGGATATAATATATACGCTCAGAAGACGAATTGTTAGATAATATATTTTCAACCCTCTTCTCATTCCATCCTTTTTCAATTCTAGCCCTAGTATATGCCTCCTGCAAATCAGTTATAGATAAAAATTGATTTTTGGTATCTTGTCTAATAGTTACCCCAAATAATTTTCTGTCATTAGACATCATTGTAACGTTTGTTTTCATATTAATATAATTTAATTTAGTGCAAATATACTAAATAAAATTATATCATCAAATATTTTACTAGGATTTATTTCCTCACCCCAAACTTTTTCCTAAACTCATCAATAGAGCACGCTATTCGCTGACCAAGATGGTCTACATACAAAACAGCACATGTGTCCACCCCGTAACGTAAACTCAACATGCTAATAATACTGTCAACGACACATTCATCACCAGTTTTCAAATCAAAATATTTGTTTCCTATGATAATAAGTTCATGATCAGTTAATGGGACAACACGTTCTATTTTGCTCTCACGATACTTTTTCAACTTTTCAAAGAACTCACGGTACATGACACGTTCATTATTGTCCATGACATGGTAAAAATCACAGAAAATATCACGAACATCATTCTTTTTATCAATTTCCTCAAGATTGTCAATCGCATTCTGCAATGTGTCAAAGAAATTCACATCATGATCATCCAACACTTCTTCCATCATTATGTCAATGGAAGCAATAGCCTCGTTCTTAAAATCAATTCCTAACTGAATATCCATTCTCTAAATTGTTTAACATTAATACTATTCAAGTTATTAATAATAGCATCTCCGATATCATCGTTATGCTTCAATCCAAAAGACAGGCTAGGGTATTCCCACCATCTCGCCACACGTCCCTTGTCACCCCACAAAGATATAGCTTTATTATCAAAGTCGGGGAACAAAATAACATTTTTTGGCAATTTATTTCCAAGCTGGTTCATTCCGCCACAAGCTGTCCATATAAAACCGTTACCGAAAGCCATAGATGCGATAAGAGCGGTTTTCTCTGATTCAACCATACAAGTTATCGCATCGCTGCAATACTCCCCTAAAAACGGCTTAAAAAAGCCGCGATAGGTAAACCCTTCTCCCGT
>OCQB01002584.1_pt1 | contig 11879 bp, 16 predicted proteins | sample 1538631 | NCBI WGS metagenome assembly OCQB01 (sample SAMN04571713, study PRJEB22368) | human gut metagenome | biome: human gut; material: stool | host: Homo sapiens | place: Luxembourg | collected 2012-10-19 | reverse complement strand
GCGATTGAATGAACTGAAAGAGAATTCGGAATTTTCTATCCTTATTGATGAACTGCTACTTTGTGTTAAAGTAGCACGAAGAAGGGAAGATGGAAGTATTGAATATATTGGTATCTGATGTCATTTAGTAGTAGGTTTATCCAGTTTATTTACAAACACCGAAATCTAGAAAACTCTCTCTCTTTTTCTCTTTAAGTAGCTCTACATACTGCTCATAAGAAAGAGATTTCTTTTCGGTCTGGAACCTCCTAAGATGGATGTGATCGATCACAGGTCTACAAAGAATAATGGATCGAAAAGAACTACGTTGATCCATAGTAACCACTCTTCTCAATGAGATGTTCCAGAGTTTCTTCCTTGTCCCACCCTTCTTGTAATTGAAAATCAATAGACCTACCTTGTTCAGTGGCTACTTCTGGAAGATAGACAGCTCGATAATGACGATTTCGTTCCTCAAAGGAAATGATGATTCCATGCCTACCGACCTAAGATTGATATCAAACAGTAATTTCACTTCCCAATCCATTGGATCATTTGCATCTTCAAAATCGTATAACAAAGATACAGTACATTGCAAACGCTTAACTTCGCTAAGTCTAATTGGACTGAAGCGTGGATCTTCAAACGCACTAGGGTTTATCACAATAACCCAATAGGACCTTGCCCTGGCATATCGTTCAATATTCGACAAGGGAACGGGTGATAGACAGCCTATACATCCTCGAAGACGGTATTCATTCTTTTCAATCGTTTTCCATGTCACAAATATACCACTACAGTTGAGAATCACATCTTGTCGTACCGTTCAAGTAATTGATCGAACTCAGGAACTGGAATTGGCAACCCTTTTAGTTGACATATTAAGACATCGAAGCAATGCATGATCATTTCATTTTGGACTACACTCATTACCACTTTCAAGTTGACAAGAACACACTTGACAAAAGGCTGACAGCCTTAGTAAATTCTGGAATTGTCGAAATCGCTCCTTTTTTCGTCAAGAATTCCAGAAGAACGAAAGATTTTGGTCGTCTACAAGCAGCTGAAAAGCAGATCATTCTTTTTCGATTGTGGCAGAGTCGTTTTACTAAAGCAATTTATCCGGTGTGCTTTGATGGCTAACACGTTGAAGAAGGACTCTATTGTATTCATTGACGAAGTCAATGGTTTTAACAGTGGTATCAACGTAATTGAGCTGAAAGAGACACTCAGGAAAGTGGGGATTGTATGATATATTGATTGTTTATTATTTGTTAGTGTGTTGCCGATTCGTATTCTTCAAGTGTTACTCATTTCATTTATTGTCTTTTTACGTATTGCTATGTTTGATTCTTGTTATTCTAGTGATGATATGAAACGAGCTGTTCCTCGGAGTGATTGTAACTCTGAAACAGAATCTGGAATTGAAGATATCCGGTGTAAACACGCAGAGTTGTGCAGTCTAGCAGTTAGTCAAGGAAAGGTCATCGTAAGCATCGAACATATCCTTGCTTTGAATCTCAGTTAATTTATTAACCACACGTATTACAACTCTTGTGAATACCCTTCGTGCTCAGATCGGTTACCCTTCCATTAAGCATTCAGGGTATTTGTAATGTAATGATAACATGGCTAGTTATCTGAGTTCGGATGGTCGCACGTATAGTGTATCAAAGCCTGTGATTATTCGGGATAAAACAAAACATTATAAAGCTGTTTCGTTAGTAAGGTAAACTGATATGGTCTGATTCTAGGATGCGTCCATCTACATGCCTCCACTGTTTAATAGAGAATGTCCAGCAGGTATTTCTCCGTTTATTCCTCAAGAAATGTGGAAACAGTACATTCATTCATTATTGTTGATGTAAAGATTTCATGAAGAGTTACGACGTAAACTGCTGAATATTCGCACTGATGCTATCGCACGGAAAGAAGGCCGTTTTCAGGATGCAACATGGAAAGAAGCCTATATTAAAAAGAGTGTGAAGAAAAAGCAGGCGAAGACAAGAACGTGTGAGCTATGTCATATTCAGTTCCATAACTATGTCCAGGTTCACTTGAGTATGATCATTCATGATTAGCATGTTGCAACTTCTCAACATATTCAAAGTATGAATGCACCGCAGTACTTCCCATTCCTTATTGACATCTTTTCACGGTTAATCAATGTTTCTTGGCGGACGGAGTATGGAATCATTACTCATCAGAAACTTCCTCCTCAGCAATCACCAGAACAGTTACTGTTATATTTGCGATCGCTTTATCCTTCTTTGGTTGATTCAGACATTAATTGTCTCTCACCTCACATGTCATCTATCTCCACCGAAACAGCTGCTGACAATCCCAGTGACATTATACGCACCACCTCTGCTGATGGAGTAAATGCCAACTTGCATCCTGAGGCACATGAATCAATTTCTGTGTTTTCTCACTGTTGTCAAAAAGGCTCCAATTATTGCACTTGGCTTTTTCCTCAGTTTTATTCCTTCATACAAGTAAGTGACACTTCTAGCATCTGATTCTTAGTCCACCGGAAAGGTCCAGAAACTCCATCCTAGTCGATCAGACGAACAATTCACGTTCTCTCAGTTCTCACCTTGTCCTCTTCCTCAATCTACCTTTCTTTCAACAACATCGGATCCCCGCGGGTCTGTTGTTCACTCGGTATCGTTCAACCAACTACGTCAGCGACAGCCTTCTGCAAAGAAACCACGGAAGCAATCGTTTCCTGTTCCAACTCTTCTCCCTTCCTCTCTACGAACTTCAGGCGAATCCAATCGAGTCTGCATTGCTTCTTATCCAATTCCTCATGAAGAAGGGATTCCCACGGGAATCGACACGACATTGGGATATGATTTGCATCGATCTCCACCTCTCAATCGGTCTCCTGTTGCAAGTATTTCATCATCTCGAGAATTGTATCAGAGTATGTTAACATGTCCATCAGCTGTCTTGTCCACAATCCCTACCGAATCCTATCGGACCTTGTCACCTATGTATCAACCTGCCGACATTACATCAATTTCACCTCCATTTCCGTCATTCCAGAATCCTTACTCGTCTGGAGTTCCTGTTTCGTTTGCTCCATCTACTTCTATTCAACAAAGTGTTGCCTACCAGTCTCCTCTGGGGTACGATATGGCAGGGAAGGAATCCATGCAAGATCGACGGAGTGTACTCTTTGATTCAGCAGGAAGGAGTCCTGTGACGAATTTAGATGAAGTTAAAACCATTCCCGCGGATATTGTTGCTTGTTTGCGGATGGATTCATCGGATCATGTTCCAGATCCAGAGCATGATATTCCTTTGATGGAAGCAGTTAAAAGTGAAGTGAAAGTTGTTGAAAGGGAGTAGAAAGGATTTGTATTTTGTGTTACCACTGTATCAAATTTTCTATTTCTTGATTGTCTGTTTTCAGTAATAATCATGGAGCCAGCACATATCCTTCCTGTGGGAGATTACGAATAGTGTTGATTGGAGTATAGGAATCGGATCTCACCTGGCTGACAGATACAGGAAACCGGTTTCGTCACCTTCAAGGAGTCGATCGGTTGAATGAGGAGTTCTTATGTCTTCTAAGTTGGTTATCCACAAACCGATATGAGGAAAAGGCAGTTGAAAAGGTTAAAACGGATTTTGATTTGGTTATTCACAAGTTCACTTCTAAACTGAACTATCGCTATGTTGGAAGCACTGAATGTCATTTGTAAGTATGGAAAATCGTATTAAGAATAGAAATCACCCCAATAGTGATGTCAATGTACTTGTGGACTCTTGTTCTTCTCAGTTTGTCTCATTCATGAAAGAGTCTCACTATTTTGGAGATATCCAATCTTGTGAAGGAGGTGTGATTGCTCATCATATCGTAGTCTTCTCTCTGATATCTGATGTAGGGGACAGGGATCCAACTATCGATAACGGTTTCTTCTTCAATGGAAGTATCGCTGACATCCTTTTGTGGGCAACTTGAGAAGATACCAAAGTATCGACCTCTGTATCTCTTTATCAAATACTATTTCCTTCAGCATCGATTGGATGCCACTCCTCATTCGGCACCGCATTTTGTTTTATTCTCCGTTCTCTATGCAATCCAAGTTCTAGCTTCGAATAATTCATTTCTAACTCTTGGTGATCTGTTCCTTCTCTACATTCAGTATTATGGTAACAAGCAGTCTTATCTTTCTGAAAATAATGATTATCCCTTTATATCATATTATGATAGTCTTTTGAAACAGTTTCATATCTCTTGGGATTGTCAATCAGCTATGATGCATCGCTATGTACATGTGGATTACTATCACTTGGATTATATCTAGCAAGTAACAACCTCTCTCCAGGATTCATATACTCGTTTGCAAGCTCGAATGAATGATCCTTCAATCACTCCTTCCTATCTCTCCATTCTCTATCAGAACACTCCTCGTCATAATGTCTTTAAAGGATCGTTATCTCACTTCTAGTACACCATCTCCTCATCTGTGTATTTCCATTCTCCCTCTCAGGGATTACTTGTTCAGTCGTGTGATACAATATCCATTGTATTTCCATTTGTTACTTTCATTCACACATACAACCTCTTTTCGGTTCATTCCCTCGTTGGATCATCATAGGACTGATAGGCTGTTGTATCTACTTGCTAATTGCTTTCATGGTTATCTGGTACATCGTTTGTTCTGTTTGTTCTAAACTCAATACTTATTCATTCAACAAACACTTTAAAAGCACTATACTTTGACAAGAAGAGGAGCTTCTTCTAGATGATCTTCTCCATGAACTCCTCCAGCTTCAACTAATGAATTTCGCAAACTTCGTGTATCCATTCCTGATATTACATTCTTCACTCGTCTCAACACACTTCCTACACCCTCACTGGCTGCACGGAAGGATTCGATCGACACCACACGTTGTAGAGAGTTTGTCGATACGGTAGGAGACAATGAGGCTGGATCTGGACTGATCGATTCACAATTGGGTAGCATATCAAACAGAGGTGTTTCGCTGCTTACAGGTTCAATGTGAGCAACTTCCACATCCGTATGTTGCAACTGCTTTTGGATGGATGCAATGTATTCCAACACTGCTTGTTCGTCATCTGCATATGTGTAAAAGAGAACGAAGCAAATAATGCCTGCTATATAAAAATACTCCGTAGTCATTATTAGTGAATCAATTCGATTCTCAAAACTAGATGTCAAAAAACCCCTTGATTTTGGTACCCTGTTAGATAGATGAAAACAATGGGCCCTAGAATGCGTCCGATATTGTTAAATACCTCACTGACCGCAATCACGGTGGATCGACACTGAGGTCGATTAACATTGAGTAACATCATACGAATACAGGGACCAGGAATACTGAGGAGCAGTCCCAGGAAGAAGAGAACAATAGAGTGCAGAATCACTGTTACTGTGAATGAATCGGTCGTGAGCCGGAAGAGCGAAGCAATGAGAGGAAGTGACAGGAAATAACACACACTTACAGCTACAGGCAACAGTGATTTGTTGAACGAGCATCTACTGAATAATGGAATTCCAGAAAGAGTACAAAAAACTGCATATGATCCCTGCGACGGCACTGCCTAATGCAGCTCCGACACCAAAGACCAAGATTAGGGTTGATGCCAAATCAATTGAGAATTTCCGTTCAACACAGAGAATATTGTGTAGATAAATCGTATAGACTCCCCATGGCATAGATCCAGGGAGTCCTTGGAGGAAGAGCAACCAATTTGATCGGATCTTAAAAACGTCTTTTAGAATGGAAACATTCAATTTCATACCTTCGCCTTCCAGTTCCATGGATATCTCGATCTCTGATTCGTTAATCTGCATGACATTTGTAGATTCACTCTTTAGCTTATCTGTAGACTCTGGACGAGGTATTCGCAGTCCATCTGCTTCACCATTATGTGGAAACTCAACAACTAAACATGAATAGCAATTCCCATACCATACACTTCAAACATAGAATTGAGAGCAATCCAAGTGTAGAAGTTAATTGGAAGAAAGATCTCCAGCCAAACTTCGATCCAATGAAACCACTTAGGGTCTGACCCATCAGTTGACCCAAACCAACAACAATTGAGGAGACTACAGAAGCTGTAGACCTCTGACTGCTGGGAAAGATGTCACCGAGAATGGACAGGAAGATGGGGAGACTCGAGGTAACAAGTGCACCCGAAACGCCTCTCCAAATACATAGAATCGTATATGACTTAAAGCAAGAGAAGATAAAGGAAGATAGATGACAGGCCAAGGAGATCACAAAGAACATGCTCCGTCGGCTATTTGAATCCGCAATAAAGGAAAAGATGAGCGAAAATGGACACCCAATGCAAAAGAAAATAGTATTCAATCGACTGCCTACAGATTAGGGTGTACAGACAACAATACCCAAGTAGTAATCTTGTTCCACTTCACTAAATCCAAATTCACTTGCCATAAGTGAAAGCACTGGTGAGAAGGCATTGTAGTAAAAGTAGGTAAGGGTAGTCACCGTAGATAATACTATAATTGCCGGAAGGTACCGTACAATCTCTTTTGATTCCTTCGCTCCCACCTTCTGTTGGATGAACGCCCGTAGTATATCCATTTGTCTCTATCACAGTATCAATGCTTCAACAGGAACCTAGCCAAACTACAATTTGACAGGTTGAGAACAAATCAATGAAAACACAAAACGCTGGAAATTGAGGTATGAACCGTATTCATTTAAGGACTTCTTTCTACCCAGTTCGTACTTTGTCCTTAACAAGAATATCTCAGATCCACGGATCTCCCGAAAACTAAACCGTTACCCCTTAGATGTGGCAACAAACAAAATGCAAAAAACTTGTAAAGGTAATAACTAGATCCAGTCCATCAAACGTCCCAACAAGACTTAAAAGAAGCGTTCTCAGTATTCTTCACACAACGAGAATTACATGGTCGATCATAGAGTGAAACGTGAACCGAATTGAGAACGTCCTGAAGCGCCACAAAACATAATACACGCTGCTGGTCAAAAAAATCAGTCTCAATCTCTTTTGTCAGCACTGATCCAGCAGTAAATTGCAGACTAGGATGACAATCATCCACTAACGCACTGTTACTATCACTTGACACAGATAGACATTCCTGTTCTTCGTCTCCAAGAATGTCTGTAATCTGTGCCCAATGGTCAATAGTCCCTCCCCTGCAATTCTTGCGTTGATTGGAGACAATCAATCGAAACCTTACTTTAGCCCCTAAAACAACTTTCTTCCGTATGCAACTCGGAATTTCGTCTGTAAAGAAGATAATGTCACGTTTCCCCATAATCTTGGTGGAACAACGAATGAAGCCCTGCTTCTCTTGACAATACTGGACCTTTCCAGTACAATATGTGTCATTATCTCCTAGCATTAATATTACAATATAAACAAAAAGTGTAGATCACAAAAAGACAGTTTACCCACTGGACGTGCAATTTATAATTATCAAGAAACAAATGATCTTCTTGGATTACTCATTATGCCGTATTCATTGGATTTGATGCATCAATATTTACAACCCGGACCTTGGGTTTTGAGAGTTGGTAAATTTCCACTCCCCAAACAATACTCCAAATCCACCCGATGATCAGGAGCCCGGTTAAACATTGGATGATTCCAACTAGAAATACCTTTCCGTCGCAGTTTTCGCGCTCCACTTCAATACAGGCGGCAATCATTGTACCTAAACCTAGTTATCACTGTTATAGTGAAAATCGACCTGGAAAAATACAGTTCACAATCAGGAGAACCACTCCTCGATTCTCAGGTACACGAGGGATTCGGAGACAATCTGAACTCTCTTCGTTTCGTTGCGATGTTGGTTCCATTCTTAGTGCGAAAATGGAGATTACGAAGTCTCTATATCCTCAGCGAAGAAGGAAGATATAGTTCCAACAAACATCAGTAAACAATACTAGATTACAAACCCACTACCTTGGGAGAGTACAACTCTACACATCAGCATAGATGACAACCTGAACCCGGAAGATAAACCGGCGATAGAACCCCCTCTTTAAAAACTCATTTGAAATAGTTTGACACACATAGTCCAATTCAGATGGTCTACACATTACCTTAAACCAGTTAAAACAACTTGACAACGATAATAATAACTCGATATTTGTGGACTGAAAGAGAGTAGAATATCTCCTTTTGCTACAAGTCACACTACATACAATCATCTACACGTTGTTGATAGTCACTATCAATTAGAATATCAACGGGATACTAGACAATGATGCGAATAAAATTCCCAAACATTATAGATCGTTGCTCCCTGAATTCCGTAACACTCTTCAGTTCTGGTTTTCAGTACATTGTAACACTATTACTAATTCAATGCAAAGGAATATACATCTACAAATACGAGATTCTTGAGATCTGTTGCACGTAACTTCATCAATTCTTCAGAAGAAATGTCATATCGAAAAGGATACGAATTGTAGTCATACCCTTCACAGATTTGGTCATTAGCAATCAACTCGTCAATCTGTTGGAATTCTCGCTGGACCGATCGAGGAAGTGTAGCAAATATCAAGAAAGTCTTACGAAGAACAGTAACAAAGTCTACAATGGGAATATTATCATCCATCTCCTTGAAAATCGACATAGTCTTTTCAAAGCTGCTCTTCATCTTATTAGTATCAAATAAGTCATACTACCATCAGAATGGATCGCAGTTCATCCAAAATTGCAACAGAGAGACAGATAAGAATGAAATCTCCCGAATCTACAGAAAGAAGCATATCAATTAAAATGAAGGATTGGGAAGAAGGGAAAATTCCCATAAATAATTGGATAAACCAATCCCAAGCATAGAATTCTGGTTCCATACCGATTTCTCGGAGTCTGTGATAAATCTGAGGCGAATAAATGCGCAGAAGCTCATTATGGAGAGCATTTCGACTTTCTGCAAACTGCAATTTGTGAGCAGAACGGATACAAGGATAATATCGATCTATAATAGAGGATGGGATAAAGGAAATAAAAACAGATAACACAAAGGATATTCAGAAACTGACGTCGCAAATCACGTTCCTCTACACCCAAAACAAGCAATCCAGAGAGTGCCAACATTCCTTGAACATATTCATTGTCATCACTCTCTTGAAGCCAGTCTTCTAACAACAATTCCAATTTATCTGCTTTTTCTGGATCTATTTAAGAATTGGTTGGTTTTCATTACTTCGTGATATTTCATTAAATCGACATCGATACTTATCTTCAGCTATCAGAGATCGTTGATGCTGCCGACTTACCACAAATGAATTTTCTTTCTTCGGAATGTCCGATGTTTCAAGTCGTTCTAGTGGTTTATGAAGTCGAGGCGACGAAAAGAACGAATAACTACTATCATTGTCACTCTCAGCAGCAGGTAGATGAACTGAATGTCTCTCTGTGCAGTATATTGGAGATTCTTCAGACTGAACAGGATAAGTCGTCTGACCCAATTTGAGTACCACTTCTCCTAATGAGGGAATGGTGAGATTGGGATCCGATAGTAGGGTAGAGCGCCGTTTGGATCTTTCTCCATCAGTGGAACAGGAAGACTGATGACGAGTTTTACCTGCTGGAATATCGATCTGAGCTTCGTGTTCTCCCATATCATCCTCCCAGTATGGTTCTTCCTCTGGGGGATAGAAGGGAGAGGGAACACCATCATACTGGGTGCCTGAGATAGGAAACGAACGTACTGAGGAACCATCTTCATGTGGCGAGACACGCTCACTCACAAAAGGGTTTGGACGCTGAGGCCGAAAATACTCAAGAGTCACATCCGAGGGGTCTCCGAAAGGATTCTTACCCTTTGTCTGTTGAGACTTGGAAGCGCGTCCGGGAGGACTTGCCGAGAAAGCCTTAGGGGGATATGTATCTTCTGGCTCTGTGAGTGGGTCTCGATCAGAAGATTCGTCTCGGAACAGCTCGCTTGCCAATCGGTTTGTACGCAATAACTCTTTCATTCGCAAGGCATCAGGATCGACACCAAGGAGGATTTTCCAAACGTCGACACTAGAAATAAGAAAGATCAACTAATAAGACCGAAATGCTAGTGGATAGAGAAGACACGGGAAAAAAGAAGCAAAATCATTTGAATAAGTTGTGAAAGAAAGGCAGCTACCTTTTGGTCGTGGATTAAACCGATTGTTCCATGCTTCCGTGACTCCACAATCTCAAGAGATACAAGAATATCAAAAAATTGAGGTGTCACCCACAATCGAGCATACGAATAACTACATTATATAAATATTTCAAATTGTACTCTCGTTCGAACTTCGATATCCGGTGTGGATAGTACGAACGAAAGAGTACTAAATAATCAGAGGATCCAGATCTCCATCCATCAACAATCTAGATTTAAGTTGCAACTCCACAATCTACTTTTCTCAACGGTTTCTCCTTCTGGTAATCACTAATCTTGGGAGGACGAAAACAATTTAAAAATGCAAACAACAAAAGCAGACAGATACATCTACGAATAATAAACAAGAATCTTCGCTAACCCTATAGAAAGACAAATTGCAAAGCTAATCAATGAAGTCATCTTTCAAATAGACTGAAAACCTCTGCAATACCCTCGATGACTCTGTATTCAAGTGAATATGGTATTCGGAAAGATTCGCCGAATCTGGGCTGATGAAAAACGGGACGATTATCACCTCCGAATTGAATAATAGTTTTTGCATATATTGGATAATTGGGATGAATTCAAGACGAAAACGTAAAGAGGGGCCTCCTGTGGTAGAAGATCTTATTGTTTCTTCAGGGAAAGCAGTTTCGAAGTCGACAGGACGGAAGGGGAGTCAGAGTAATTCAGAGTTTACAGAGAAACGAAAGGATTCAATTCTTAATCCTGATTATGATGATAATGTGAAGATTCATTCATAATGGTGATGGATAGACTGAAGATTTAATTATTTCAGAACGACATAAAGGGAAATGGAGTTGTTCTATTATGGATGATCGGGCTCGGTTGTATATCATTACGATTTCAACTTTTCTCTTCGGTATTGTATGTGTCCTATACTTTTTCAACCATAGGCATCTTTGACATTCGGTTTATGGCTTCTCCTATCACCTCCACCAAAGAAAGGCAAATTCCAAAGTGGACTTACTGCTGTAATTATTGGAGTCCTATGTAGTACAATTATTTGGAGATGATCTGTAGTATTTGCGCCTGCTTCCTATGGAGTAACACGCATTATTCAGATGATTAGTCAAAGTAGAAAGAATCGACAGTCCAAGAGCATTAAGGATGATCAGAATTCTTATCATGTAATAACCAAAGTGTGATCAGTAGCATGTACCATTATTCTGTTTCCTCAAACAGTCTATAATCCATCATAGTATTTACGTCGCGAAGTTGCCTTGGGTTTCGTGTAGTTAGGAGAACCATACATTAAATCATCATACGTTGATGCTAGGTACTCCTATACAATTATTTTCACAACCAAATCCTGTACTCGTGTCTTTGGACCTGTATCACCCGTTCCTTTTCTATCCATTAAAAATCCATTAATTCATCACTTTAAGGATGTTGTACTAGCAATGATCGTGTCTCGACTTAGAATCAACTTCGTTTCCAACTCTTACGTTATATATTGTTTTGAATGAGTGCCCTTAGGGGTATCATGGTTCTCTGTTGAGGGACTATTTGCAGGTTGTGGAGTGGAATACACTTTCTATCTATTATTCACAAATCAAAATCCATACCTCGTAATGTGACAAAATAGCGTCTAAATGTTTATTACTTTCTTTTCGATTCAACCTAGATATTCACTTTCATACCAAGATATCACGATTTATGACTTGAATCGGACCTTCTATCGCTTCTATACTCTTATTCCTTTCTTTCGTCTACTTGTCGGACGATGGAGACTTTGGAGGCTTA
>OCQB01002581.1_pt1 | contig 11892 bp, 19 predicted proteins | sample 1538631 | NCBI WGS metagenome assembly OCQB01 (sample SAMN04571713, study PRJEB22368) | human gut metagenome | biome: human gut; material: stool | host: Homo sapiens | place: Luxembourg | collected 2012-10-19 | reverse complement strand
CACACAGTCTGAACTCGTTCGAACGAATGCATTATCAGTCCTGTCTCATCTTATTCTAAACGATATGGTTCGTGTGAAAGGGCAGATATCAAGACTTGTTGTCCTCTTGGAAGACCCTTCAGAGCGGATTCGAACTCTAGCGAAAGTGTTCTTTACTGAATGGGGGAAACGTGGAAACAATCCAATTTACAATGTGTTACCAGAATGCATTTCCTCATTACTGGAGATGCCTGAAATCAATTATGAACAGTTTCAACGACTTATTCGCTTTTTGATTCATTTTGTTGAAAAGGTGTCGTTTTTTGTCATTCCATAATATCAAGGATAAACAACAAGATCAACTTGTAGAGAAGCTCCTTCAACGTCTTCCATTAACAACAGATCCGTATAAGTGGAAATGCTTGTTATTCTGTGTGCATTGTCTTCCAACTACAAACCATTCTCTCTCTAAGTTCCTTCAGAATCGTCGTTATCTGAAGAATGTGTTACAGAGCCAAGAAGCCAAGGAGATGATGGTCCAGATTCTAGCAAAGGTGAGAATCCTGTGTGGAGTTGAAGACTAGTTGAAACGGTCAATGAAGCCAGAGCAACAGGCTCAAATGGATGAATTTCAGAGGTTTTTGAATGAATGTGGTGAGGAGATGGAAGTGAATTCAACACCTCGGAAGGAGAGAATGGCAACCCCAGTGAAGGACAAAACAGTAACTCCAGCAAAGGACAAAACACCAACCCCAACAAAGGACAGACTAGCTACTCCAGCAAAGGACAGAATAACTACTCCAGTGAAGGAGAAGTCTGTACCAATAGTTGAATCTCAACTCAGTGCAAAGAAGAGGAGTTTACATATGACAGAATTAGAAGAAGGAACAGTGAAAAGTGTATGTCGAGAAGAGAGTGATGATTCTGTTTTAGTTACAAGGAAACATAGAACAATCGCATTCAGTGATTCAGAATACTTGTGTTTGTATCAAACATTATCATATCTTTTCTAGAGAAGGATCTATTGTACACAGCACCTTGTTTCTTGATTTGAGTTGTCGTTTCAAAGATTGATTTGTGATATCATGATACAACTTCAATAGAATGATGTTAAATTGAGATCGATGTGATTTGTTCATCAAATCTCCATCAACAAATGACAACACAGTAACAATCTCTCTTTGTAAAGCTGTATCCTCGATCCGTGTTACAGCTACTGTAGCCAATTTTTCTAAGAATCCAATGACAGATCGGTGATATGCGTGGGATGTCTTCTTCTCTGACTCTTCTCCTTCAGGTCCCTCGCTCTCACTTGCCACGTAATTCCTCTTCTCAGCTTTTGAGTTATCCATTGTCATGAAGGTTCTATGTATCATTCGCTCCTCTCATCCCAACATGAAGTATTTGCCTATCTGACTGATCATTCCAAACCGATCTGGTATGCCAGCTTCTTCTATTCCCTTAATTGTATAAATAGCCGCTTCTTCCAACAATACACAATTCCGGTCGATTTCTGGATTACAATAAGAAGGAAAGAAAACAGCCAATGTTTGTCGTATATGTGTTCGTTTGATTGTAGACGAATCAAACAAACTATCAATGAACTAGAATAATCATTCATTACAGTAAAATGAGATTGGAAAGTGATAGAATGGAACGGGTTTTATCAAACAGGAACAATTTACAAAATGCCTCACATGCGACCCATTGTAATCTCTCATTACTATGGAACACATATGCATTTAAACTATCCAATATCTCCTTTAGTGAAACTCCCATGTCTGCATCATGTTCTGTTGTTTGTTGCATATCTCCATACACAATAGTAATATCCGTTAATCCTTCTATCGCACAACATTGGACCTCCAGATCCTCATCCTCCTCAAGAACCATGCATAACAACAAAGAGGTGAATTGACATGCAATCTCCTAATTCTCATTCTACACATTTGAAATTACTCGTCTCATGATAGCTGCAAGAACTAATCCTTTGACTGCTTCTTGTCGGAGAATGGCAACAGGTGATTGAAGATTCACTTTGATCACACGATCAAAAAAAGCTTGGATTTCTGGCATTGTAAATGCATTGGATGAAATGAGTTTAAAGGTGCTTTGAACGAGATATAACATAAGAAGTTGGATCTGATCCTACTCTTCATCTCGTTTGTTAATCTTACATCACCTTCCACAACATCTTCCAAATCTGAGAGCATCAATGAAACTTCGCTATGAATTATCAACCTATCCCTCCATTACCTCAAAAAGGAAGCTTCTCCATCCAATAAATTCAATAATGCTTGGAGAAGCACATGTACATGGTCTGATTCTATCACCAAGTCCATACGAACTCCCGCGGGAATCGATAAAATATGACGTACCAAATGAAGAATCTCATTTTTGCAAATCTCATCACTTACATCCAAGTACTGGAGACATTGGATCATATTCCGAAACACAATCTTATCAGTATCTTCACTGCTAACAGAATCGCGAATATGACCACAAAACACAGGAACATCTGAAATCAATTGATCGATGGATGATTCAAGCTGATGTTCAAAGAAATAACGTACTGCAGAGTACAGATAAAAACTTGTTAGCGATGTCAATTGAGATACCGAGATTGAAGCCTTTTTCGTGAATGAGGGTGTGTGATGATTTGATTCATAGGTAAAGACGGCATTCAAGAACAATTCACCAGCAGTCTCATCTTCCTCTACAGCTAGCAGTGATAATACTATTAAAATGTCATTCTTTGAACACCAATTATCGATCAAAAGTGCTTCAGTTGCTTTCACAACAACATCATTTCGATCTTGTAGACAATGTAGAATTGAATGTCGCATCTTAATTGGCAGCTGCTGAATCAATGCATGATCCTTCAAGTTTTTCAAAATTGCTAATCGAACCATGATGTCTTCGTCTCTTAACCGATATGCAATACTATCGATTGTCAAGGGATGAACAAGAATGTGTTCAGCATACAGAACCCGAATTGACGCCACTGGCTCATACAACATATTCTTGTTTAATAGTGTCAGTACTTCCTCATCGGGACTCAACGGATTCTGAAGAAGACATAAGCCTGTGGCTGCAGCAGTACGGACAGCAATCACTTTATCTCGACTCCTTTCCATATACACTTGCTTCAACTTCCGAATGATCTTCTCTTCTAGATCCAGTTCTTTTGAATGAATCAAGACTTCGTTGACCACTTGAAGACATCGCATGCGAACAATCCTATCTTTTGTCTTTGTATAGCAAAGGAGATCCTACAACATAATTTCAAATATCCAGTCAAACTTCGATAATCAGCGGGGCCAGCATTGGAACTCGCTCATTTCCCATACAACGACTTGTAGACACTGCAATAAATTGAATGAGCTTCCCAATATCCCTGCTGGATCCCTTTGCCGTTAGTACAGTGTATATACAATTGGAAAACTGCGCAACAAATGATTCTGGGGTATGACAGTAATAATTTGCCAGCAGTTCGCCATACTGATCCTGTTTCTGCGGTTCCTCCTGAATGACTCCGAAGACTCGATAGACAAAATGTTCCTCCTGCAAATAATCCGTTGACATTGAAACACAACTTGGATCAGTCTTCGTTTGCAGAATCACTTCTCCTGCCAAATGGAAAACAGGTGAACCCCTTTTGAATCCTGTAAGAATGTAGACAAAATCTCGAAATTGGGGAAGGATGTCCTCCTTTAGGTCATTCTCTTGTTTTAGATCAGCGTATGTTCGATTGTGTTCATTTATCAATAGAAAATTCAAAACCTAAAGAATTGAATACTTTCTCGGTGCCTCGTAGCAGTTGTAGGCCTTTCGGATCTGTCTTATTGTGTAGTGTTTTCTTCTCTCAGTTCCTTCCTTCCTCAATTCAAAGAGTCGTGTGAAATGATGGAACGGGAAATCGAGACTACAGGAGTCAACAATTACTGTTTAGAAGAAGTGGTCACTTCTGAGAATGATTCTTCGTCTGAGAATGACTCTTCAGATTCTTCCTCTTCGATGTCTCAAGAAAGCAACAATCCTAAGGTGGAAATGGTAGAATCACTGATTAATTATGATTGTAGACATTTGCTATGGCTCCTCTGGAAACAGTAGATCTAATCAACTCTCTTGAGAATACGCTGCCTGATCCAACAAACCCCAAAGATTCTCTCGTAAAAGAATTGTAACATAGAATGTGTTTGAGGAACAAACACTTAACAGGAACGAGCAGGAACCATAGAAATCTTGACGATAACGAGGGCAAAAACAAGTTCGATTATTGCCATAGACAAAGAAGCCACCACGTTTTCCTTTCCAATTTCCAATAGCTTTCGCACAGGGAATCTCATACACTGTGACCCTTTGTTGAAGTAACGCATCTGTACTACTACTGCGTAACTCTTCTGCTCTTGTATACAAAGTATTACATGCACTAAGGATACTAGGATCAAAGAATCCCTGAGGAGGAAGAACACGATAGCCAATCTGTCTACCATGTTAGCGTCATCAATATACTAGTACTTGCAAATCGTAGTACCTTCAGCTTCTCGAATCATCTCCTCAGGAATCTCCTTCTCATTCAACACAATAAAATCAAGATGATTATTGAAAGACACAGTTAGCTACAAATTACCTTACGAAGCAAGCATCTACACTAATATACATGATCACATTCCCTGTTCCCTCACAAGTAGAACAGCGGATCATTCCATCTCCGTCACATTTCTTACAACGAAGACTACCCTCACCATTACAATGGTAACAGCGGACTCTTTCTTCTCCAAAATCATATCCTCTTCCATTACACATGGCACAAGTCTGGCGTCCACGTCCACTACACTTCTTACACTGAGTGCGGCCATGGCCAGTACAACCGGAACAAGATTGGACATACTCTGTATGAGGAACAGCAACCTTAATGGTTTTTTCTTCAAACAATGGAGGTGGTTGCACAGGAACGTCCCAGGGCTGAGGAGGCTGACCATTGTTACAACTATCGATCTATCGATGATTTCATTTACAAACCCTAACGAGTCCACCGCGGAAAGGACGACTCTTCCATTTGTATTCTCGTTTCTCCATGTATGTCTCCCAAGTACAATAGTAGCATGTCCACGTCTCCATCTACATCCACAACGACTAGTAAGTGTTACATCCTCAATAGCCATTTTGTTGACAGCCGTTTTTCCCCAAAACAGTTTGGTACTTACAAGTTTCTTGAGAGACTCGCGCATGTCTTCTCCTGTAATGACCTCCTTATTGTAGGGTAGTGCCGTCATTACCACGTCATCTACTAATAATAACTACATGATCCGTTTCCACTTCCAGGCTTTGGTAAGTTATTTGCTGGAACAGCTACTGAACCTCCGCTACTAGTATTATAGCCCTACACTTAATCACATGACTTGAGTGCACTTGAATATTGGGAGCGAGATTTCCCATAGGCTGTGCTGATGGAATAGAAGCAGGATCTAGATTAGGAAACATCTTTAGTAGATATCATGATGAACATGCAGTGTGGGATCCCATGATTATTATTCATTCATTGAACATTTGTTGCCGAAAGCCTTACTAGACTCTACGTATCGATTCTCACATTGAATAAGGATCGAGTGCGAGCCATTCTTGAGAAATTGATGCGTCAAGAGAAATGTCGATTTTCAATGATACTGAGTGTGCAGATGTTAATGGTGAATGCCATTATATTGAGGAGATGACATTAAACCATTTTCTCACCGTATGCATCGTTTTCTTTGGTGTCGTAAGTATTGCTAGAATCTTTCTAACGTGAAGTACGTCATATTTATGCTTATCCTCTATTGCGGATTGAGCTCTAGATTAGCTCATTACAAGAAACTCCCAAGACACAACCTTGATATTGGAAGGGAACGATTATCAGCAGTACGTGACTTGTCTTATCGATTCATGTGGTAGCAAATGAAAAAGAAAGCAAATGCAAGTCGACAACGGATAAAACGGATGGTTTTCAAACCGCTGGAAGCATCAGATAAAAGTTATGGAGCTGTTTGTATGGATAGGTGGATGATGTAAGTGTAGTTAATGAAACGACGGGAGAATATTCCCTTTTGAACTACCAAGCAGCTGTAGCAATCTCATATCAAACACTAGAAGATGATATCAGTAAACAGTATCCTAATCTCAAACGGACAAGTAAACAGGATCTTCGATCGTACGTGAAATTCTTACAGACCCAATTTCCAAAGTTAACAGATACTGTTTGCGAGAACTATGTGTTTTCTTACAGTAGGGGTAATTTGTAGGTGAAAACATATGAACTTGCTAAGTTCAGTGATCATGAATGGACAGCAGAGATGTTTGAAGAGTGGTATGGGTTCTTTCGCGAATTTGCCAATTCGTTGACTCTTCCTTCTGAAAACTATCAGATGAGTGATCCGCGCAGTCCTCTTATCTACAATTATTCTCAAAAGGGAATTGGTCTTGGTGATGAATTTGAAAGTTCGGAAGACAGTGATTCTCTCGTTATGAACATGAATCATCATGAAGACGAATTCGATTAGCCTTGTTTCCAACAAACACACCAATAACCAACAAATATGTTGTAAGGGCGTGCCTAGTTATGTTTCTGTTTCTTTCGAATGGCAATTACCTTACATCTTACTTGCTGATACGAACGATCGTAGCCATACAAACTCTTCATCAGCGACTTTATCTCGCCGTAAGCCTTCCCGTAGGTCTTCATAAGAGCCATCAAGCATCCCAACTCCTCTGGTGACCATGGAGCAAGATTCTTATTCTCGATCTCCAATCTTTCCTTGATTTGCTTCTTACTGCGATTTAAACGCATATAGAGCTCTTCTTCAGAAATGATTCCTTCACGAAAAGTACGGAGAATTGCCTTCTCCTTGTCATTCCACGCATTCTTATTAATATTCTTAGTCATACGGTTATAGTGTTCACGGCACTGTTTCGCTGTCAAGCCATCACCCATTAGCTTAGAGATCTTCTTCCACTCGCATCCATACTCATCAACCAGAGAGCGCAGCTTATGATTTTCATCTTCCGACCACAAATGCTTTGCACGACGTGTCTTGCAACCAGTAGAAGATCCAGCAACATGTGATTCCTTACTCTCGTCTTCGATAGAATAATCCTCAATGGACTCATCAGTACTCTGTTGATCTTGATTAGGATTAAAATTCATATCGTTTGGATATGAATTTTGGTCCAGGTCAGGATAAACAGTGTATTGATTTCCATTCAGATGATTCTCGTGAATATCATAAGGGTCAGAGGTATCAAAAGGGGATGACAACACTGCTGCTTCGAGTGACAGCTCGTTTGGAAGAACTATTCTGTCGTCACAAAAATCCAAAGGAAGCGAATAAAACCCAAAAGACAGGCTCGAATCCTCAGAAGAAAACTGATCAGGCGAATCCAAGTCCAATTCAGGAGCACTATGGTCAGAGCTACTTGGATCCATAAAGCTAGGTTCCGCAACAGCCTCCACAACAATTGGTTCAAACCAATTTCCCCCAAACTCGTCCACCCCAGAGCCCTCAAAGGAATCACTCGACATTTTGCAGTAAACCAAGGAATTAATATTTTGGTAAGAAAAAGAATGAACCATACGTTAATTTCCACTCTGGTTCCACGGTTATTCCTAATGATACTGGGACTATTGTTCCACGGTTATTCCTAATGATACCGGGATTATTGTTCCGCATTTCTCTAATTCCTTGAAATTAGTCGTTGATTCAACAAACAAGAGAGGAATAATTGTTAACAATATACTCATAGGCCTTTCTGATTTCAATAAACTGTTTCTGAGCCTCCTCACTTGGATTCTTGTCGGGATGGTATTGGAGAGCCAGGAAGTGAAACCGTTTCTTGATTGCTTCCAAAGAATCCGTTATTCGGACTCCTAGTTTATCACAACAATCTTCATATTGCGTCTTAAGCATTCCAAATCCAGGATCGTATCGGAAGGGACGAACAGGTTCCAGCGGAGGTGATGAGAAAGAACCAAATAGTGTTCCAAATAGACTCTTACTCTTTGGATTTGATGACTGTGGGACTGAGGATGATTGCCAATGTGCTTGGTTTCCCAATTCCTTCATCACCTCCATGATGCGTTCTGACACCTTGGAATCTCCAGTTTTTTGTAGCACAGTCTTCAGATCAGCAATAGCTTCTTCAAAGCGATCTAATCGGAGGTAGCATTCTGCTCGGTTTTGAAGACAAGACACATCCAACGACTGGTTCAATACAACTGTGTAATCATCTAGGTCCCAATACAAACATAATTCTCACCACAAGCGCCTTGAATCGCAGTTCTCCTCGTCGTTGATACGCTCTCTGCAAAAGATGATATCCAATTTGTGTTCCCTTCTGCAGTTCGGACTGGATTAGATCAATTGTCTGTGTGAGAGTGGATTCAGCCTTCTTAGGAATCGCTGTAGCTTCATCCAAATATTGTAATTCTAATTCTTGAAGTTGTTCAATGAATTCTAAGAGATTTAGTAACACAGGATTCAGTGATGAAGTAGATTGTCGGATACGAACATCCAGAGACATAGCAATTGGAAGTTGACAACGTTGGAGGAAGATTAGTAGAACGAGATACATCTATGCATCACTTGTTCTTCACAAAGATACAAATGTTGAATCGAATGCTTCCGTATTCTTTGACTCGTGATAGAGTGAAGAAGCCAGCCGAATAGACGAGAGATTGTGTTGACTTTCCATATGACAAAACCATGGACAGACTTCTTGTAAAAGCGAATAGGCTTCTTCGGTCTGATTATCTTTCACATAGCACCGAAGAAGTAACAGAAATGGTGTTCGCCAGTAGGGAGAACATTCACGGCACACAAGCAGAGGACGTACAGCTTTCTCAGGTTGATTCACAGCAAGCCATTGACGAGCACGAGTTAACTCTTGCTCACATTTGCTTACTGCTTCTTTTGTTGCTTTAATTTGAGTTCGGAGTTCATCCTCACATGGGTTGGTTCTGGCCGCATCTTCACATTCCTGCAGTAGTGAATATGAAGTTGAGAGATCCCCAATCAAGAGATGACACTCTGCCAGTCGTTCCGATGCAAGAACACTTGGATGGCATTTGGTGAGATACTTCCAGTGAGTCAAAGCGTCTGATATTCGCATCTCCTGTAGACAACACTCAGCAAGCTTTTCAGCCACAGTGTCATAGGATGTTGGATCTAACTGAACACATTCTTGAAAACATTCCATTGCAAGAGCATAACTACAGATCACATGATCATTCTACAATCACTTCTTCACAGCAAAGAGTTCATTTCCTTGATTAGATCGATTCAATACCTTGTTTTTCATTCTATGCTTGATATCTCCTCATTGCATTTACAATCGTGTTTGTTCCTTCTCCAGTAGAGTCCGAATAGCTGCGTCTTCTCTCAGTTTAAGACTTTTTGTGAACGCTTCTACAGCTCGCTCACTGTCACCCAATTGGCTTGAGTACTCTCCCAGCAATTGGTAATTCAGAGGATTGTTCCGATCATATTCACATGCCTTCAGAATTGCAGACATAGCTTCTTCATTGTTGGTCAATCGATCCTTCTCATAGAGCATTCTGTAACAACTTGATAGGAGAGGGAAACAAGCAATTGTGAGATCCGATAGGAAAAACTGAAGAGAAGATTCATTCAGTGGATGAGAGAACTCTCTAGCATGTTCAGCATACTTCAAGAGATAGCGAACAGCTGAAATCGATTTCAATTCACTTGAGAGACTCTGAGCAATCGTTAGAATCCCTTCATATTGTCCATCCTGCAGCAATACTTTTAGTGCTAGAATTGTCTACATTAGAAGACTAATCCTATTCGTACTAATGATCGATTTTCGTTCTTATAATACTTCACTGTATTCAGATTCAAACGAAACAAATCCTTTGATTCCTTTCCTTCCATTCCTGAATATAACCGCGGAAATAGAACCTTAATGAGGTCGCGACCCAACAGAGGTTCATGAATAGCTACAATACTTGTCAATAGAAGCTTAAAGCATTTGGGATAGTGTGAGAAAGGACTGTGATTATCCAACAGAGACGCTAAAATAACAGTATGACGTCCTTCTGCTTGAATAGCTTCCATTTTCCTCACAGTGTCTCTCAGCTCTCTCAGTTCTGTTACTAATTGTCGTCCCACAGGATCACGATATATGAGACTCACTTCCGAAGAGGGATACTGCTCGAACTGATCAAAATGACGACATGCCCTGAATATGAGACAATGAACAACTCAGTTACCTCCCCAATTTACCTAGAGACATGTATTCAGCTGCTAGTTGGAGTGAAGATTTCGCTGATGGTTGCAAGGAAGTCTCCAGACGTCTCACACGCTGAACATCTTCATCAATCGCCTCAAATTCAAGTATCTGACCTTCTTCTAGCAACTGAGGCACATTACAATCAAAGGCAATCCCTAAAAACAGTAGAGGGACCAAATAGATGGAAGAAGAGAAGACTGTGGCTGATTGAATGAGTATCTGCCATGAATCGATTCGAAATACTTCACGAATATTATTCAGACAAAGTTGGTTAAAAAGAGCTTGCTGAATATGACTGCTGTGGGGCTTCCAGCGACTAACTCCACTGAGGATTTGCTGAACGTCTCTCGCTGCTACACTCAATAAAAACTCTTCTTCAATTGACACTATATGTTGGGTAAATGATATGCGTTACGGTATTGGGAGAGTTGAGAGGATGGATTCGGTTGAAAGAGGACTTGGAGAAGAACAACGTCTGACTTGGTTTGTGCTTGAGATAGATCATCTAAAAACTTGGAGTACTGGAGGTACTCAACAGAAATAGAAGAGATCTGGGAGAAGATACTGTCGATGATAACTTCTTCTCTCGGTGAGTGACATGGAATCAAGAGAAAATGATGGAATGGATTCATCCACACACTTTGAAAGGGAACTGATATTGATCCAAGAAGCGGTAGTTTGCTAGAAATAGCATGATATGTTAAGATAAAACGAACAAACTGACCTAAAGGATATGATAGCCTGCGGGTCAATTCCCTGTGGATTGTCAAAGAGCAATATTTGTAGAAAACTATTAGCAGTATTGAGAGAAGCATATTGATCAAATCGAATCGGAAAGATAGGACTATGGTGTCAATCATCGTTGAAATGTACTGAGTTGAACAAATAGACACCGATTGAATTGTAACAAGAGATTTCCGATTATTATTCACTAAAAGAACAACAACAAGAACATCCTTGTCGTTCCATATCCAATCACAACACTCCACTCCAAGCTACAAAATGAGAACTACCAAGTTAAAACATACACTGAAGGATTCCTTAGGATCGGCCTCACAAACAACACTATTGACTCCTTTAAAAAAGAAATCAACTGTCTGTCGCAGTGAGTCCATCAAAATGCAAGAAAAAGTGATACCAACTTGAAAATGAGTAATATGCAAAGTCTCAACAAACATCTCTTATCGATTCAATCGAACTAAAGTATCAAATTCCAACATCCATTCATGGAACATGTATGTAAACTTCTCATGTTGGGGATATGCTTGTTTTACAGCTTTTTGACACTGTGCATAAACATAAAGGAATTCTAAATAATCTCAGAAGCAAGGATATGATCAGATTCCCAACAGTGGTGAAGAACAGTTTCTTCTCTTCATTCGAAGCGTGTTTCTGTTGCAATCGAGTCCATGCAAGATGAAGGATACAATATTCCCGTAACTGGTACATCTCAACAATCGCTTGAGCATCCTCAGGAATCAAGTTATGTTGTTTTAAATCCACTATTTTTAACTCATTCTATTCATATCAACTGGAATTCTGACCATCCTTTTCTGCTCGTTGCATCTGTTCCATTACATAGTCATTGTTCTCCTCTCGAGTCTAAACATCACTCTATCTCCTATTCAT
>OCQB01002573.1_pt1 | contig 11920 bp, 7 predicted proteins | sample 1538631 | NCBI WGS metagenome assembly OCQB01 (sample SAMN04571713, study PRJEB22368) | human gut metagenome | biome: human gut; material: stool | host: Homo sapiens | place: Luxembourg | collected 2012-10-19 | reverse complement strand
CGTCTTCGCGCGAAGAGCGCTCCCAGGCTGCGATGGCAGTGGGATACCGGCGTTTATCATACCATAGGTTTCCCAGGTAATAAAGTGCTTTGGGGGCTTTTCCTGCAAAGTCGACTACACACTGAAGGGCTTCTATCGCTTCCAGGGCATTGGGGAAACAATAATCGGCCGGTTCTTTTTCGGCAGTGGCAATGGCTATTTGTGCTTCGGCTGTTTTTCCTAGACGGATCAGGCACCAACTCTTGTAATAATGTAAGAGTGTCTGTTCACCGACAGGTTGGGCAATGGCAAGTTCGGCTACAGCCAGTGCTTCTTCAAATCGTCCGGCAGAAGTATAGTCGAGCACCAGTGCTTCGTAATCGGGTGCTCCACGCTTCATTAGGTTCCGAAGTTGGAGCAATACTGTTTCATTCCGGGTGATCAGGTATTTTTCGAACAGGCAACCGAAGTTGAATGCATCTGTCTTCAAGGAGTCTTCTATCCAGGCAAGAGCCTCCTCTTTTTGTTCGAGATGGCGGAGTATGATTGCTTTCAGATGGCGTCCGCGCAGATTGTGCCAGTTGTGGAGAAGGGATTTTTCAATCTCTTCGAGAGCTTCTTCCCAATTGCTGCGGGACACGGAAATCTGGGCCAGCGAATAGTAGCCTGCGTCTTGCCATGCCGCGTTCCAACACGATTTATAGAACGAATCGTAGGCCTCATCATCTTTTCCCTGAAATTTTAGAGCAAGTCCGAGGTTATAGAAAGCTTCTCCATCATAGGGGTTAGGATTCTTTTCGGTGAGTCGGGCAATGGCATTCCGAAGATATGGTTCAGCCTGCGCAAACTCTCCTTTGCATATCAGCCATAGTCCCATGGCGTTGTTGCAACGTGCATCTCCATTGTCTCGGCGGAGTGCTTCCCGATAATAGTCGGTCGGGCAATAAGTGGCATGACGATATTGTTCCAGATGCAGTCCGGTCAGATAGAGTTCTTCGTTGGTTTTGATCTCTTCCGGTGCAAGGGCGGGTTTGGCTGCTTCCGGAACTGCTTTGATTGTTTCCGGTTCGGCCTTCCAACTTAGCTTTTTTCGTCCGTTGGTATCGTAGATAATGACTTCCGCTTCGTGAAGATCATTTATGGGGATTAGCCGGTCGAATACTTGTTCAGGCGAGAGGCTACCGATTTCCTCAAAGCGTATAACACCCGCTTGACGGACTACGATGCGTAATCCTTGCTGAGCCGAGGTGGCAAACAGCTTCAAACGACATTCTTCTCCTTCGGTTTCCAGATTCATTAAGAGTTCGGAGGAGGCGTTTTTCACAACTCCCAATTCCCGATAGGGCATGAAGTATTGGGTAAAAGTCTTCTCTTCATAAGGTTGCAACCAACTGAAGTCCGGTTGATTGTCCGTATAGACTCCGGTCATCAGTTCTATGTACGGACCGTCAGCATCAGTCAGGTTGCGGTCCCATGCCTGTCCGAAATCCCCGTTTCCCCAGGTCCATTGTTTTTTTCCGGGAGATATGTGATGATTGGCCACATGCAGGACACCTGCCTGTGTATCATTTTCGTACCCGCCTACAAAATTATAGTTAGACCGGATTGCCATGTAGGAGGTGGGTACGGGAATATTTTTATATCTGGAAATATCTACGCCGGCAGAATAATCCATTTTATAGTAGGTTCCGGTAGCAATAGGATAACGAGACACGTCCCGTTTTCCATGATCGAATACAGCGTTGACATCCGACGGGAATACTGACTGATAGCAGTCATTGACCGCTACGGCCGGATTGGCCCACCAAAGGAAAGTTTGTGGAAGCGGAGTCGGGTTGGAAACTTTTCCTTGTATCTCGAGTACGGCACGTCCCGGGCGGAGTGTAAATCCGGCTGTTCCTTTTTGACCGAACATCCGTTCCCGTTCGCTTACCCATACAACGACACTTCCGTCTTTACATCGTTCGATGCTGTAGTCCACCGGCAAGAAGGTGCTGGGACGGTGATGTTGAGGCCAGTTGAACTCAATGCCTCCGGAGATCCAGGGACCGGTGAGTCCTACCAGTGCCGGCTTTATTACGTGATTGTAATAGATAAAATGCCGTTGCTTTACCTTGTCGAATGCCATTTGAATACGTCCTCCCAGTTCGGGCAGGATCATGACTTTGATGTATTCGTTCTCCAGCCATACGGCATGATAACTTTTCTCTTCGCAGGTATCTTCAATTTTCTCGATGACCGGATACGGATATACGACTCCGCTGCTTCCCTGGTAGACACGTTTCTCCAGGAACATCGGGTTTTTCTCAGGGCGTCCGATGCCATAGGTAGGGAGCAGGATGTCTTCCTCCCATACATTAACACTTTCTTTCATCTTGTTCTATGTATTATTTGATTAATTCTTTTTCTATTTCTTCCAGTGTTTTCCCTTTTGTTTCGGGCAGGTTTTGGCGTATGAACAGGAATCCGGCCAGGCAGATACCACCGTATAGCCAGAAAGTTCCTTCGGCACCTATACTTTCATTCAATACCGGGAAGGTATAGGTCAGTATGAAACAAGCCACCCAAAGGAAGAAGGTAGAGATGGCTATAGCCATACCTCGTATTTTCACGGGGAAGATTTCGGATAACACCACCCAGACTACCGGGGCAAGTGACATAGCATAGCAAGCGATGGCAAGTACCACCAGTAGAAGCATGGGTAAACCGTTTACATCCAGGAAGTAGCAGGTTCCCAATATAAGGTAAATCAGCGCTAATCCTGCCGAACCGATCAGCATCAGTGTACGACGTCCCCATTTGTCTACCGTATAGATGGCGACGAACGTAAATATCACATTAGTAATCCCGGTCACTACGATGTTCATCAGTACATCGGAAACGGCATATCCGGCTGATGAAAAGATCTCGTGGGCATAATTGAAGATAACATTAATGCCGCACCATTGCTGGAATATGGCCAGAACGATTCCAATGATCAGTACTTTGCGCATTTTCGGGCGGAAGACCGATTTCCATTCGTTGTTTTGCCGGTTGCCTTGAGATTGAGTGAGTTGGTTCAGTTCTTCCAGGGTTTGGCGGGCATACGTTTCCCCTCCGATGCGTGTCAGTGTCTTTTGTGCTTTCTCCTGTTGATGGACGGTAGCCAGCCAACGGGGACTTTCGGGGATGGTGAACGATAACAGGAAGAAAATTCCTGCCGGGATCAGTTCTGCCCAGAACATCCATCGCCAGGCCCATTGCACACTTGTTTCGCTGAGTATATCGGAACCTTGTGTGTAGTATTCCCCGATTTGCCAGTTGGCCAATTGTGCCAATAAGATACCTAATACGATGGTGAGCTGGTTGAGCGATACGAATTTGCCGCGTACATGGGCAGGAGATACCTCTGCAATATATACGGGAGAAATGTTGGATGCGATGCCGATGCCCAATCCTCCTACAATGCGATAGAAGATGAAGTAGGAAAAATGATCGACTGCTCCCGTACCCCAAGCCGAAAGTGCAAACAGGAATGAGGCTATGACAAGCATCTTTTTGCGTCCGTATTTGTCGCTCCAGATTCCTGAGAGCAAGGCTCCTGCCAGGCAGCCTATCAGTGCGCTGCTCATAGCCCAGCCACGTAAAGCCGCAGAGTTTTCAATACCAAAGAAAGGTTCATAGAAGATTTTAGCTCCTCCGATAACAACCCAATCATAGCCGAACAGTAATCCGCCCATGGCTGAGACGATGCAGATAAGTAGTAAATAGCCTCGTGTCTGTTTCATGTTATTAAATGGTTTAATTGATATTGCAAAGTAAGCGGGTTTGAGAATAGAAATAAATAGAGAAACCGATTAAAAAGATGGACTATATTTCTTTTTTATCTCTATATTTGTGACGTGAACCGATGAATCTTATTAGTATGGCAAAACAAAAAGACGGCTTTCTGGGCGAACAGGCATTGGTGTTGCCTCCTACCATTGTGCAACGTATGAAGACTGATCCTGCAACTTCTATACTCTATATAACCGATATAGGCTATTATCCAAAGGCTTATAATCACTTTCGGGAGCGGGAAACTCCGATTGACCAGTATGTGTTTATCTATTGTACGGAGGGTAGGGGATGGTTCAGTCTCGATGGGCAGAAACACCCGGTAGTGCCTAACCAATACTTTATACTTCCTGCAGGACTTCCTCATGCGTATGGCGCTGATGAAAAGGAACCATGGACAATTTACTGGATTCACTTCGGAGGAACACTTGCTCCGCTTTATTGTACGCATCGTACCTGTAGGCTCACGGATATAAAACCGGGAATGCATTCGCGTATTAGTTACCGGACAGAACTGTTTGAGGAGATCTTTCGGGTACTGAAGATGGGGTATAGCTTGGAGAATCTTTCATATGCCAGCTCTGTATTCCATCATTATTTGGGATCATTGCGCTATCTCAGAGAGTATCGGGAGGCTTTTTCAGAGCATCGTCCGGCAGGAGAAGAAGATCCTGTAAATGCAGCTATTCATTATATGAAGGAGAATCTGGGCAAGAAGCTGACTTTAGCCGAGCTGGCTGATTACACGGGGTATTCATCCTCATATTTCTCTAATCTGTTTTTGAAGCGTACAGGATATGCCCCATTGAGTTATTTTAATCAGATTAAGATTCAGAAAGCCTGTCAGTTTCTCGATTTTACCGATATGAAAGTGAATCAGGTCTGTTATAGAGTGGGTATTGAAGATGCTTATTATTTTTCACGGCTGTTCAGCCAGATAATGGGAATGTCTCCCAGGGAATATAAAAAGGTAAAGAAAGGATAAAAGGAAGACAGCAAAGAAGAAAGGTGTGTCGAAACTCGTATTCACCACGGATTATCACAGATTAAGAGTGTTGATAACCAATGACGGGAAATTCACTCTGTGCTACTCTGTGTCCTCTGTAGTGAGTTCCGACACGCCTTCCTTCTGATAAATACTACATTTTTATTTTCTCTGCCAGTCTGATGTCTTTAGAGGAGGCGCCTACTAGAATTTCAAATTCACCTTTTTCAAATACCCATCGGTTTTGTTTGGCGTTGAAATACTGGAATGCGTCTTCACTCAAACCGATTTCTATCTGTTTGCTTTCTCCTGCTTTCAGATATACCTTGTCGAAACCTTTTAATTCTTTCAAAGGACGTGGCTCTTTAGATTGCATGTCGCGTACATAAAGTTGAGCGACTTCATATCCGTCTCGCTGTCCGGTATTGGTTACAGTGAATGAAACGACGAGTTGCTTCTGTTTTTTATCCGTCATACGGATGTTGAGGCCCGAATAGTCAAAGGTGGTATACGAAAGACCGAATCCAAAAGGGAAAAGGGGTTCGATACCTTTTTGATCGTATCCACGGTAACCGGTGAATATTCCTTCTGTATAATACACTTTCTTTTCCTTGCGAGTTTCATCGTAATGACCGCAGGCAGGTGAGTCTTCCCATCTTTTCTCGATAGTGAATGGCAGCTTGGCTGACGGATTCACTTTACCCGAAAGAATATGAGCTAAAGCATGTCCGCCTTCCTGCCCCGGATAGAGGGCGTGTACTACCGCAGGCACCTGATCGATCCATCGGGTCATGTTTATTCCGCCTCCTGCATGGATGGCAACTATCAACTTAGGATTTACTTTTACCAGTTCCTGAATTAACATATCTTGTCCGTAAGGCAGGTCGAAAGGACGGTCGCGCCCTTCCAGTTCGATACTGCCATCCAGTCCGGCACAGAAAACCACCAGATCGGCTTTGGCAGCCAGTCGTTTCGCTTCAGAAAAGTCAATATCACTTTGATAAGCATATCCCATCCGGATCTCTGCCGGTGTACTGCGTTGGTTGCAGAACTCCAGCCGAATATGTTTGGCATCCCCTTTTTTTGCGGAAATTGCGGTATTGCGAACATCGAATGATTGAGATTGAGAGGCATCCAATGCTAATGTTCCGTCTATCCATAAACGATAGGCACCTTGTGCGTCGACAAAGAATCGGATACTGTCTGTTTTCTCGACATCTACATATCCTTCCCAGCACACCCGATAATCATTTCCCAATTTACTTTCGTTGAAAGGATATCCCCACCATTCATAATTTACCGTGCGGTCGGTGCGGCGGAGAATCAATCCGCTTTCTTCTTTATCGGTTTCTACAGTCCGGTCGGTCGATTGATTAACACTTACAGTTCTTCCTGCCGCTACTGCTTGCTGTTGGATCATTTTATCCGAGAGTGTGGCAGAAGTGTCGGAAGATAGTGCATAATAACTCGCTTCCAGTCCGGGTTTACCTTCTTTCGTACGGAATTTACTGTTACGGAATAAGCGGGGTTTGAATTGGTTGGATATTCCTTCCGTGTAAAGTACGGTTGCTTCCGGAAACTCCTGACGGATACCTTCTAACGCTGAAACTACATACCAGGGATGAACTTTTGAACTTCCCCCACCACCGTAAACGATGCTGTTTACATTGTATATTCTATCCGAAACGATAGCCGGATTGGCAGTTGGTCCGATCACAGCTATCACTTTGGGGCGGTGGATCGGTAAGGTATTCTGTTCATTCTTTAACAGGATGATTCCTTCACAAGCGGTATTCAGAGCCATCTGATTGGCTTGAGGATTAAAAGTCGGAATATCGGTGTCTTGCTGAGGCCTGTCGAAAAATCCCATTGAAATACAGGCACCGTAGATGCGGCGCACTTTATCATTGATTACTTCTTCTGTAACCTTTCCTTCTTTAATAAGTGGGAGAAGTTCTTTGCGGGTGAACCAGTCATTGCTGCCCATCTCAAGATCCAAACCGTAGTTTGCGGCATTTTCGGCGGAATAGGTACATGCCCAGTCAGACATTAACATGCCTTTGAAGCCCCAGTCTTTCTTTAAAATATCGATCAGATGTTTGTTTTCAGTGCAATATACTCCGTTCACTAGGTTATAACCCGTCATGACAGCCTTGACACCTGCTTTTTGCACAGCAGCTTTGAAGGGAGGCAGATAGATTTCCTGTAAGGCACGTTCGGATACTTCGGTACTGACGGTGTATCGGTCAAATTCTTGATCGTTGGCTGCGAAATGTTTGATGGTAGCAATGACTCCTCCGTCTTGCACTGCTTTTATAAAGGGGACCACCATCTCGGATGCCAGATAAGGATCTTCACCAAAATATTCAAAATTACGGGCTCCTTTTGAAGCCCGATAGTTGTTAACTCCGGGAGCTAAGAGAAAATGAATACCTCTTGCACGCCATTCCTGAGCATACATTGCTCCTGTTTTCTCTGCCAGATTTTTATTCCAAGAGGCAGCCAGCGAAAGTGCTGATGGAAATGCGGTGGCGCGTCCGAATAATCCCCAGGATGCAACGCCCAGCGGACCGTCGGCCAGTTTGAATGCCGGTATTCCTAATCGTTCGCAGGGGTGCAGATAGAAATCATTGTATCCGGAAAGCAGGTCGATTTTTTCTTCCAGAGTCATTCGTTTGATAAGATCGTCTACTCTTTCTTCAGTGGATAATGTCGTGTTCTGAAATGGGTACTGGCTTTGGGCATGTAGCTTGCAAGGAAAAAGCAGTCCTATACCCAGGCTCATGGTAAGGAAAATGTTTTTCATGTGTTTTTTCTGAATTAAATGTTTATTGAGTGATGTTGCAAAGTTCTAAAAAAGAGGGCTTATTGCAAAATAGAAAGCCCTCTCTTTTAGAATAAAGTGTGTTAAATTAATGTATAGCTTCTATCATTTCATTTCCGTTTCTTACGGGTTGTTTAATCAGTTCCGGCAGATTATAAGTTTTAGTGAACGTGTCATAAAAGTCCGGATCTTTTTGGGGCATCAGGAAGGGTTTCCCCGCTTTTCCGGTTTCCGGATCGAAACTGGCAAAGAAAGGGCGAGCCCAAAGCCCGTCCAACCGTTTGCTGCTGAAAACAAACCAGCGTCCGGATGATGACCATGTATGGAAACTCTCCACGTCGTTGCTGTTCACTTCATTTAAAAGCCGTATTTCTCCTGTATCCATTGTCAACAGACAAAGTTCGCTTTCCGGATGCCAGATGGAGAAGTTTCCATAATCCGACAGGGTGAACATCAGGTATTTACCATCGGGAGAAACCCTTGGGAAAGAGACACTTTTTCCCTGTTCGGAGGCTCTGTACACACACTCCGGCGTACCGAATTTACCGGATTCCGGATCGAATCCTATCCTGCACAGGTCATAACGGATACTGTCCAGCGGCATCTTCTCTTTATAAGCGTTTGCCCGGCAGAAATACAGTGTTTTCCCGTCCGGTGTCCAGTTGGGGAATGTTTCCATATACCGCTCCCCGCATATCAGGGAGTCAGTGAGGAATGTTTTCTTTTCAGTATCATAAACCATCAGGTCGGCAGCCAGGTCGGATACCTCTATGGGTTTCTGTCCCGATGAATGGAAGAACTGCTGTATCTCATTCATTGAGAATGCGATGTATCTTCCTGAAGGATGCCAGGCCGCGTAGGTTCCCCCGTTCTTGAATCCCTCCGGTTTGGTGTTTACCTTTTCCACTTTCCCGTTTTTGCATATCAGTGTCCCTCCCGACTTTCCCCGCACATGTACCATCATGGTTTCCGGAGAGTTTTGATTGAACGTATGGCAGTTGATGCACTGTTTGCCGAAATTTCGGTTCTCCGCTATCGGAGTCTCTTCATAGCCTGTCAGGTCTCTCTGGTAAATCCCCATCTCGTTCCATAGTTCATATCCCGGGTACAACAACCGGTAGACCAGGTACTCATCTATCGGTTCGTCCGATATGGTATCCTTGATATCCGCATAGCGTGTCCATTTCCCTCCCCTCAGCAGGGTGATGCGGATGAATATTTCTTTTCCCGCGGCTTTTTGGAGAAGTTTCTTCCATTTCTTTGTCGGTATAATCACTTCGGAGCTCTTGCTTGTGTAGAGGATGTCCGCCGTCTCCCCTGTGCCTATTTCCGTCTGGAAGGCATCCGCGTTCTCCCCGATCCTGAAATTGGGAGGTGCAATATTCAGCGGGAATGTGACTCCCGCATAATCGGGATATATACGGGGAATGCTGTCCGTGCAGGTATCCGGTTTGCCGCATTGGGCGGTGCATGCCTGCAGGCTCCAGCTGAGAACCGTGATAAGAAGGATATAGATTGTTTTCATGTCTTTACATATTAGTTCCTTATGATTTTGTCTCCATACGGACTGATGAAGTTCAGGTAATACCAGTAGGTGTTTCCAAACTCCGCTTTCAGCCTCTGCATTTGCCTGTTTTTATACAGGCTGTAATACCTTTGGAATCTCTTTTCGGTGTTTTCACTGACATTGAATCCTGATTTGGAAAACGTTTCCCCGTCCACTCCCAATTTGTATATATAGAGTGCTTCTTGGTATGCGGGTGGCATTTCCGGATATTTAAAGTGCCTGATGAACTTCAGGTTATCCACAAAGCGTACTACGTTATTGCTCAACAGTAGGTCACTCATCAGGTATTCAAAAGCCATTCTGTTTGTCGTGTCCTGCTCACACAGATACTGTAATTCCGGTCCTATATTGATGACGTTTGCAAATCGTGCGGGATGTTCCTTATTGTTTTCAAGTGCCATGCGCAGTCCCGGTACACTGCCTGCATGGAGCTGTTTTTCCAATTCTTCGGCATCTTTCCGATAGAAGAGGGACTGTTTCAGGAGATTGATGAACCGTCGTGCCACTTCAGGTCTTTTGTTTACTATGTTGTATCGTGCCAGGTTAAGCAAATGGGGTGCCGTTTCTCCCCATACCACCATTGCTTCGAATTCCCACCGCTGTGCTTCGTTGATGTATCCTAAGTCTTCATATATAAAATGTCCGTACTCACTCTCACGGCTATCGCTGTTCCATGGGAAGTATAGCGCCTTGACTCCCAGTTTTTGTGGATAATCGAATAGTTGATAAGGCAATTTTCCCGTATGGTACAGAGCCAGGTTGTGAAAGTAGGAGATCAGCTGGTTGGTTCTTCCCGAGTTGATATATTTTTCGGTTTGTGTCAGTACATTTTCCCAATTCTTTTCTTTTACACTCTTTTCCGCCATTATCATAATGCGTTCGGGCATATTATATGAATGTATGAATATATAACAAGCTCCAATGGCATATATGGTTATGAGGGCCGTAGAAATAATTAATTTTTTTTTCTTTCCGGGAACATTTATTCTATGCAGTGTAATGTTTTTCCATATTCCCGATATGAAAAATGCTATGCATCCAAGTATCAGAAGCCCTAAGAATACTCCGATAATCAGAGTCAGTGAATGATCCACAGGCAGCGTATAGATGAAAAGAGATACTGATGGGATCAATGATAATTGCAGTATGTCCGGTTAGAACGTGGAGTGCTTCCTTCATTGTTTCCGTCCCGCCAATATACCGGCTAATATAGCACTTCCTAATGCGGGCATGTAAAAGAATTGAATAATGAAATCAGTCAGATAGCTAAGCAGGCCTTCCGTATGAATCTGCTTAAGAAAATATTCTTTAGAGAATAGAAATAAATGATGCTGTTCATGATAGTATATCACATGTGACAGCACCCCTTGGTAACAAAGGAAATAGATGATAAAAAGGAGGGCAAAAAGTAGGTGCGGTAACCGTTTCATAAGTATAGGTGGAAGATAATAAGTGAAATGAGGGCATTCCAAATAGAATGCCCCCATTATCTAAAACACTATTATTAATAACCCGGATTCTGTGTGAGGGCAGGATTCAAGTCTATTTCACTCTGAGGTACAGGGAATAAATAGTTGTTGTCCGAGTATCGGCTTCCTGATAAAATAATAGGATCGCCCTGATAAAGGATACACATCTTTCCGCCATCTACTTTCTTGTCGGGATCATTCGGATTGTCTACAATCTTATATTTCAATCCCTCAAATGGAGCATTCAGTACATCCTTTGCGATACCCCAACGACGAATATCCCACATACGTTTTCCTCCTTCCAGGCAGAATTCAACACGCCATTCGTTACGGATACGCTGACGAAGATCATCCTGAGTTGCACAATAAGTTGGCAAACTTGCATTGGTGTTTTGGAGTTCGGGCATACCTACACGACGTCTAACCTGGTTTACTGCGTCAAAAGCCTCCGGATCTAATCCCTGCAGCTCGTTTTTAGCTTCAGCATAAGTCAGAAGTACTTCTGCATAGCGGATGTGAACCCAATCTTTACCCATGTTCCAGCCATCTGACAGAGGATCCAAACTCGGATCTAACCATTTTTGTCCGTAATATCCGGTCTCTGTAGCATCATTATGTTGATTGATACCGGTACTACCGCTTGATGCTAAAGGAGCAACTTTTATTGTTACACCATACATTTCTTCACCGTCATGCAGAATGTCTACTTCCAAACGTGGGTCACGGTTCTTGAACGGATCTGTCGGATCATATATTTTAGATTTGCTGATAGGAGCTCCTTCACTGTCTTCGAATGCGTCTACCAGACTCTGAGTCGGGTTCATACCACCCCAACCTTTTGTCGGGAAACATTCCCAACCCATCAGATAATGGGTCTTATCCGGATAGTTGAACTGAGTAACAAGGATGAACTCATCACATCCGTCAGCTTTTTCCCAAAACAACTCTGCATATTTACCTGTATTATCTTTATCGTACAATTCGTACAGTCCCAGATCCATTACATTTTTAGCTTCTGTAGCCGCAGTGTCCCAGTTTCCATAATAAAGAGCTGCCCTTGCCTTCATAGCCATAGCTGCACCTTTAGTGACGCGTCCGTAATCAGAAGCTCCCCATTCTGTTGGCAAAGCAGCGATAGCTTTGTCAAAATCAGCCATTATTTTTTCATAGACTTCTGCTCTCGGCATGCGTGTTATACCTTCCATATCTTTCAAATCTAACGGCTTGTCAATGTAAGGAACGTCACCAAACGAGCGTATCAGATTAAGGTGAGTTCTATC
>OCQB01002571.1_pt1 | contig 11923 bp, 6 predicted proteins | sample 1538631 | NCBI WGS metagenome assembly OCQB01 (sample SAMN04571713, study PRJEB22368) | human gut metagenome | biome: human gut; material: stool | host: Homo sapiens | place: Luxembourg | collected 2012-10-19 | reverse complement strand
TCTTTTATAGACTTCCGATAATGCTTGCAGTACATAACGGTAGGCATCGGCCGATTCTGCATTTTGCAACAACTCCGGGTGTTCCCGTTTGAAGTTGTTTATTTGTTCCGTACCTACACGGGATTCTTCGGTGAAGAATGGGCGCAGCGTTTTTATGACACTGTCTTGTTCGTGTTTCAGTTGAGCCTCGCTTTTATAAATAGGAAAGTCGTAAGCGGCCGTCAACAAGCCGTATTTCCAGGGTTTCCCTTCTTGAAAAACATATTCCGATTTTTCTTCTCTTGGGAAAAAGTAGAGAATGAGAGCAATGGCACCGATGAAATAAGTGGCTTGCCATAAGCCGATACGGGTCATGAATATGTGTCGTAAAGTTTTTTTCATTGTGGTAGTGATTACAGACAGATTCCTTTTTCTCTATTTATCGAACGGTTATACATTGGTCAAAACGAGTGCAATTTATGGAAAATATTTTATACGACAAAGTCAATCGGGGCGTATTGAGGTTAAGATTTGTTTCTATTCGGTTGTCGGCAGAACGGTGATTAGGGAGACTCCACTTGTCTGTTCTGTGAAAAAATGGTAAAATCGGGGAGAGACGAATAGAATAATCCGTACTTTTGTGGTCGAAAAAGGTTTATGGGTATTGATATGGAACGCAAAGGAGAGATTGTTGGCGATTTGGACTGGGACGGATTGCATCGTCCCCGCATTTATTATGCTATGGTTGCTACCTTTTCGGGGTTGTTTCTGGCCGTTCTCGACGGGACGATTTGCAATGTGGCATTACCGAGTATTTCGGAGGATCTACAAGTGTCTTCGTCCGATTCCATTTGGATTATAAATGCCTTTCAGTTGGTCATCATGATGTCGCTTTTGCCCTTTTCTTCTTTGGGAGAACTTTTCGGGTATAAGCGCATCTACCTTTTCGGCGTGGCTGTTTTTACCGTTGGCTCGTTGTTTTGCTCCCTTACGGCGACGTTGCCTTTGCTGGTTGTGGCCCGTGTCTTTCAAGGAATAGGGGCGGCGATGATTATGAGTGTCAATACATCGCTTGTGCGTATCATCTATCCGAAGCGGCATTTGGGAAAAGGCGTGGGCCTGAATGCGACGGTCGTTGCCATAGCTTCGGTAGCCGGCCCTACATTGGCGGCGGCTATTTTGTCGGTAGCCTCTTGGCCGTGGCTTTTTGCCATTAATGTACCGGTCGGTATCATTACGTTTTATTTGGGGCGGAAATATTTGCCTGCGAATCCCACTCGGGTTTTAGGCCGGCGTTTCAAATGGAAAGAAGCATTGTTCAATGCTTTGACTTTCGGGTTACTCATCGGCTGTATAGAGGCTTATTCGCACGATGTCTCCCATACGACGATTCTTGCAGGGGCGGTCTGCCTGCTTTTTGTCGGTGTGCAGTATGTGCGTATGCAGTTGCACGACAAATATCCGATGTTACCGTTTGATTTATTGAAGATTCCGGCATTCTCTCTGTCGGTCGTAACCAGTGTCTTGTCGTTTACTTCGCAAATGCTGGCTATGGTTGCCATGCCCTTTTTATTGGTCAATACATTTCATTATGAGGCAGTAGGGACGGGATTGCTTATGACCTCATGGCCTCTTGTCATCGTGTTTGTCGCGCCGATGGCCGGGTGGCTGGTCGGTAAGGTACACCCCGGTATTTTAGGCGGAATAGGACTTACGATTATGAGTGCCGGCTGCTTTTTGTTGGCTTTTGTTCCCGTCGATACGACTCCTCTCGGACTGGTGTGGCGGTTGATGTTGTGTGGTATGGGATTCGGTTTCTTTCAGTCTCCCAATAATCACATGTTGCTCAGTTCGGCACCTCCGCACCGCACGGGAAGTGCGAGCGGTATGCTGGCGACGGCTCGGCTTCTCGGGCAGACTACGGGTGCTGCATTGGTAGCTCTTTTGTTTCATTTGTTCGGCGATACCGCTCCTCACGACGCGATGTTACTTGCTGGTGTACTCACGTTGTGTGGTGCGTTTTCTTCGGTAACGAGATTGAAGTTGGTATAGAAAAACGATCAATGCTTATGTTATCTTTTAGTAATAGTGAGATACCTATGGCTGCATAAAAAATAATAATAGGCATAAACGGGTAATGGTAGCGCATACCTCCGTAAGTAATTATATGCATAAAGCAGCCCGCAATAACGGGAATTAGAAAAATACCCCAATATCCCCATATTTGTCGGCCTAATTTGAAAATTCCGATACAAAAAAGAATTAAAACAATATAGTACCCTATCGAGTGGACAATAATATCCGTAATGTGGCTTATATTGGATTTCTCGGTTTTATTATCTTCTAGAAACAAATGGGAATAACTATCGGCCCACCAAAGGCGAGCCATTTTTACCGGAGTGTATAAAATATATTTGCCGGGGTTTTCTTTTATCCAATCAATGCTTCGGGACATATAGATCGAATCTTTTTGAAAAACATTGTACTCTGATGGGTTTTCGATATAACCGATTTTCCCTTTTTGAAATACTTTATTGGTATATGTTCCGTTTATGTCATCATTTGCCCCGATAATTAGGTTTATGCCACTTGTTGTAGCTACAATATTCGTTGTCCCATTTATTCGATAGTTGAAAAGAATCAATAAAAGAGTCATTATTCCTATACCGCAGAAATAGCTTATATAGTATTTCCAATTGAATTTATGATAAAGGACATAAAAGAATATCGGTAGGAGAAATAGGATTGTGAACGGTCTTATGTAGTTGGCGTAGGCTATGAGTAGGCCGGAAAGTAGAAGGAAAAGGTGTTTTTCCCGTATAAGAGCAATGGAGCAGAAAAGAAATGTCGTGAAAAACAAATCGCTTGTTGTGGGTACTACTATCGAAATGTTACTAAATAAAATACAATAAAGAATGACAAAATAATGTGCAATTGTCGGATTGCAGATTTTTTTACTTATATGATATAATGCAAAAAGTTGCAGGGAGTTGAGTAACAAATTGATGATGGGAACAAATTTGAATGTGTCGAATATGTGTAAGTAAGCAATGAGAAAATTGATATACCCGGCATAACAAATATAGGGTTCTGACTGGAATTGTTCGGCTCTGGGATACCAACAGCCTTTCTGATAACAATCCAAAGCCCATTTTTGAAAGTTAGAAGCATCACTATATTGTGGCGCGTCCCAATATATTCCGATAAATACTATTTGTGATAGTAACCATATACCTATGAAGATAAGTGCTATGAGGGGCAGATGAATCTTCTTTTCGAAACGGAGCATGATATATTTCTTGGTTTGAAAATATGTTTTAAGAACGGTACTGATTTGACAGAAAGGAGCCTGCTTAATTCTTTCGGGCTGCCGATTTCACGTCTTCTATTTTTTTCAGTCGGTTGCACAGTTTCTCTATGTCGCGGGCATCATGTACCATTACGCCCACTTCTCCGTGGAATAAGCCTTCATTGGTAGATATTGTCAGGTTCCGGATATTCACGGCCATGTCATCGGAAATGATATGTGTGATGCGGTTGAGTACCCCGATGTTGTCTATACCGTCTATTTCGATTTCTACCGGAAAAGATTCGCTCAGGTGTTTATCCCATTTTACCGAAATCAGCCGGGGGCCGAAACTGCTTTTCAGTTTCATGGCTATCGGGCAGGATTGTTTGTGTACGATGACCTCGCCTTTTTCATTGACGTATCCCAGAACATCGTCTCCCGGAATCGGTTTGCAACATGTGGCGATGATATAGTTGCGTTCGGTTTCGTTGCTTTTGAGTATATAGGTCGCTTTACGATCTATTTTTTCGGGAATAACGATGTTTTTGTCGATCGGGATTCTTTTCTCGGCGTGTTTGTGGGTCGACTTGTTGTTGCTGCTGAAAGGATTTCGCAAATAACGCATGAATACGTTTTTGTTTTTTCCTCTGAATAATTTTTTTACTCCTTCGTCAAGCGTGATATCGTTTTTACCCAGTTGATAGAAAAGTTCCTCTTTCTTATCTATGTCGAAGTAGTTGAGTATTCTGTCGAGTATACTCAGATCGTTGGTGATAAGATGGTTGCTCGAAATAAATTTGTTGTAGATTTCCTCTCCTTTGGCTGCGATGATTTTCCGCTCTTTACGCAGGGCTGCTTGTAATTGGGTCTTAGCTTTGGCTGTGGTTACGAAATTGATCCATTCTTCTTTGGGCGTTTGCGATTTCGAAGTAAGGACTTCGACCTGATCGCCGCTTTGTAGTTTTTGGCTCAACGGTACCAGCTTGTGGTTTACTTTTGCTGCGATGCAATGGTAGCCGAGGTCGGAGTGGAGAATGAATGCGAAATCGAGGGCTGTGGCGTCTTTGGGCAGGGTTTTCAATTCACCTTTCGGGGTAAATACGAATATTTCCGAGGCAAAAAGATTGAGTTTGATCGTATCGAGAAAATCGAGAGCGTTGGGTTCGGGATTTTCGAGTATTTCTTTGATTGTTTTCAGCCAAATATCCAGTTCCGATTCTTCGTCGGCACCACCTACTTTGTATTTCCAATGAGCCGCAAATCCCCGTTCGGCGATTTCGTCCATTTTTCGGCTGCGTATCTGCACCTCCGTCCAGTTTCCGTCGGGGCCCATGACGGTTACGTGCAAAGCCCGGTAACCATTGGCTTTGGGGTGGCTCACCCAGTCGCGGGTGCGTTCGGGGTGAACTTTATAAATATCGGTGATCACCGAGTAAATGTTAAAGCATTCGGTCTTTTCGTTTTCCTCCTGCTTGGGGTCGAATATGATACGCACCGCATATAAGTCATACACCTCTTCGAATGGAATATTTTTACTCTGCATTTTATTCCATATCGAATAAATCGATTTTACGCGGGCTTTCATTTCGAATTGGACACCCATTTCGTGCAACTTCTCGGTGATCGGCGCGGCGAAGTCGTGAAATACTTTCTGTCGGTAGGCTTCGCTCGATGCGATGTTGTGTTGTATTTCAGCGTATGCCTCGGGGTGTTCGTATTTGAAGCTCAGGTCTTCGAGTTCTGTCTTAATGGCAAAAAGCCCTAATCGGTGAGCCAGCGGCGCATAGATGTAGAGTGTTTCTCCGGCGATCTTGTATTGCTTGCTGGGTAACATAGAACCCAATGTGCGCATGTTGTGCAGGCGGTCGGCCATTTTTACGAGAATGACGCGAATGTCTTCCGACATGGTAAGCAGTAATTTCCTGAAATTCTCGGCTTGGGCAGAGGCTTGGTCTCCGAAAATACCGCCGGATATTTTGGTCAGTCCCGAGACGATCATGGCGATTTTTCGGCCGAAAAGGTTTTCGATGTCTTCGACCGTATATTCCGTATCTTCGACTACGTCGTGCAATAGGGCCGAACAGATGGAGGTCGAACCCAACCCCATTTCTTCGCAGACGATTCTTGCTACGGCAATGGGGTGCATGATATACGGCTCTCCCGAACGCCGCCGAATCCCGTGATGGGCTTCTTTGGCGAAACGGAAAGCACGTTCTATGATATCGACTTTTTTCCGATGATTCGAGTTGAGGTATTCAACAAGCAAGGCCTGAAATTCTTTTTCAATCATGATATCTTCTTGCTCCTCGGTCTGATGGCTTATTGGATCAGTTCCTGTCGGAGCCGGATTTTTTTCACGGATAGATTCGCCGGTTTTCTCTATGGAAACCGGTTGTTGTCCGCTATCGGCCGATCCACCTTCTTCCGGGTGAATTTCTGCGTTTCGTTGCTTGTTGTCCTTCGTTTCGCTCATAGAAAATAGGAGATATTTATCGATATTTCTTGGAGCCTTAAATCGAGAGAATACGCAATGTATTGAGTAATTCTCGGTTGATGGGCTTATCGTTTTTTATAGCTTTGGAGAACGGGACATATACGATTTGGTCGTTCTGTATACCTATCATCACATTGCGTTGGCCTTCGATAAGCGCATCGATTGCGGCGGCTCCCATGCGGCTGGCCAATATACGGTCATGGGCCGAAGGAGAACCTCCGCGTTGCAAATGTCCCAAGATAGATACCCGTACATCGTACTGGGGAAATTCGTTTTTTACACGTTCAGCGAGATGTATAGCTCCTCCTGTCGAAGGACTTTCTGCTACCAGTACGATACTGCTGTTTTTCGATTTTCTGAATCCGTTTTTGATGAGTTGGTCGACCTCTGTGGCGATCTCGGGAATAATAGCGGCTTCCGCACCCGATGCGATGGCGCCGTTCAATGCCAGAAAACCGGCGTCGCGTCCCATGACTTCAATAAAGAACAATCGCTCATGCGAAGTTGCCGTATCACGTATTTTGTCGACTGCTTCCATGATGGTGTTCAAGGCCGTGTCATACCCGATCGTGGTGTCGGTACCGAACAAGTCGTTGTCAATAGTTCCGGGTAAGCCCACTATGGGGAAATTGTATTCGTTGGCAAAGATACGGGCACCGGTAAGCGTGCCGTCGCCGCCGATGACTACCAGGGCATCGATTTCTTCTCTTTGTAGTGTTTCGTATGCGATTTTACGTCCTTCTGGCGTTTCGAACTCTTTACAACGAGCTGTTTTCAAGATTGTACCGCCTTGTTGTATGATGTTGCTGACGTTTTGCGTTTTAAAAGGAACGATTTCTCCGCTTAACAAGCCTTTGTAACCCCGATAAATGGCTTTTACTTCGAATTCGTTGTATATAGCCGAACGAGTTACCGCTCTGATGGCGGCATTCATGCCGGGTGCATCGCCTCCCGATGTGAGGATTCCGATACAAAATTTTTCTTTTTTTGTTGCTGTTTCGTCCATTTTGTTTTTTACCTTAATGAAACAATCTTTTTTACAAAAAACTACTTGCAGGTATCGCAAAAGTAAAAAATAAATTGTTATCGGAAACCTATTTAGTGAAAATTTTTTACGGACGTTTTTGTTGTGTACGGGAAAATGATATGGACGACTTTTTTCGGTTGAGCATTATAGAACTTTTATCTTTCAAAAACAGAAATGGTAATCTGATTTATGGTAGCGCGATATAAATGGGAGTCCGATGAAGTCAAAACGTATATTGGCTATGATTTAAGATGTTGTTTTTTTTGTCGGAGGTCTCTGTTTGTATGAGAAACGTCTTCATTCACAGTATAATATTTGACAATTTGTAAGATGCTAAGGGATAACAATGCGCACTACCTCTTTCCCGCAACGAGTTATATAGTATCCTTGTGAGAATGGGGTGGTATCCAATTTCCCTTTTCCGCTGCCGACCAATACCCCGTTTGCCGAGTAAAGGTATATAGGAAAGGAGGAGTCGGCGGCAACAATCTCGGTTCTTGTAAATACCAAGGATGGGGAGGTATCGCATTCGTTTCTTGCGCTCGTCTGGTTGGGTGTCATATCGAGCGGCTCTTTCAGTGTATTGCCGGCACCGGTAATGGAGTTGCTCACCGTAGCTTCGACTTCGGAGGCATTGTACAAGGTATAGGTGTAGGGAATATGCACCGAGCCGCGGTCGGTTGGTGTAAACGGTTCGCTGAACAGATTACCATGCCATACATAAGCCGTAGCATTTTTTTGAGAAAAAATACGATTTACGCCGGGAGAGAAATAATTGTTTTCGATCAAGAAATCGCTCTCCTTTTGCGGGTTTATGCACACCGAAGCTCCCGGACAATCATAAAAGTTGTCATATAGGTGGATTACACCGAAGCGAGCCATAGGCATACGATTTTTACAACCGGATTTCCACCAACAGTTTGCCCATGTAACATTCAGATTGTATTCGCCTTGACTCGGATCGTCCGATCCGGCGATCAAGTTGCTGAAAGCATGGGCATAACTACGTTCGCTATAAGCAAATGTACACCATGAAACCGTAACGAAATCGGCTTTGTTGGTTATATCTAAATTCCCGTCCATGCCATCGGTGAACGAACAATGGTCGATCCACAGATGAGTGCTACCGACGACCGAAATCAAGTCGTACCCGCCTACGTCTACCGAACCCGGACCGATAAACGAAAGGTTGCGGATAATGAAATTTTCGCAGCCATTAATAGTGAAGATACCCGATTTTCGATACCTTTCGGATTGGTCTCCCGACAACTCGATCAGAGTCTTTCGGGTGAAAAATTCCCCTTCTTCTTTTACATAGCTTCCATTGACGAGAGTCCCTCCTCCGCTTGATCCGCTCATGTTTTTTACGCCGACGCTGTCCAGAACGGCCTTTATCTCGTCTGTTACATGGAATTGGGTACATAAGCGGGCATTGTTGATGCCGACGATTGTCTTGTTGCAGATGTTTTTCAAGGAAAGAGAACTCGATACCGTAAAGTCTCCCGCAGAACCGTCGAGAATGATGACATCGTAGTTTCTTATGGCATTGTCGATACTCGTTCTCATGTCTCCTCCGTTGCTTTTCAATGTGATGCTTGTGCCGTTACCGCCTCCGGTCAATGCATAATCGTCTCCCGAAGTCAACGATGTGCAGACCGCCCAACCGAAAGGCGCATTGTAGTCGTATGGAGATAGTTGGGCTTGTGCGCAGTATACCGCAGCAAAAGCCAGAAAAACTGCCCATATTTGTTTTCTCATGGTATAGATAGTAGTTTTGTCGTAAGGACCTTGTATCGCAAAGATATTTTGTTATTTTTTCAAAAGCAAATATTGCAGTTGATATAATGCTCCTGTTGCAAAGGGCGGGAGGAAATGCGCCTTTCTTTTGATTCTATTTTGCGGGAAAGGGGAGAAAAGCCTACCTTTGTCGCCGAAATAAGACGCCGTGAATAACGGCCGTGTATTCTAGGATAACCACGTAAAAAACAGGAGTGATGAAACAAACCGTGAATTTGGCGTTTGCCTTGATGGGCATATTGTTCTGCGTATGCCTTACGATAGCGAATATTTTGGAAGTAAAAATCGTTTCGGTCGGCTCTCTGACCATGACAGGAGGGCTTATCGTATTTCCCATATCTTATATCATCAATGATTGTGTGGCCGAAGTGTGGGGCTATCGTAAAGCTCGTCTGCTTATTTGGACGGGATTTGCCGCGAATTTTATAGCGGTAGCATTTATTCAATTGGCGATTTGGCTTCCACCTTCGCCGGTTTGGTCTCAACAAGAGGCTTTTGCCTCTCTTTTCGGACTTACTCCCCGTATCGTTTTGGCCAGTTTTATCGCTTTTTTGGTGGGATCATTTATCAATGCATATGTGATGAGTCGCATGAAGCTGGCCTCGCAGGGACGTCGTTTTTCGCTGCGTGCTGTTGTTTCTACCGTGTTAGGAGAAGGGGCCGATTCTTTGCTGTTTTTCCCTTTGGCTTTCGGCGGTATTCTGCCGCTTGAAACTTTGGGAGTGATGATTCTTTCGCAGACGTTGTTGAAGTCGGCCTATGAAGTGATAGCGCTTCCCCTTACGGTACGGGTGGTACGTTGGGTAAAGCGCTATTCCGGAACAGACGTGTACGATAATGATGTGTCGTACAATGTTTTTAAAATCAAAAATTTGTAGACTTTGCAGGAATGTCGAGGACGATTCCTCCGCTGTGGGCGGTTTCTTGTGGTGCGTAAAGGCTTTGTATAGAAACACCTCCGTCGAGATAACGTCCGGGGCGATCCACAAATGTTTCGTAGCGTAAGATGTAATGCCCTTTGGGAAGATGCTCGATGTAGAATCGGGTGGCTGCATCACGGGTTTCTTGGAAATAGGAGAGCCCCTCTCGGAACATCATTCGGGACTGTTGTTCTGCCGGTTCGAGACAGGCTGGCCGATTATCTTTGATAGCGACGAAGTCGAGGTCTCGATCGCTGGCAATGATAAGACGGGTTTGTATTTTATCTCCGACTTCTGGAGTTGTTTCGGATAGAGATAAAAGGCTGTCTCCCCGGACGACGTAAAAGCGCTTCTCTATGGAAAGTCCGTTACCTTGCGATTCGATTTTATCGGCATCGACGAAGTATTGCCGATAGAGTCCTATCCACGGCTTTAATCCGTTATTTTCGGTCGTGATGGATACCGTGCCCAAATCGGGTGTAATATCCGTTTTTTCTTTGATGATTTGAGTATAACCGTCAATGTCCGTACTTTCGGGGGCTATGGTGTCTTTTCCCCATATGATTTTTATCGGTTCGGAACTTGCGTCGAGGGTCAGCGTGCTGTGCGAGATAAGTGCCGATATGGCATCGAGTGTGGCCGGGATCGATCCCCAGTCCCGTGTTTCTTTTTGTTGTAACAGCCAAGCGGCCATACCTGCCAGTTGGGCGTTATGGGGAGTAACCAGAGCCACGGTGTTCATAAGAAGTGTATGTAATCGTATGTCTCCGAGGGTATTTCGGTTTGAACGTATATTTTGCCACCAGATTTCCTCGTCGGTTATTGTGGCATAACCGAGTAGAGAATTGACGATGCGTCGGGCCGCTTCTTGATTACCGGTACGATATAGGAGCTGGGCGGTCAATGCTTTCCCTTCTAAATCGAAACTTTTCCAGCCTTTCTCCGCTTTTTCGCACAGCATTGTCCGACCGGCTCCTTCTGTTTCGGAGAGAGGAGTGGCGAGAATTGTCTGTAATACGAGATAGCGTAATTGGCTGTTCGATAATTTTTCTGTCTGGGCTATTCGGGCAGTATCTCCAGCAATTTTTTTATTTAGGAAATTTATGGCCTCCGAGCGTAACCGCACGAGGCTTTCGTTATCCCCAAGTAAGTTTTGCGTGTATAATTGGGCATAACATTCGAGAACCGAGAGTGTCTGTTCTATGTTGCTGCCCATTCCTTTTTTCCAGGGGAATCCCCCGTCGTCATTTTGCAGAGCGAGTAATTTTGTTAGTGCACGATATTGCATTTTTACGCATTTTGCTCGATCGAGAAGTTCTGCCAGCTGGGTTATCCGTTCGTTTTCATTCCGAGCGGTAAGAACCCACGGTGTCTCTTCGAGAAGCAGCATTTTTAGTGTTTCGTTTTGGGTAAGGGGCGATGGTAGAGTATCGTTTTTTTGCCGTTGAGCTTGTATGGCCGCAACAAACCTGGGATTCTTCAACACAATGGCTTCGGCCAGGGTATTTCCGTAAAAAGCGGCGAGAAGAGAGGGAGTTGAGTTGTCGTCGGCCTGCTCCGTCAGTCCCGGGAGGGCTTGCAGAACAAACCATAGGGGGGACGGGGCGTAGCTCAATGTCGCTCTGAAATTTTCTTCTCGGTGAGATGTGTCTGCCAATTTCTTCATTTCGATTTCATACCGGTTTCCACCTTTTTTTTTCGGTGATGCGGCTTCTGTCAGGAATACCCGGTACGGGAGAATCGGTAACAAATGTTGTTCTCCGTCCGATGTTCCGTCTTCGGCCATGGCTTGCAGTCGTATACCTATGGCCGGAATGTTCCACTCCTCGGCTGTAAAGGTATTGGTGATACTTTGTGTTTTGCCCGCGTCGGTTTTAAAGGGGAGTTCGGTGCGGTATAGAATGGAGTCATTTTCTGGATCGAATATCTCGAATGTGAATAATCCGCTGTAACCATTTCGGGTTGTATTGCTGATACGGGTTGAGATGGAAACTTTGTCGCCGGTACGGACGAAACGGGGTAAATTGGGATTTATCATGAGCGGTTTCGATGCGATAATAGTATCCATATAGAATCCGTTTTGCATATCCTCGGTTATAGCTGCCAGCATCAATTTCCATGATGTGTGGCTGTCGGGGAGAGAGAACGGTATTTCGACGATGCCTTTTTTATCGCTTTCAAGAGTGGAATAGAAAAATGCCGTTTCTCTGAAATCCCTTCGTAAATCGGCAAGAGGCATACTGTTTTCGGTTTCTGCTTGGTCGGTACTCGTTTCAGCTTTGGCCTCGGCAAGTACCGGAGATGTTTTGGCGAGCAGGTTTCTCGGGGCGATGCCGTTTCCATACATGGGTATGATGTCTCTGTGCAAGTAGAACGTGTTGAAGCGGTCGAGGTCGAATGGCGGGCAATCGTCTGCA
>OCQB01002569.1_pt1 | contig 11924 bp, 12 predicted proteins | sample 1538631 | NCBI WGS metagenome assembly OCQB01 (sample SAMN04571713, study PRJEB22368) | human gut metagenome | biome: human gut; material: stool | host: Homo sapiens | place: Luxembourg | collected 2012-10-19 | reverse complement strand
TCCGCCAGTTCAACCTGATGTTCAAGACGTTCCAGGGTGTTACGGAAGACGCAAAGAGCCAGCTGTACCTCCGCCCGGAGACTGCACAGGGCATTTTTGTCAACTTCCCGAGCATTCAGCGCACCACGCGCAAGAAGGTGCCGTTCGGCGTTTGTCAGGTGGGCAAGAGCTTCAGAAATGAGATTACCCCGGGCAACTTCATTTTCCGCATTCGCGAGTTTGAGCAGATGGAATGCGAATTCTTCTGCAAGCCGGGCACGGACCTCGACTGGTTCTACTACTGGAAGGATTTCTGCAAAAACTGGCTTTTGAACCTCGGTCTGGACGAAGCGAACATCCGCCTGCGCGACCACAGCCAGAAGGAGCTCTCCTTCTACTCCAAGGCGACGACGGATATTGAGTATCTGTTCCCGTTCGGCTGGGGCGAGCTTTGGGGCATTGCAGACCGCACGGACTATGACCTCACCCGCCATCAGGAGCATTCCGGCAAGGACCTCTCCTATTTCGACCCGGAGACGAACACCCGCTACGTGCCGTATGTCGTCGAGCCGTCTCTCGGCGCGGACCGCGTAGCGCTGGCGTTCCTGTGCGACGCTTACGACGAAGAAAACCTCGGCACCGAAGAAAAACCGGACGTGCGCGTTGTACTGCGTCTGCACCCGGCACTGGCACCGTTTAAGGCAGCGATTCTGCCGCTCTCCAAGAAGCTGAGCGAAAAGGCCGGCGAGGTTTACGATGCGCTCGCAAAGAAGTTTTCTGTTGACTTTGACGATACGGGTTCCATCGGCAAGCGCTATCGCCGCCAGGATGAGATCGGCACGCCGTTCTGCATCACGTATGACTTTGACAGTGAAAATGACGGCTGCGTTACCGTCCGCGACCGTGACAGCATGGAGCAGGAGCGTGTGAAGATCGACGAGCTTGAAGCGTACATTGCAGAGAAGATCGATTTCTAAAGAAATATAAATAGACACAGTACCCGCCGTTTCGACTGCATGAACCGTGCAGAGAAGCGGCGGGTTTGTTTATTTTGCCGTTGAAACACCATGCAAAATATGCTAAACTAAATAAAAATGAATTCAAAATCGTGACACATAAAAGTTATCACGAAAGAGGAAATGGATTATGAGAAATACTTTTTCTAAACGTATATTTGCTGTTTTAGCGGCGGTTTTACTCGGCGCTGCGCTGTGTGCGCCGCTTACCTTTGCGGATGAAGCCGATACGGCCGATACCACAGACAGCACCGAAACGGTGGACACCACGGAAGGCACGACCGACCGCAGGCGAAGACAGCAGCGGAGCGGAATCGTTCTTTAATGAGCTGAAGGCCGATAACGGCGTCGGCCGCACGCTGTTCATTGCGGGTGCGGTGTGCATCGTGCTCGGCGTCGGCGGAATTGTCAGCATCATTTTGTGGCAGCGTGCAAGCCGTAACCGCGACAGCGGCGAAGCGGACCGCGCCGAGGTGCTGGATGAGATTGAGCAGGAGGAACGACGCAACCGCAGAAGACGCGAAGAAGAGCGCATGCGCCGCGAGCAGATGCAGGCGCGCCGTGAGGCAGAGCCCCGCATGCCCACGTCCTTTGACCCGGATAAAGACACCGGCGAGCTGCCGGCGATGCCGGTGTCGGCGGAGTACACCGCAGAACGCCCCATCATGCCAGAAACGCCGGTCTCCATGCAGCCACAGAACGTGCGCCGCGCTGCGGTGCAGACCTCAGTGAATCGCGCGCCACGGCAAAGCGCCGCACCGAGAGCTGCAAAGCCCGCCGCACCTGCGCCGAAGCCCGTGCAGCAGCGCCCGGCAAATACCCCGAAGCCGGCTGCACAGACAGTGCAGGCAAAGCCTGCTGCGCCGAAAGCGCCCGAAAAATATGACCTTGAGGACATTTTAAGAGAAGTCCGCGAGATGAACGCGAATAAATAATCGTACATAAAAAGGCCTTTGCATCTCCGTTTTGGACGGTGCAAAGGCCTTTTGTCGTCTTAATTTTGCGTCAGGTTCTTTTCTTTCTCGAAAAATGCTTTGCGCAATATCTCGAAATCCTCGGGTGTGCAGACTTTTTTACAGGTGGAGATGAACGAGCCTGTCACCGTGAAGCACGCTTTCATGACGTCGCACGGGTAGTTTTCACACTGGCCGCAATGTGCGATATGCTTTTCGTTCACGCATTTTACAAGGCGATAACGGCACCAGTTTTCTTCCTTGCAGCCGGTACAGGCAATCTCCTCGTTTGTCACCACGTGGTCGCGGTAGCCGATTTTATACCACAGCTCAGCGGTGTGGTGCAGTTCTTCTGCGGTTTTGGTGTACGGCGGCACGTTGTAGCGCGGACATACCGCGCAGTCGTTTCCACACGCCGCAATGATTTTTTCACACATAGAGAACTCCCCCAAAAAAACTATATCTATTGCAGCTCGTCGCGGTAGTAGGCGAGAAGCAGATCGACCATTCTGCCGTAGGAACGCAGACCGTTTTCCTGCCCGTTGGCTTTTAAATACGCGTCGTTCACGCGGTCGGAGACCTCGGAAACGGGCGTTTCGTACTGCTTCCAGTACGCATTATTTGACCGAATGTCGCGGCGCAGTGCGTCGCTTTTTAAAGCGTCCGCCTGGTTCCACAGGTCGCTGTCCACAGTGAGCAAAGCATTCATCGCGTGGACGGATGCCAAATACACACCGCTGTAACGGAATTCCGGGTCGTCACTTTGCAGGCACGCCAAAAATGCGATGAAATTCGCTTCGTCCTCGCGCATGTAGCCGGAAAGGTGTGAAAGCTCGTGGCACATCGTCACGGGGATCAATACGTCGTTCATGTGGACGTTGACGTTCGCTTCAAACGTGAACGGACAGTAAATGCCGCTGATGTCAAGGTACGACATCACTTCCGAGAACAGCACGGGCTTCGGTTTTCCGTTTGTGTAGAGCGTGGAATACGTATCATGAAGGCTGTTGAATGATGATTTTGCTTCGTCTGCATCGAGAAAAACATCGTTTGAAAGCTGAAATACACCGTTTTCGTCTTCGGGCAGGTTTTCGCGCAATGTGTTCGCTTCGTTGATTAAATACGCGCACACATTGTAAAGCTCTTCGGCGGAGGACTCCCGCACGGTAAGTCCGCTGACGGCGGCAAAGCTGTACCGGCGGTGGTTCGTGCCGTAGTTCGTTACGCACAAAAACGCGATGCACGTGGCGATGAGAACAGGAACCGACAAAAACCGCACAAAGTACGCAAAACGGCCCTCTTTATGACGAATGAGTTTATAAACGCCGTGAATGAGATACGCTAAAATGAAAAGGACAAGCGCGATCAGACAAAATTCGCCGACAGAAAACGGGAAGACTCCCGTAATGGCGGAAAAGAACTGCGCGTACACGGGGTAGATCGTCACGGCATACCACTCGGCAAAATCTGCGCTCTGCCGTGCGGCGAAGTCCAAAAGGAACGCCGCAGGCAGCAAAAGCAGCAGCCAAAAGCGCTTTAAACGAAACGCTTTAAGATAAGTTTTCATAGTTTGAATTCCTCGGCGCTGTACTGCCCGAGCTTTTGTTCGCTTTTCGGCTCGCGGCGCAGTGGGTCATATTGAAATTTTGCGCAGTGCTCTCCGCCGAGCTGCCCCGCAAGACATTTTTTCTGTACGCCGTCCGCATGAAACGCGCAGTAAGCGCAGTCCGGCTCAATGCGGCTGCCAAACAGAGCGGGTGTTTGTTTTTTCTTTTTGCGTCCGAACACTTTCGTCGCCTCCGATTTTCAGGTTGCTCTTAGAGTTGTTCTCATTGTAGCATTTTCCCGGTGGAATTTCCACCACAAATTTTCGACGGTGTTTTTCCGCTGCGGAGAATACACGTGAGAAGAAAGAACATAGACAGCGCGATGAGCGCCAAGGATGATGCCGCGCTGCCCGCCATGGGCGCGGTGTTGAGGGGCGAGGTTTCCACGGCAACCGAGGTGCTTGCCGGGAGAAAATAGGAAAGCAGCAAATAAAATGCAGCGGAAAGCAGACCGTTTAAAAAGCGTGCGAGAACATATCTCGTTTTCGACAGCGGCAGCCCCGCTTTGTGGAAAAAGGAGAAGATCTGCAAGTGGATGCAAACGCCGGAAAAGCCGAGCCCGAACGCTAAAAAATAAACCGGCAGGTGCCAATATATGCACTGTGTGACTCCGGCGGTGATCTCCAGACCCATCGTCAGCAATGCGCCGGAAAGCGGCACGGTGAGCCCAAAGCGGGAGAGAAAACCGCATAAATACTGAAAAATGCCGGCATCGTGCAAAACGGCCAAAAGCATGGAAAACACAATGACGAACCCGCAAAGGGAAACGGTGGCCTTAATGCCGTCCTGCACAGCGGAGACGATGCCGCCGGGAGCAGATTCTGGCGATTTTAGGCTTTTTTCGGGTTTTTCGGCAAAGCGCGACAGGGTGAGTCCCAGAAGTAACGGCGCAAGTGCGCAGGCAAAAAATAAATTCAGCCCGATGCGCTCGCTTCTTAATAATAAACTGCCCGTATAGGCTGCCGCAAACGCATAGCCCGGCGCGGTACAGAAGCATAACAGCCGCGCCGCCTGTTCCCTTGTGAGCTTTCCGGTCGCGTATAAATTTGCGGTGATCTTCGCGCCGGTAGGGTAGCCTGCGGTGAGCCCCAACAAAACGGCGGGAGCGGCGCAGGCGGGTAGGCGGAACACATGACGCATTACGGGGGAAAGCGGGCGAAACAGCACCTGCGCCGCGCGGCTGTTCGTGCATAGGCACGCGAGTAAAATAAACGGGAACAGCGAGGGAATCAGCGTGCCGAGGCATGTGTGGATGCCGCTGACAACGCCTGCGGCGGCAGCGGTGCGGTGCCTGAGCAGGAGCAAGGCGAGCAGTAAAAGCGCGGCGGTGCGGATATAAAGCGCCGGAAGCTGCAATTTTTGGCGAATGAAAAAAGCGATAAATTCTGTATGCTTCGACACGGCGAACCCTCCTTTTGAAAAAGTATATGCGTGTTTTTCCGCACATACGTATAGAGGAGTAAAAAGAAAGAGGGTGGGTGCATGGGTGAGCTTGCAGATAAGCTGCGCTATGCCATGCAGGACGGCACGATCCGCACGGAGATTCTCGGCACGGCGAAGCTTATTTTAGAGGGTTGTGACGGCGTAATCGAATACGAAACGGAAAAGATCGGCCTGCGCTGCGGGCGGCGCGCCGTGTGGGTGGAGGGGAAAAGCTTACGGCTTTTGTGTCTTGAAGAGGACGGCGCGGTGATCACGGGACATATTGAGGCGGTGAGGTTCGCATGAAGAAAATCACGCATTGGGTGCTCGGCACGGCAACGGCGCGTGTTTCGGGCGATACGGCACGGTTTATGAACATTGCGGTGAAAACGGGTCTGCGCCCCATTCGACTTCAAAAGGATGGGAAAGACGTGCTTTTCACCTTGTATGCGAAGGACTACAAAAAGCTGCATAAAATCAAACAACGCACGCACGCGCGGGTGAAGCTTGCGGAGAAAAGCGGCTTCCCGTTTCGGTTCCGCCGCATGCTGCGCCGACCGGGACTTTTGCTTGGCACGGCGCTCGGCGTGGCGCTGATGCTGTTCCTTTCCGGCTTTTACTGGGAGATGACGATCTCCGGTGAAGATATTCCGTATGCCGAAAGCGAAATTTTGGCGGCAGCAAAGCGCGTTGGCGTGTATATCGGCGCGCCGCGAAGCACCGATACCGCTTTGGCCTCTGTCGCGCTTTTGGAGGAGCTGCCGGAGCTTTCTTGGGCATCGTTCAACACGGAGGGTTGCACCGTACAGCTTGAGCTGCGCACGTCCGTCACAAAGGCGGAGGGCGCGGAGCACGACGGCACGGGGGACATCGTCGCGTCACGCGCGGGGCTCATCCATTCTATCACGGCGCAAAACGGCACGGTGCTCGTGAAAGTCGGTTCTGCCTGCGCCGCGGGGCAGGTGCTCGTTTCCGGCATCACACAGGTGGGCGACCCGTATGACCCGGAATATAACCCCGTGCGCTGTTTTTACACCCGCGCCCGTGCGGAGATTCTGGCGGAGACACAGCGCACATTCACAGCATCCTGTCCGCTTAGTACCGAAACGGTACGCGAAACGGACCTCGGTACACAGCGCGCGCTGTATATTTTGGGCGTGCGCGTGCCGCTCTCGCTTTCCGGCGCGCCGAAAGGCCAGACGGCATACACCCGCACGCCGTTCGTTTTGCAGGGGCACACGTTGCCGCTGTGGGTAGAAACGGTGCGCGTATATGAGGAGGAGACCGTGCCCGTTACGTTCACGGAGGAAGAAGCGCAGCGCCGCGCGCTTGAAAATCTGCATCAGCTGCAAAAGCTTGCGCTTGGAGAAGATGGGCGTGTGCTTACGGAAAACATCACATATCAGACAAAAGGCGGCACGGTTTACGTCACGTCCCGGTGCGTATGTCTTGAAAACATTGCGCAGGAGGCGCCGCTCACCCTGCCTGAAGAGCCTGAAAATCCGGAGATTATAGGGGTATTTGTCGGAAATGTACAGGGAAACGACTAAATTTCGTTGAAAATTTCATAACCACATTGGGAACACTTATGCTATAATAAAACAGGAAATTCGGTTTTTTAGACTGCACGGTTTTTCAAAGCCGTGCGGCAAAAGGAGAACGATTTGGAAAGAAGCATTCATGTAGACAAAGCAGAATACGCGGCAGAGCTTTTCGGCAGCTTTGACGTGAACGCAAAGCGACTGGAAAAGGCATTCGGTGTAACGTTTTCCTGCCGCGATTCGCAGATCCACGTCATCGGCGAAGAACCCGGTGTTTCGCGTGCGGTGCGTGCGGCAGAAAGCCTTTTGCGGCTCGTCGAAAAGGGCGAAGTCCTAAACGACCAGAACGTCGGCTACTGCATCGACATGGTCATGGAGGACAGCGAAGCACAGATGGCGCCGCTTACGGACGGCTGCATCTGCATCACGGCGAAAGGCAAGCCTGTAAAGCCCAAAACGGTGGGACAGAAGAATTATTGCGACAATATTCGCAATAACACCATCACCATCGGCGTCGGCCCTGCGGGCACCGGTAAAACGTACCTTGCGGTCGCCATGGCTGTGACGGCGTTCCGTGCGCAGCAGGTGAACCGCATCATCTTGACGCGCCCCGCCGTGGAAGCCGGCGAGAAGCTGGGTTTTCTGCCCGGTGATTTGCAACAGAAGGTAGACCCCTACCTGCGCCCGCTTTACGATGCGCTGTTCGACATGCTCGGCGCGGAATCGTACGCCCGCCTTGTGGAGCGCGGCAGCATTGAGGTGGCGCCGCTTGCGTACATGCGCGGCAGAACGCTCGACGACAGCTTTATCATTCTGGATGAGGCGCAGAACACCACCTGCGAGCAGATGAAAATGTTCCTGACGCGTCTCGGCTTCAACTCCAAAATGGTCATCACAGGCGACATCACGCAGATTGATCTGCCGGACGGCAGACGCTCGGGTCTGAAGGATGCGATGCGTGTGCTGCGCAATGTGGATGACATTTCCGTTTTCCGCTTTACCGAAAAAGACGTTGTGCGCCATCGCTTGGTGCAGGATATCATTCGGGCGTATGAAAAAGCGTCCGCAGCAAAATAACCCCTATCGAAAGGATTTTAGCATATGGAAAAAATCAGAGTCATCATCACAAACAACCAGAAAGCGGTCAAAGTGCCGACCGGCGTGCGCATGCTCATCCGTCGCTGTTGCCACGCGGTTCTGCGGATGGAGAAGTTTGAGGATTCCGCTGAAATCAGCGTGACATTCGTGGACAACGAGCAGATCCGCGAGCTAAACGCGCAGTACCGCAACAAAGATGCCGCAACAGACGTGCTCTCTTTCCCCATGGGTGAGAACGGCGTGTATGACATCAACCACGATACCGGCGCGAAGATTCTCGGCGACATTGTGCTCTCTGTGGAAATGGCAATGGCACAGGCAAAGCGCTACGGCCACAGCTTAGAGCGCGAGATCGGCTACCTGACGGCGCATTCTATGCTGCACCTGCTCGGCTATGACCACGAAAATGGCGGCATGGAGCGTGTGCGCATGCGTGAAAAAGAAGAATACGTTATGTCGCAGCTCGGCCTGCCGGGCACTTCCAGCTACACCGTTTAACATGGTGCCGGGTTGGAAAACAAACGGTAAGACCCGCACGCAGGCGGACAGCTTTCGCGATGCCGCGCGCGGATTTTTCCATACCGTGAAAACGGAGCGAAACATGCGTATACACCTTACAGCGGCGGTATACGTTTTGTTTTTTTCGCCCTTTCTGGGCGTAACGCGCAGCGAATACGGCGTTCTGCTTTTGACCATCGCAATGGTTATCGCGGCGGAAGCGTTCAACACCGCCATGGAGATGTTGTGTGATTACGCGCAGAAAAGCTATAATCCGCTCATCGGCAAAACAAAAGATATCGCGGCGGGCGCCGTTTTTGCCGCTTTTGTCGGTATAGCCGTTTTGTGGCGTCCGGAAGCGATCTTAGCGCTTTTGATAACAATCGTCACAAATCCGCTTTACCTTGTGCTTTTCATTCTGTCGCTCATTTTGGCCTTTTTCTTCATTTTCAAAGTGCCATGCGGCGTGCGGGAAAAGCTTCATAAAAAGTGATATAAATTATCAGAAAGGAAACCGCGGCTGCGTGCCCCGGGAAAACTATGGATACAGAAAACTACATGAACGAAAAATCGGCGTTTATCGCCATTGTGGGCAGGCCGAACGTGGGCAAATCCTCCATTTTGAACCGCCTGCTCGGTACGAAGCTTGCCATCGTTTCCAATAAGCCGCAGACCACCCGCACGCGCATTATGGGCGTGTGGACAGAAGGCGAAACGCAGCTGGTGTTCATCGATACGCCGGGCCTCATCAAGCCGAAGAACTCCCTCGGCGATTACATGGTGAAAAGCGTTACCTCGTCCGTCGCAGATGTGGACGCCTGCCTGCTTGTTGTGGAGGCAAATACGAAAATCTCCAAAGCAGATGAAGAGCTTGTGCACCGCTTTAAAGATTTAGGTGTGCCGGCGCTGCTCGCCATCAATAAAATCGACCTTTTGCAGGACAAAAGCGTTTTGATGGAGCAGATTGCGAAGCTCTCCGCGCTCTACGACTTTGAAGCTGTGGTGCCGGTCTCCGCGCAGGACGGCAACGGCATGGACGCGCTGCGTGAGGAGCTCATCGCACTGGCGGAGCCGGGCGGACACTTCTTCTCGGAAGATACGCTCACAGACCAGCCGGAGCGCGTCATTGCGTCCGAAATCGTGCGCGAGAAAATTCTGCGCTTTACGGATAAAGAGATTCCGCACGGCGTTGCAGTCGTGACGGAAAGCATGCGCGACCTCGGCAACCTGACGGAGATCGATGCGACAATCTATTGCGAACGCGCCACGCACAAGGGCATCATCATCGGCAAGGGCGGCGCAATGCTGAAAAAAATCGGCTCGAAGGCAAGAGAAGACATGGAGCGCTTTTTCGGCTGCAAGATCAACCTGCGCCTTTGGGTAAAGGTGAAGGAGGACTGGCGCCAGCGCCCGCAGATCCTCACAAAGCTCGGCTTTAACGAGCACGATTTTGACCAGTACCAATAAACCGTGATTTTCGGGAAAACGGTCACATTTTGAGAAATTGACAGACGTTTCCACGGATAAAACCCGCAAAAACCGCAGAAGCTAAAAACAGCCATACGGTTTAGGAGGCGTTTGTATGCGAAATTCCCCGATACAGAATGCGGCGTATGCCGCGTGGAACAGCTTTTATAAAAGCGGCAAGGCGGAGGATTACATCCGCTACGTGCAGCTTACACGCCGGGAGCTTGCCGACGTGGATTTTACGGCAGGAGACTTTGATGCAGGTAAAGACCCAGGGACTCATCATTCGGGAGCAGACGGTGGGCGAGAGCGACCGCCTTGTCACGGTGCTGACGCGTGACGCGGGCGTGGTGCGTGCGTTTGCCCGCCGCGCCAAAAACTTAAAGGACAGCAAAAGCGCCGCAACGCAGCTTTTGTGCTATTCCCGCCTTTCTATTTTTAAGGGGCGGGAAAAATACATGATTGACGATGCCGAGCCGATCGAGGTCTTTTTCGGGATTCGGCGGGACATCGCCGCGCTTTCGCTGGCGCAGTATTTCTGTGAGCTGGCGTACTTAATGGTGCCGGAGGATACGGATTCCGAGGAATACCTGCGGCTCATCTTAAATTCCCTGCATTTTTTATCAAAGGGCACGCGGCCGATACGGCTGTTGCAGTCCGTGACAGAGCTGCGTATGCTCTCGTCGGCTGGCTATATGCCAAATTTAGTTGCGTGCGAAAACTGCGCCGCGTATGAGGCGGAAACGATGTTCTTTCTGCCGCAAAGGGGCATTATTCTGTGCGACAAGTGCTTTCACGGCGCGAATGAACCGTATGTTGCGCTGCCGCCGGGCGTGCTGACCGCCATGCGACACATTGCGTATGTGGATTTTGAAAAGCTCTATAACTTCTCGCTGCCGGAGGATGCGCTGAAAATTCTGAACGCCGCAACGGAAAGCTACGTTGTCCATACATTACATACCGTACCGAAGACCTTGGAGTTTTATAAAACGTTTTTGGATTAACAGAGGAGATTGACCCGGCAAAACCGGGTACGAAAAGAAAGCAGGAACAAAATGCTGAAAGATCATAAAGCGCTGGAGCTGGATAAAATTCTGCTTCAGCTTGCAAATGAAACCACTTGTCCGGATGCGGCGGAGCTGGCGCAGAAAATTGAGCCGGATACCGACATCCGCCACGTGGAGCGCCTTTTGCAGGAAACGGACGACGCGTTTGTTTTAATGGCAAAGTACGGCGCACCGTCGTTTTACGGCATGACGAATGTCACGAATGCGCTGCGTCGCGCAGAAGCGGGCGGCGTGCTGAATCTGGCGGAATTATTGTCTGTTGCCGCGACATTGCGTGCCATCCGCAGTGTTTCGGATTGGCGTAAAAAAAGCGAAAGCGTCAAAACGGCGCTCGATTACCGCTTCGAGACCTTGCAGCCGAACAAGTTTATCGAAGATCGCATCTCGATGACCGTCGTCAGCGAGGAAGAAGTTGCCGATACCGCAAGCGTCGCCTTGGCGGCTATCCGTCGCAAGATCCGCGCGGCATCGCTGCGCGTGCGCGAGCAGCTTGATAAAATGATCCGCTCGCAGACCTACCAAAAGTATTTGCAGGAGGCCATTGTCACCCAACGCGGCGGCCGCTACGTTGTGCCGGTTAAGGCGGAGTTCCGCAATGAAGTCAAGGGCCTCATTCACGATTCCTCCGGCAGCGGTGCCACCGTGTTTATTGAGCCGATCGGCGTTGTGGAGGCGAACAACGAAATCCGCGTGTTGCGCTCGGACGAAAAGGACGAGATCGACCGCATCTTGACGGAGCTTTCCCGTGAGATCGGCGAGTTTGCGGACGGCATCATCCAGAGCTACCGCGCGGCGGTGGAGCTGAATCTCATTTTCGCAAAAGGGCAGCTCGCCTACAAAATGAAGGCGACCGTGCCGAAGCTCAATCAGGAGGGGCGCATCGCCATCAAATCGGCGCGCCACCCGCTCATCGATAAAAATAAAGTCGTGCCGACCGATCTGTACCTCGGCAGTGATTTTGATGCCCTCATCGTCACCGGCCCGAACACCGGCGGCAAGACCGTCTCGCTGAAAACGGCGGGCCTTTTGACGCTGATGACCATGTGCGGCCTGATGATCCCCGCGGCGGACGGCAGCGAAGTTTCGATTTTTGACCACGTTTTGGCGGACATCGGCGATGAGCAGAGCATTGAGCAGTCTCTCTCCACGTTCTCGGCGCACATGACGAATATCATCCGCATTCTCAACATTGCGGACGACAAGAGTCTCATCCTTATCGATGAGCTCGGTGCGGGCACCGACCCGGTCGAGGGTGCCGCGCTTGCTATTTCCATCA
>OCQB01002565.1_pt1 | contig 11947 bp, 10 predicted proteins | sample 1538631 | NCBI WGS metagenome assembly OCQB01 (sample SAMN04571713, study PRJEB22368) | human gut metagenome | biome: human gut; material: stool | host: Homo sapiens | place: Luxembourg | collected 2012-10-19 | reverse complement strand
AGGCCCCTGCTACCGCTGCATCTTCCGCGATATGCCCGCCGCAGGTGAAATTCCGACCTGCAAGGAGGCCGGCGTGCTGGGCGCGGTGGTCGGTGTGATCGGCAGTCTGGAAGCCACCGAAGCCGTGAAGTTGATTGCCGGCGTGGGGGAGCCGTTGGTGGGGCGCATGCTCACCGTGGATGCGCTGACCATGAATATTCGACGGGTCCCACTGCCAAACCATGTGCCCGACTGCCCGGTGTGCGGTGAGCAGCCGACCATTACTGCTATTGATCCGGCCAACTATATTCAGCCGGCCTGCGCGATTTAGAGCTATGTGGCTCCCCTCCTTGAGGGGAGCCAAGATCGGAACGAGAGGGGAAGAACATGCCTATTGCCTTGCATAATGCGGTCGTTGACGATGAGAGCAGTGAATCATCGTACCGCCGCATCACGCCGGCGGAATTTGCCAAGCTCGACCCGAATACGGTCACGCTGCTCGACTTGAGGGAACCAGCCGACTTCGCCGCCCACCCGGTCGAAGGTGCCATCAATGCACCACTCGACCCGCTGGCCCATGTGCTCAAAACCGTGCCCACAGATCGAACTGTCGTAGTCTATTGTGCTCAAGGATGGTGGAGCGAGGAAGTAGCTGAAATCCTTGCCGATCGCGGTTACGATGTAGCAAGCCTCGATGGCGGTTTTCAGGGTTATCTCGACTATCTTGAAACCCACCACGATTAACGGTTCCCGTTGTCGTTCTTTTGGATGAGTGTGCACGGACATACGTGTGCCCTACAATCGGTCACGGTATTACTCGATGGATTCTTGAATATCGTCGGGCAATCGTGATTCACAACAAGGGATTGCACTGAACCAACCCGAACGGAGGGTCGAAACCGTGGGACATCTGCTCACCCGAACGCAGATTCAACGCCTGGTCGCCAAGCACGGCCGTGAGGTCATCGAGCATCGCCACATGCAGATCGAACGCTGCTGCTACCAGCACGGCAATGTCACCACGTTCGAACATTCCGTGCGTGTCGCCTGCCTGGCTGTGTGGATGGCCGACCGCGCGCACCTGTGGTACCGCGTCGACCTCAAATCCCTGATTCGCGCGGCCCTCCTGCACGATTACTTCCTGTACGACTGGCACGACTGGGATAACGGCGAACACCAGTGGCATGGCTTCACCCATGGCCACGCCGCCCTGGTCAATGCCCTGAAGGACTTCAAGCTCAACGATATCGAACGCAACAGCATCGAGAACCACATGTTCCCGATGACCCTGGTGCCGCCGCGCTATATCGAAGGCTATCTGGTCACCTTGGCGGACAAATGCTCCGCCACCGCCGAGACCTTCTCGTTCGACCGGTTCAACAAGCGCGCGTTGCCCGCCGCGAAGCCTTACGCCGAGATCGAAGCCCGTCGATGATCATCACACTCGAACATTATTTCCTCTGGTTTCTGTTCTACAGTTTCGTCGGCTGGATGTACGAGTCCATTCTCGTCTCCTGCCAACAGCACCGCTTGGTCAACCGAGGGTTCCTCAACGGCCCGCTGTGCCCGATCTACGGCACCGGCGCGATACTCGGCGTCGCCATTCTCGGCAACGTACATAACCCGATCATCATCTTCCTGATTTCGATGGTGGGCGCCACGATACTCGAATACACAACCTCGTGGGTCATGGAGCAGCTGTTCCACGCCCGCTGGTGGGATTACTCGAACTTCCGCTTCAACCTCCAAGGCCGCGTCTGCCTGCTGGGCGCGTTGATTTTCGGCCTCGGCGGCGTGGGCGTGGTACTTGGTTCGCAGCCATATGTCGAGCGGGTCACGGATATGATTCCGCTGCCGATGCTGCATACGCTGGTCACGGTACTGGCTCTGATCACCATCATCGACTTGGCGGTCACGGTTACGGGCATGCTCGGATTCGAGCAGGTGCTCGATTCCGTCGCTCAGGTGGTGCAGGATGTGGCGGCACGCGCCGGTGACACGTGGCAGCGGGGCTCCAGTGCGGTATCCGACAGGATGCGTGAGCTTTCGCAGGATACGGTTGAGCGTCTGCGCTGGGCCGTCAATGGCGTCATCAACGCACAGCAGAAGCGTATGCTTAAGTCCTTCCCGAAGTTCCAGGTGCCGGATCGTCAGGACATCATCGACTCTTTGCGCGAACTTATGGGCCCGCGCCGCTAGAATAAGGCGTTTTACTGAATCGCGCGGCTCGGCTGGTGTTCGGCACTGTCGCCATGTTCTGCGAAACTTGACTGTGCCCAATTGGGCAGTCTCATTCACAATTCGATAGGGAGAAGCGACAAGCTATGGCTCACGTCACCGACTTCAAGGAAGCGGGTTTCAACACCCTGCTTGAGGAACTGGAATGGCGCGGGTTGATTTCCCAGTCCACGGACCGGGATCGACTCGCAGAAGCACTGAACGGCGAGCCCATCACCTATTATTGCGGCTTCGACCCCACCGCTGCATCGTTGCATATCGGCAACCTCGTGCAGCTCATCAACATGCGTCACCTGCAGCTTGCGGGCCATCATCCAATCGCCCTGGTCGGCGGCGCCACCGGACTCATCGGCGACCCGCGCCAGTCCGGCGAACGCACGCTCAACCCGAAGGACGTGGTGGCCGGCTGGGCCGATCGTCTGAAGAACCAGATCGGCGGCATTCTGGACACCGAAGGCGCGAACGCCGTACGTTTCGTATCCAATTACGATTGGACCGCCTCGATGACCGTCATCGACTTCCTGCGTGACGTCGGCAAGAACTTCCGTCTGGGCACCATGCTCGCCAAGGACACGGTCGCCCGCCGCCTGAACTCTGAGGAAGGCATCTCCTTCACCGAGTTCAGCTACCAGGTGCTGCAGGGCAACGACTTCCTCCACCTGTTTGACGAATACCACTGCACGCTGGAACTCGGCGGCTCCGACCAGTGGGGCAACCTCACCTCCGGCCTGGACCTGATCCACAAGGTGCGCGGTGTGGACGTCAACGTGTTCACCAGCCCGATCATCACCGATGCTTCCGGCAAGAAGTTCGGCAAGTCCGAGGGCAACGCCGTCTGGCTCGACGCCACGATGCTCAGCCCGTACAAGTTCTACCAGTTCTGGATCAACCGCCCGGACGTGGAGATGGAAAGCCTGCTGAAGGCGTTCACCTTCCTGCCCAAGGCCGAAATCGAACGACTGGTCGAGGAATCCAAGACCAACCCCGGCAAGCGCGAGGCCCAGAAGACCCTCGCCTGGGAGGTCACCAGCTTCGTGCATGGCGAGGCCGCTACCCAGGCCGCCATCGACGCTTCCTGTGCGCTGTTCGGCCGCGGTGGCAACCTCGAAGACATCGACGAGGAAACGCTGGAATCCGTGCTCGACGGTTTCAAGGTGGTCGACGAGAACGGCGAGCACGTCTTCCCCGTCTCCAAGCCCGGCGATCGCGTAATCGACGCCGCCCAGGCTGCCGGACTGTTCAAGTCCGCTTCCGAGGCACGCCGCGCCATCAAGTCCGGTGGCGTGTATCTCAACAACAACCGTATCGAGGATGAGGAGCAGGTGCTGGCCGAAGCCGACTTCCTGGCCGGCCGCTTCGCGCTCATCCGTCGTGGCAAGAAGGCGCTCGGCGCCGTGAAAAACCGTTAATCAACAACGAATTAAGGAAAACAAGTAATGGCAGAAGGTAACGAGCGTTCCGGCAAGTCCTACGGCGGCGGCCATAAGGGGTATGGCGATCGCCGACCGGGCAACCGCGGCGGCAAGGGTTTCAAGCCGCGCGGCAAGGGCGGTTTCAAGCCGCGTCATGATGGTGAGGGTTTCAAGCCGCGTCGCCGTGAGGATGGCGAGGGCTACGCGCCGCGCCGTGACGGTGATGGCGAGGGCCACGGCGGCTACCGCAAGTCGTACGGCAAGTCCGGCGGCTTCCACAAGGGCGGCCGCTCCGGCTTCGGCGGCAAGGGCGGTTACCGCGGCAATGGTCCGCGCCGTGACGGCGAAGGCTTCAAGCCGCGCCGCGAAGGCGGCTACCGTTCCCACGAAGGCGAGAACGGCGAGAATCCGCGCTACCAGCACCGTGATAACGATCGTCGTGATTTCCGCCGCGATGGTGAGCGTCGCAGCTTCCGCCGCAACGACGACCGCCGAGATTTCCGTAGGGACGACCGTCGCGATGGGGACCGTCGTGACTTCCGTCGTGACAATGACCGTCGTGACTTCCGTCGCGATGACCGCAGGGATAACGATCGTCGTGATTTCCGCCGCGATGGTGAGCGTCGCAACTTCCGTCGCGACGACGATCGCCGTGATGGCGACCGCCGCAACTTCCGCAGGGACGACCGCCGCGATGATCGTCGTGACTTCCGCCGTGACGATCGCCGCGACAACAACCGTCGTGACGGCGAATTCCGCGAGTTTTCGCAGGAAGAGAAGCGCCAGTACCGTGAGGAGAAGCGCTCTGAATACATGAGGCGCCCGCGCCGTAACTCCGACGGCACGATGAGCTTCCCCTCGCAGAACCCGTACACCGACCGTCGTCCCGACGAGCCCAAGATGCCCAAGGGCATGGAATGGTCGATGCTGTCCAAGGATGAGCGCGAACGTCTGCGCGGCCTGTCCAAGGAGCATGCGGAGAACATTGGTCTGCACATCCTCGCCGCTTTCGCGCTGGAGGAGAGTGATCCCGAACTTGCCTTGGAACACGCCAAGTGGGTGGCCCGTCAGGCCTCCCGCATCGACTTCGCCCGCGAGACGCTTGCGTTCGTGGCCTACCGTCAGGGCGACTACAAGCTGGCCCTGCGTGAGTTCCGTACCGCCTACCGTATGAACGGCTTCCTCGACTACCTGCCGTTCATCGCTGACTGCGAGCGTGGTGTCGGTGAACCGAAGAAGGCCGTGGAACTGGCGCTGTCCGATGAGGGCAAGCAGCTGCATGGCGCTCCCAAGGTCGAGATGTTCCTGGTGTATGCCGGTGCCCTTGGCGATTTGGAGATGTGGGACAAGGCCATTGAAGTGGTTCATACCGTCGGCCGCTCTCAGGGTCTTCCGGGTGAGTACCGTATGCGTGCCGTGCAGGCCGAGCAGTACTTCCTTGAAGAGGCCGGCCGCAGCAAGGAAGCCGAGCAGCTTAATGACCTGCTGGACCGTCTTGAGGATCAGTATGCCGACGAGGAGATTGACGAAAACAGCGACGACGTGGTGATCGATCACGATCTCGAAGACATCACCGACGACTCCGACGTGCTCGAAAAGCTCGGCATCGATCCGGATGAGGCGCAGTACGCCCCGGATCCGGAGCAGGAATACGGCGATGAGGACGACGAGGCTGAAGACGGCGATGCCGAGTCTGATGAGGCCGATGTCGAAAATGCTGAGTCCGAGGATGCATCGGAAGAATCTGAGGAATCTGAAGCCGAGGAGTCTTCCGAGTCCGCTGACGATGCCGTTGAACCGGCTGAGTCCGACGAGACCGAAACCGAAACCGAGGAGTGAGCGGCGTAATGACCCGTTTCCTCAAAGGCACCGATCGCCCGCTCGCCGAGGCCTATCAGCTTGCGCTGCTGGACCTCGACGGCGTGGTGTATCGCGGCAAGAATCCGGTCGAATACGCGGCCGATTCCATTCGTGCGGCCGAAGCCGCCGGCATGACCATCGAATACACCACGAACAACTCCTCGCGCTTCCAGCACGTGGTGGCCGACCAGCTCAAGGGCTTCGGCTTGGACGTGGAGCCGTGGCAGGTCATCACCTCTTCGGTGGTGGCCGCCCGTGTGGTGGCCAAGGCGTTGCCCGCCGGCGCGCGCGTACAGGTATTGGGCGCCGAGCATTTGCGCGATGAGGTCACCCGCAACGGCCTGACCATCGTGGACGGTCCTCAGGACCGCCCGCAGGCCGTTATTCAGGGCTGGTATCCGGATATGACTTGGCAGATGATGGCCGATGCCGCGTTCGCGGTCGAGGCCGGAGCCACGTATTTCGTGACCAACCGCGACCTGACGATTCCTCGTGAACTGGGCATCGCCCCCGGTTGCGGATCGATGATTCGCGCCGTGATCACGGCCACTGGCGTCGAACCGGTCGCCTCCGCTGGCAAACCGGAAGCGTACATGTACGATGAGGCCCGCGAACTGAACGCCGCCGAAGGCCACGATCTGGTGCCCAAGGAGGCGTCCATCGCCATTGGCGACCGACTCGACACTGATATCGAGGCCGGTAACCGCGGTGACTATGATTCGCTGGCGGTGCTGACCGGTGTCACCAACCCGACCGAACTGATGCTGGCTCCGGCACACCTGAGGCCCACATTCATCGCCCTTGATCTGCGTGAACTCGGCGAAGCCCAACCGGAGCCGGTTCGCGACGAGAGCGGTACTTGGGAATGCCGCAAGGCTAGCGCTTGGTTTGAAAACGGCCAGGTACACGTCAGCGACCCCACCAGTATGGACGGCCTGCGTGCCGCCGTATGCGCCGCATGGGAAGCCGCCGACCAAGGCGCACAGCTCAGCGAGGCCACGGTACCGGTGTTCGCCATCGAGGCATAGTCCTATGCCTACGGAACACGCGCCGGTCACCGAGCGATACCCCGAACTTGCGGATATTGATGAACAAGACAACGACCGCAAGCTTGAGACCTATCGCAACGTGCTGGAATCCTTACAACACGAGCTTGATAACAGCCGCAGCTAGCAGAGGAGATTCATTCTCCCGCCAGCGGAAGATGACGTGAAGTGCTGGATGGTGGCTCCATGCCGAGCCACCCCGTTGGTGGATGGTGGGTCGAAAGGAAGGTATATGACCGAGCAGCATATCGATCCCGCGACTCCACTTGACCGACTTGACATGATGCTCGTGGCTTCGGGACTGGTCGAATCGCGGGCCAAAGCGCAGCGACTCATCAAGGCCGGGCATGTGCGCGTGGACGGCGAGACCATCACCAAGCCATCGTTCATGGTCAAAGCCGGGCACAGCGAACTCGCCGTGGATAAGGGCGACGACTACGTCTCCCGAGGCGCTTACAAACTCTTGGGCGCGTTCGAGACCTTTGCCGGCAATGGTCTTACCGGGCCGGAAAGCTTGGAATGTCTGGATATCGGTGCCTCCACCGGTGGCTTCACCGACGTACTGTTGCGCGGGGGAGCGGCCAAAGTCGTAGCGCTCGACGTTGGGCACGGCCAGCTCGACCCGCGCATCGCCAATGACGAGCACGTCATCGAAATGAGCGGCGTCAACATTCGCGAAGTAGAGGCCGACGACCTGCCTTACCGGCCGGCGATGATCGTTTCCGACGTCTCCTTTATTTCCCTGACCTATGTGATCCCGGTAATCGCGCGCATCGCGGCTCCCGGTGCGCAGATTGTGTTACTGGTCAAACCGCAGTTCGAGGTCGGCCGGGCAGGACTCGGCAAAAACGGCATCGTTGAAGATCCGGCATTGCGGGAGCGGGCATTACACGACGTGGTCGCCTGTGCTGAACAGCACGGACTTGACGTGGTGGCCACTGCCGATAGTCCCATCATCGGCACCCACGGTAATGAGGAATACCTGCTTTACGCTGTCTTGAGATGAATGCGTTGGCAGTCTCCGTTCACCAGCAGCACGCTGGAGGTACGGTCGATGCCTAGTGCGGTGGCACACGTGGCGCTTTCCACCGCACTGCCGTTGCGTAGCATGGCGGAGTCCGCCGTCAAAGTCCGGCATTGCAGATGGTTGGCTTCAACCGTGACGGCTGTGATATGGCGAACCGTGCTGCCATCCTCATACCCATCCATATCAAAACGGGAAAACATCGTACTGCGGAGTGGATGAACTTCCAGAGCCCTGCTGTTGACGTCATGACCCTTCAACACGCCGTTCAAGCGGACTGTCTGACCGCTAATATGACGGGTGCCTAGGGAGCCATTGACGGACAGATTTCCGGAACAAACGATATCGCCGTTGCATCGTAGTTTGCCGGTAAAGGTTATTTCATCGCAAATAATGTCGCCGCCGACTTCGATGTCGCCGCTGCCGCTGATGCTGGATACGCGAATATCACCATCACACCGCACAATGCCACTTTTGATGACCAGTTTGTCCCCTTCTATAACTGAGGCCTCGAGGGTGCTGGTCACAATCATGGTGTGAAAATGCGCGCCATCGGCAAGACGGGAACGTTGGTCCACTCCTATGGTGCCGTAGACTCCTTTGCCTATCAGCGTGCAATTCTGCGTATGCTTGCCCATGATGATAAAACTCCCCTTATTAATATGGACGTACAGCTTTATGGCTTATTGCCACAATAATGAGCGCATCCATGTTGAGGGGGTTATATCGGTCACGATGTGAGCAGATAGGGGGTATAGCGAGCGCAGTTAGGGGGTTAGCCTTGGATGAAGTGGTCGATCTGATCCTGCTTGCCCATGAGGATGAGTTCGTCGTTGCGATGCATGACCAGTTCCTTGGAGCCGTACTGGAACTCCTTGCCTGGGGCCTTGAGGCCCACCACGGTCACGCCGTATTTGTCGTGCACCTGCACGTCCTCGATGCTGCGACCCACCGCGTATAGGGGCGTGTGGATCTTGACGACGGTGTACGGGCCGTCGATTTCGATGTAATCCAGATAATTGCCGGCCACCAGATGACCCACGCGCTTGCCGGCATCGGTCTCCGCATTGATGATGTGACGGGCGCCGATGCGCTGCAGAATGCGCGCATGCTCCTGGGACACGGACTTGGCCCACAGATCGGAAACGCCGGCATCCAGCAGGTTGCCGGTGATGATCACCGAAGCCTCGATGCTGTCGCCGATGGCCACGACGGCCGTGTCGAACTGGGAGGCGTCGATCTGCTCGATGGCCAGCACATCGGTCATGTCGGCCTGAATGGTGGGCAGATGCGCGGACCAACGGGCCACAAGCTCCGGGTTCTTATCCACGGCGAGCACATCCTGACCCATCTGGTCGAGGGTGGCGGCCACGGACCCGCCGAAACGGCCCAGGCCGATGACCAGCACGCTTTTGTTGCCGCTCGGTTTTGCTGCCATGATGATGGTCCTCTCTATGCCGGATTTCTGTGTGCCGATTGAATGGCCGATCAGCCAACGATAATGTTTTCCTGCGGATAACGAATAGGTTCGGGAGCCATCGGTCTGCTGATGGAGTAGGCGATGGTCAACGGGCCAAGTCGTCCGACAATCATCTCGGCGGACAGAATAAACAGGCTGGCCGGATTGCCGGCGCTTGCCACGCCCACCGAATAACCGCCCAACGAGAAGGCCGAGCAGGCCTCGAACACGGCGTCCACGAACGCGCAGCCGGTGGTGAGCATCAGCATCATCGCACCGACCATAACCAGCGCAAAGCAGGCCGTGGTCACGGACACGGCGGTCATCTGGATGCGGCGGGGGATACGGCGGCGGAACACGGTGACATCGCGATGGCCGGTGAATGCGGCGCGGCAAATCAAGAGAATCACCGCGAACGTGGTGACACGGATGCCGCCGGCGGTGGATGAGGAGCCTGCGCCGATGAACATGAGTATGCTCATGAACACCTTGGTCTCATTCGTGACTTCGGGCACCCAGGAAATATCGAAACCGGCGGAGCGGGGCATGACGGCGGCGCTCATCGCACGGCGCATCTTCATGCCGGGACCGTCTGCGGGGAACAGGCCGGTATTGCCCCACTCGACCAGCAGGAACCAAGCCAGTGAGGTGGCCACCAGCACAGCGGTGGTCACCAAAGTGAGTTTGGTGTGCAACGTCCAACGTTTCGGGCTGAGATGTCGGCGTGCGCACTGCACCAGATTCAGCACCACGGGGAAGCCGAGCGTTCCTATGAATGCGCTGATGAGAATCGGCAGTCCCACGCCCCAACGGTTCACATGCAGGCCGGTGGCGTCAGGCGTGAAACCGGTGTTGTTGTAGGCCGATACCGCGTAGAACAGCGCCTGCCACAATGTACGTCCCATATTGCCGTGGTTCACGCGGAACAGGTCGGGCAGCAGCAGCACGAAGGTCAGCACCTCGGCGATGATGGAGGTGCCCAATACCACGGTGAGTACGCCTTTGACCTCGGAAAGCTTCGTGGTGCCCAGTTCGTTCGCGGTAAGCATGCGCTGGGAGACCTTGAGTCTGCGGGAAGCGCCAAGAGCCACCATCGAGGCGAAGGTCATGACGCCCAGGCCGCCGAACTGGATGGAGAATAGGATGACAACTTGGCCGAACGTCGACCAGTATTCGCCGGTGTTCACCACCGGAATGCCGCAGGTGGACAGGGCCGAGACGGCGGTGAAGAACGCGACCGGGAAGTTGGTGAAGATGATGTCCGATGTGGAGATCGGCAGCAGCAGCAAGCCGGTGACGATGATGATCAGTGCGCCGAAATACACCATGGACAGACGGCCCGGGTGCCTGAGCAGACGGTCGGTGATGCTGATGCGGCGAATGCGCTTGGCGGTTTTATCGCTTTTGTCTCGGCTCAGTACATCGGCCGAATACCACCATGACAGGCCCTTCGAGGCCTCCTCATTGGCGGAGGATTCGTCGAAGTCATTGGCCATGGGTCCTCAAGCTCCTCAACTGATACTGCTGTATGGTCATACGGCATGCCATCGCGCTGCGCACGGCACGCGTACGGTGATCGCGCGGCTGTATGCCATTGTATGCCGAAGCCTTACGTTAATCGACTCTACGGAACGTTGTCGGCGACGCGCCACGAAGCGGCATTTTTCGAACACCTGTACGAGTGATGACGGTGTCTGCGGCTAGAATAATGAGCAGTGCGACCGAATCGACAGGAGGATGCCATGGCCAAGCGCAACGCGGTGGTGGTGACGCATACCAGGCTCAGGCAGACCGGAACCGTAGTGGCCGAGGCGGTGAGCCAGCTGCGAGTGGCCGGTTTCGAAGTCACCATCATCGACAACACCGAGGCCCCCGATTTCGGCGTGCAGCCGCCGTGCGTGTCGGACGACACCGAAATCGTCGTGGTCCTGGGCGGCGACGGCACGATACTGCGCGCCGCCGAACTCGTCCACTGCACCCAGGTGCCGATTCTCGGCGTGAACATGGGGCATGTCGGCTTCCTGGCCGAATTCGAAAGCTTCCAGATCGACGAGGCGATCCGCCGGGTCGCCACCCACGACTATTCGATCGACGAACGCATGATCGCCCATGTGGACGTCTGGCTGCCTGGCACCACCAAGCCCATCGAGGATTGGGCGCTGAACGATATCACGCTGGAACGCGCCGACCGAGGCAAGATGGTCGAACTGTCCATCCGCGTGGACGATGTGGAAATGAACTCGTTCGGCGCGGACGGCGTCATCGTATCCACGCCCACCGGTTCCACCGCCTACGCCTTCTCCGCGGGCGGTCCGGTCATGTGGCCGAACGTCAAGGCCCTGCAGTTGATTCCGTTGGCCGCGCACGCCCTGTTCGCCAGGCCGCTGATCATCGGCTCCGGCTCGACCTTCACCATCGATATTCTGGACGAATCCATGTCCGAAGGCTGGATTTGCTGCGATGGCCGCCGCCAGCGCGCCCTGCCGCAGGGTACGCGCGTCATGGTGCGCGAATCGCGCGATACCTTGCGCCTCGCCCGACTCTCCGGCGTGCCGTTCACCAACCGTCTGGTCTCCAAGTTCGATCTGCCCGTGGTCGGTTGGCGCGAGCACGCGCGCAACGAGGCCTCGAGCCAGTCGCTGCATCACGGGCACACGTTCCCGGCGGCCGCGTATGCGGCTGGCGTTGCCGGTGTCGCTGGTGTCGCTGGTACCGAGCCCGACAAGCCGGGCGAACGCGACGGCAAGGCAGGAGCCTGATGCTCGAAGAACTCGATATCCGCAATCTGGGACCGATTCGAGAAGCCGCCATTGCGCCGGCCGCAGGCATGACCGCCATCACCGGTGAGACCGGCGCCGGCAAATCCATGCTGCTCTCCGCGATCCGACTGGTCTCCGGTGGGGCCGCCGAATCCTCGCGCGTCTCGGCC
>OCQB01002564.1_pt1 | contig 11948 bp, 20 predicted proteins | sample 1538631 | NCBI WGS metagenome assembly OCQB01 (sample SAMN04571713, study PRJEB22368) | human gut metagenome | biome: human gut; material: stool | host: Homo sapiens | place: Luxembourg | collected 2012-10-19 | reverse complement strand
TATTTTCTCTTCTTTGACAAAGAAAACTATTTAGAAATGGCAATTTCTTCGATAGCCAAAAGAATGAGAAACCAGAAGCCAAAAACAGAATGACCGTTTTGTTAACAAATACATTGAACTATTGTAAAAACGAGCCCTTCACAGCAAGAAAATAAAAGAACATGAAATTAGTGATCGACGACTATCTCACGAATCTTCTGACGAATCGCCGTCACCAATCTGTACATCAGTTTATACAAACTATACTCACGAGCGATGATTATTATCATAAAGAAGATTAATGATCTTCTCCCAACAAGTTTGGATGGCTTTTCCATCCTCTTTTTGCTTCACCTGGTCGACTCCACAAATAACCATCACTTCAAAGACTACAGATCAACATGGAAGTTCAATTCCTACTCATCTTGGAATAGCGTGGAGTATTCATAATCAAATTCAAGGCATGGATATTGTACAAAATATTGTACAGGATCATTAGAATAATCTAGGACTTCAACACAGATACACAAGAATACAGTTCTTTCACTAGTTTCCACCAGCTTAAACACATTTAAACATACAGAAATAAGATTCTGGTTAATAAACATCACTTTCAACTAGGGTAAAGAGAAAACAAACTACTTACTTCTCCATTACGGTCATTATGCATAGAGACTTCTAACAGCACTGCAAGACTAACCTTGCGGATATTCACAAAACGAGGATTGGATGCTTCAATCAAAGGTCCGATATAGTACAAGATATAAGCTACACACATGACAAAACACTTTCAGTAAGTACAATTAAGGAAATGATAAGCAATATCCGGATTCGTAACTAAAGAGCGGACAATCGTCAGAGTATTACAGTTTTTCGTTATTGATGTTCTTATAAGCCCCCAAAATCTCTTGTTGCAGGATCGTTACGATTCCAAAGCTATTGAATAAACAAGTCGATCGCAGAGTGGTATCGCATTTCTGTTCCGATAGAACTATAGAATAAAACTGTTCAGTAAAGAAACTCACTAGCGAGAGCACTTTCACGTGTCTTTTCGTCATACAGAGCATTAATTGCATTCAGTATGTCAGTCTTCGTTTTCAGACCTTCCGAATCCATCGTATTTAGCGATATAGACATATTAATCTGAGAATTTCGCCATCATTTGTGGATTCCAATTGTCAAGCTTATTTTTGTTCTTTTCAATTACTGTGCACTGATTTTTGGGACCCCCTGTATTGTACAGATTCTTTCATGGAAGAGGAGTTGCGACAGAGAAGACCAGTCACTGACGAAGTTCTTTCAGACGGTAGAGATGAAGATGAAATTGATAGTGTTGAACAGCCAACGACCCAACCCAGTACTGAAGGTTTTGGTTATATAATGGAATAGCAGTTGAGAAGAAGAAAACATCTATACTAACCCGAATTGTTTCGGGCTTGTCGCTATTATTTGGATTCATCCTTGTTGTATACATGGGACATTTTCCCGTTTTTCTTCTGATAACTGCCATTCAGGTAGATATATGCAATTGGATTAACATTAGTTTGGATTGTTCTATGAATTGCTTGGAGTTCGCTACAAGGAAGCTGTGGAGAAGGAAATTCCCAACTTCCGAACCGTTCATTGGCTTATTTTCCTAACAGCCTTGTTTATTGTCTTTGGGGAAGATGCATCTGCTGGAATGATGCGATATATTCCTCAAGTGGAGATAATTGTACGATACCACTCGTATCCATTTCTCTCTATTCTCTCACATAGTTTGATTTCTGTGATTCTTTACTGTTTGGACTTTATCTTTATTGTCCTTAGTCTAAAGAAAGGTTATTTAAAGTATCAGATCGGTCAGATAGCCTGGACCATGCTAATTATCATTATCGTTGTTTTCCAAATCCGTCTTGTTTTCCCTGTAATTCAAGATGGTATATTTCTTTTCAACATCTTATCTCTAGGACTTATTTGGTTTGTTCTTCCAGTAATGACAGTGGCATGGAATGATACTATGGCCTATTTCTGTGGGATGCTCTGGGGCCATAAGTAGAATCAATCAATGTTCTCTCATCTAGATTCATCAAGAAACCGTTAACATCTCTCTCCCCAAACAAGTCATGGGAAGGATTCATAGGAGGAGGTTTATGTACAATCATTATTGGATGGGCGATGGCTTATCTATTCAAGGTCGGTAATTGAAGTCATCTTTTATAAATAGATACCTCATTTGTATTGTCCATTCAATCAGCCATCATGTCCTCTACCTTCATATTATATTCCCAAGTTTTATGCATTCCCCGACTGGTTAGTTGCGATAGTGAATATTCCTGGAGTTACTGTAGAGCCCATCTATATCCATGAATTCTTTATGGCCCTCTTTGCATCTATTGTAGCTCCATTTGGAGGATTCTTTGCCTCTGCAATAAAACGCGCTTATGGAAAGAAGGATTTCACATCTCTGATTCCAGGACATGGAGGGTTGATGGATCGATTTGATTGTCAATTCTTGATGTTGTACTTTACAGGGGTATATTATGCTACATTTATCAGGTGGTGATTGATAGAGTGAATTATGAATAGAGAGAAGACTGTGAGTGTTGTAGATGTATTAAAGATGATATCAGGATTGACTGTTGATGATAAAGAGATTGTCTTGAAGGCTTTGCAGGAATCTGTTGCCTTAAAATTGTAATTTGTTTGTTGCAATAGATTCATATTCATTTGTCGCTAAACAAACACACAAGACCGTAGATGCATTAAGTTTCTTCTCTTCCTCCTTCTCCTCTTTACTACAGCAACAGACGAAGAGAACAATCAAAAGTACGACAATTACAGAACCAACAATGATCCATAGCCATAAGTAGCTGCCGGGCTTCTCAGTAGGTACTTCAGTGGGTGCTTCAGTAGGTGCTTTGGTGGGTTTCTCAGTAGGTTTCTCAGTGGGCTTCTCAGTGGGTTTTTCTGTAGGCTTCTCAGTGGGCTTCTCAGTAGGTTTCTCAGTGGGCTTCTCAGTGGGCTTCTCAGTGGGTTTTTCTGTAGGCTTCTCAGTAGGCTTCTCAGTGGGTTTTTCTGTAGGCTTCTCAGTAGGTACTTCAGTAGGAAGAGCAGTAGTAGGCATAATACAACCCATATCTGAGAGACGATCATATTTATCACACATCTCCATAGAATCCTTAGAGAAGGTCACATTCAGGGACTTCACGCTACCAATCATTCTTCTTAAGGGAACAAGAGGATCTATATCTCCAATTCTACACACATGATCAGAAACAGAATACCAGTTATAGGGCTCAATTTCGGGAGTACAACTTAGCAAATCTGTGGGAACCATGAAATAGGTTTCTTCAACAATAATACCTAGGTTCCCATTACCAGTATCAACAGAATGTCCCTTAAAACCATAACCATCATCAAGATAGGAATCCAGACAACTATCTCCACTAAACTCAGCTACCTTTATCAATACCGAAGAAGGAAACTCCTTAGGAGCACCATCAAAAACAGCACTTTTAATGTATGCTACAAATCAAAAACTCTATATACAATTACACATGGAGTCATCACTGATACATTGAGTTTTATACTCTCCACACACTAATCGTTAAAAATTATGCCAATCGATACTCTTGACATCTTCTTCAATTTGAATTAATTCAGAAGGCACACTTGTTGGGCATTGAAAAGAAGTTTCCAGATTCTTCTCCGAGAACAGTAAACGAGCAAAAGAGAGTGAACTGATCAAACAAATAAGGATAAAACCACGCATCTGTACAATACAAAGTTTATGGAAATAACGATTCGAAGGGAGTCGTTTCCCAATGAATTAGCGGAACTAATTTCCAGGAAATGTGATACAATTGGTAATATCCTCGGATTTTAGCCATTTAAGCAAGATAATTGGATTGGTCTATTAATCCATAAGCAAGTAATTTCACTCTCCTTATTACTGTACCAATACAGATGAGTCAAGTGAGGAGACACAAGTCTGAAAGAAACATACGTATTATATAGGCACTACTGAGACAAAATACTAACATTTGGACGAATCGACAACTTTAACTTGTTTATCTTTTTTGTCAGAATCAATTGTTATAGATCGCTTCTTCTACTCATGAGGGGACATTCGTCCAATTCTTACAGACTTCTTTTCTGTTCGACGACGGTTTAGCATCTTCTCACGCAGCACTTTCCGCTCTTCTTCACTAAAGTTCAAACGAAAAGAGAGTATCAACGATCCATTGAGAACGATGATATCGTCGGCACAATACTTCTTCCCACAAACGAGACATGTATCAGAGGGAATTTCCTTAAGAGCCTTTTCTGCCATCACACACCCACAAGAACGCAGATAACAGAATCTATCCTTTATTCTGCTGCAATATATTCTACTTTGTCTTACCTCCAATTGTCTCTTTGGTTATCGGACAAATGTATTTACCTCCAAGAATGTCTTGTTGCCAATAGTTTTTCGCATCACCAACATACTTAGAAGAATAACTCGGATTAACAGTGAAATGGAGATCTGTCACATCTCGCAGTTTTCGAATGTGAGAGAATTCAGGAGGAAGATTCTTATCGATAATTCCCTGAATAACAGCCTCTTTGTTGAACAAATAACCGAGTTCACAAGAACAAATCTACACCCATAACTCCAAATCCTAACAATTCACTGGCTCTTGCAGTACATCTCCCGACAAAGCACAAGTAGACCACTTTGCTTGGATTTCTTCCTCTGTTTCATAATGCACTACTTCTTTCTTTGTTCCCCATCGAGAGAACTTCCTTTGTAATGCCTTTGTTCCACCATCATTTCCCATGATTTCGTTAAATGAAATAAAACTACTTCTGTCACTCTTTCTCTCATGACAACTCCAATTCGTTTTGTAATATTTGGTAATGATGAACCGTTACTTTCTATATATGTTGGAAAGGATAAAGTTTGAATCGAAGCAAATGTTCCTAATCCATAGCAAGAAGTGAATCCCCATTTATCAGAATTTGTGCTATACTCTTCCTTAGATGTTGTCGATGAGATGAAGAAGACAACCAATTCTGAGTTGTTTTTGTTCATCCTACTAATTCCATAGTTATCTCCATGTTGTTGATAAATCCAACGGGTACTTGGTATCAGCATTCGTAACTCCAGGCAATATCCTTTTTCTTTCTTGATCTGAGTTGTTCTTGATGAGTACATGTCTGTTTCCTTCTATTGCATCAGGGCCCAAATGAAGAACGGATAAGGCAGTTCTTTGTTGATGTCCATCAGTTGTACAAACGGGTATGTTCGGGTTGTATCATGTGATTTAGTGTATCATGAATCCATTTTTTTCCTATTTGAATCCGATATATTGTCATGAACTGGAGAATCGAATACGACTCCTTGCTTCCAAATTATAGTTTGTTTATTTACAAACAACCATAACTATGCTTGTTTCCGCCGTTTCTGTAATATACTCTATTCATAAGTTGCCTCTTTCTCCCGTACATCATCCACTTCAATAGATGTCTTATACAATACGACAAAAACACTTAGACAGACAAAACTCACCAGTAGCAAACCCCACATCACTTCATTCTCTAACATGAACATCGACCAAGTCACTTCTCCATTCTTCACATAGAGAGGTGTTGTTAAATTACAAATTGCTCCAGACACAAATTGGAACTATCTATCAAGTCTCCCCTTCATCCCATACTAATCGGAAGCAGCTATTCGCTACTGCCGACAACCCAGGGAAATAGTACAATGTGAGAGCCAGAGCTTGGGTCTGGAAACAACTATCAGCTCCGCCATGAAAGATATAGGCAATGATATAAAGGAGCATACTCTGTTTAGAATCATTAAAAATCATGAAAACTTGACCAATTACCTGGGACAATGACCCAATGATGATGACATAATACGCCCCATATTTATCACTGATTACGGCACCAACCTTACTAAAAACAATCTCTGAGCCTATTTATTAGATGTACTCTCAGTTTGGACAGGCATAAATTGACATAAAGATTCCCACAGAAACGCTATCATGAACTTGACGATTCATCTGAGAAGGTACAAAAAGTGCGATGTAACCTAGATGAAAGACTAGGAGTAGTGCTACCATTTGCAAACATCGTGAATGTCAAGAGAACGAACTTAGGAGTTGTTAAGAGATAGTAGCAATCTCTGATACCTTTCCAGATAGAGACTTTTGATGCAGAGTCAATCAAGGCTGTTGTGACTTCCGAATCCACAATGGTAGTTTCATCTTTGGCTGGAGGAAGGAAACATAGCGTAATTCCACCTAATGCAACTACAACTATTCATTATTAAAATGAAGAAATCATACAAGCTAAGGTGAGGAATGTGATTGAAATTGAGCCATTCCATCCGGATTTGAGTTCAGGCTACTGATTACTGACTGTTAGTGTTTCGTACAAAACCCATAAAACGCATAATGAAATAAGCACAGAGATTACCAAGAATGTTACCAGCCATAAAGACTGCCCAAAACAATCCTGTCTGCTTTCCACTATGCTATTCAGACAACTGAAGAATTACCGATTTGAACTGTCGCTGACAAGTCCTAAATAAACGCCTTGGGACGCCCAGAAACACTACATTCACACTCCCCATAAATACTACTGCGAGAGAGAAGCCATGAATAACACTACATACCAGAATCAGAGCCGGATAGTTGAAAGCGAATGAACCCACAAAGAGACTACTCCTCATTCTCAACAAATAGAACTACCAGAATTCAAAAGCAAATGAAGCAAGGGCCCTTCTCTCTGAAGGAAAATGGGATATCACTGAGGGTGCAAAGAAAGAACAAATAGTTGCAGTGAGATACATAGTTCCCATTGCTAATGCGCCTAGTGAATCTACAGGATCAATGATTCTCTATCAATGCAACGATATATGGGTACAGCAAAATTCTGTGTTGTATTTGATCCTACATATAAAAATATAATAATTAGAGAGACCAAAGAAAACCAACGAAATACCAATACTCATGTGCAATACCTTCCGATCATTTGATATTACTTTCTTATCTTGTTGCACTCCCGTATTCATTTCCTGCTAAGATACTTGGATATGTGTTTTGTTGTAGAATCACGATTACCTACAGGAATGGAATCGCGAAACGAGCGAGATAACCGTGACTAATTAGTTCAGTAATTCGATAACTCTTGATTCTTATGATTTGGACCATTTTTCACAATTCGCTTTTCTCATTAGCCGAGGCTTGATTCCTTGTTTAAGTATGAGTGTAGGGAATTGAGTACTATTCTTTGTAATTTGCAGGAAAACGATAGTTCTAAGGCCTATCCTCTTGCTCCATCTGAATTGACTGCAACAATCCTGGATTTGGTCCAACAGGCAACTAACTACCGTCAACTTAAGAAGGGAGCCAATGAAGGTGAGTTTGAGTGGGTACTGTTACTTTTAGCTACGAAGACTCTGAATCGTGGTAAAAGCTCGTTCATTGTGATGGCAGCAGATGCCGAGCCACTGGAGATTATTCTTCACATCCCTTTACTCTGTGAAGACAAGAATGTACCTTATGTATTTGTTCCTTCGAAGATTGCATTAGGTCGTGCTTGTGGTGTAACACGTCCAGTGATTGCTTGTTCAATTGTATCGGATGAACGAAGCCAGTTGAACGACCAGATCAATCATATCAAGGTTGAAATTGAAAAGCTCTTGATTTGAGTGTGTTTCTTATAAACAATCGACATTCACTTTCGAGTTCGTTTCCTAGACGTTTTCTTAGCAGCTTTCTTTATGATAGCTTCATCTTCTTCATCGAAATCCTCATCTTCCTTAACTTTCTTTGACCTTGATTTGGGACCTGGAGATTTCTGGTCAGTTTCATCTGTACTTTTTTGCTTTACAGGTGTTGAAAATGACTATACATTACCCAACCATACTAGTCACAACAAGACGCTTTGCATCAATATTCCATGAATCTTTCTCATCTAGAGACAAATGCACTTCTAATGACGGTTTCTTCGGAGTTTCATTCTTCTCCTCAATGAGCGATTCTCGTCTATCAATTACTCTTCGACTTAGTCCATACGCATTTACTTTCAAACGAGGTGTTAATGTTGGAGTAGATCCCTGATTCCGATACGTATGTTGAATGAGAGGGGTTGCAAGAGAATTGATAGCATACAAAACATCACCTCTAGCTGAAGTATCATGCTATCCATCAAATTCTTTTCATATGCCAACATGATTCCCATCATCAAATTGTCTCAAATCATACTCAATCTCTCTCTGTAAACGAGGATTATCACTAAACACTTGTTCCATTTCTGATTTGAAGTTTACAGTGATAACCTTAAGATACATCATCAAGTCCCTTAGTAGCACAGATCGTTTCTGTTCCAGTTGTATCTTTAATGAGATTAACAGGGGAAGGACTTGTTCTAACATTGTTCGTTTTTCAAGCTATAACTCAAACCTAGTATTCACAGCTACCTTACTCAAAACAGTTTTCTTGGATTCGAGAATCTCTGCTGGAAGGTCTTCTTCTTCACCACGTGTACGATTCCCAACTTTCAATTCCTTTGAACACAACACAGCAAATGTATCCTTAACCAGATTCAATCCTGGTGAATCCAAATCATTTGTCAAATTAGCCAATTCATCATTGTCCACAAGTGGACCTAATACATTCTGACATAATTTGCAAGACACTTGTAATTTCGATTCATCATCCAGCTGTTCTAGAATAAGTCGATAAATTCTTCTTCTTGCACTAACGATTTATTCAAATTCATTCTCCTACTTCACTTTTCGCTTCTCTCCTCCTCCAAGATTGATATCCACGGCAGCTGCTCCATACTCCTTCTTTACCATTGAGTTATCCAAGTACCCATTTAAGATACTCATAATCTCCACAAAATAGGCGACAAAAATCTTGGGGAATTTACGAAAGACTTGTTTTGTGATAAGTTGATATGCAAAGGCTGAAATATTCTCGTCAGGATCAACAAGAGCACAAAGAAGACTACAGAGAAGAACAGGTTTGAGTTTAATGTAATCTTCCTACAATGATCAATTGATACGAATACAAACGAGAACAAGCTTACTAATGATGGAGAGAGAGTGAATGCGAACAATATCATCTGAATCTACAATACAATTAGCAATCACAGGAATGTATCGTTCCACTAACGACGTATGTCTAGTGATCAATAATAAGAATAGGATGGACTTTGTACAAATATCACCAATAATAATAATGATGTTATTTCGAATGACAGAATCTTTACTGATTTCGAGTTCTCGAATGAACATCTATTCATAATTTGAGTGATTCAGAGGGACGGGAAGATGTTTCTTTGCAAGTGTAGCACTTGTAATACACAATTTACCAAAGCTAATCATTGCATGAGCCCGAATGTGAAATGAAGGAATGATTGATTATGATCGGGTTTTTAAGGATATTGATGAAGGAATCACAATACTCTCCTCTTGAGGATTGATTGTTGGTAAGGAATAAGTTGTTAGAGACTGCAATAGAGCCACAGTTTTATCTTGTACTATTCGTGATCATGTTCATCATCACTTACACCGAACATGAATCTTACTCAAATTACCTTCTTCACTCTCTTCACTCCCAAGTAATGATAACTCACCAACAACAAAGATCCAAGGATACAACCAACGAAGATTAACTTCATCTGCTAAAAGTGAACATTCCCCGCGAATATCCGGAAGATCACTATTATCACCTTCAAACACTTCTTTCAGTCCGTCATTCTGAGAGAGACGAGGATCTTCTTCCGGAAGACGTTGAGTCATAGCTTGCGACTCATGAAGAGGTTCAGACCGCAATTTTGCGCCAGACCGAAAGATGAATTCTCGAAGAATCTTATCAACTTTGACTTCCATCTTTGCCACAAATGCATTCACAGCTTTCTGAATGGTATGAGGACTAGAGGAAGAGAGGAATATGATTCGTACTCTGAATACAATTGGTCTAGGAAAGCCAGATATAGTCTGAGGAATGAATGAATTAGATCCAGAGGAATCTGAAGCTTTAACAACTGTTTTACTAATGTGACATAGAGAGATTGTACTAAGAATTACTAGAAGAATATTGGAATACCAGAATCTCGTGAGAATTTCTTCACCACAGTCATTGTTGTGAGAATAATGAATTTATCACGATTAACACTATGAGATTCCTGAGGATGGTCAATCAAATGCTGAATACTCCTTTGGATGAACTCAGTATCCATTCGTTCATAGAACTATCATTCAGAGCTATATCCACTTCTACCTTGCCTGTTAGCAACAATAACATCCACGCATTCTCTGTCATTCGTGGAACATCATCCAGTCCACTAATCTCAACAGAAGTGGAGTCTCTAAATTGGATAGCATCTTCACAAGCTCTCATAAATCTATTTAACGAAAACAGATTCTTATCAATCATAAGTTTCATGATAGTCTATGGATCATTCTCGTCCTTCTCTCTTACTTCTAAAACACTAACGTTAGCTATATTAAAATACTCAAGAAACTCCCATCCCGTCAAATTCGTATGATTTCCTCCCCAATCAATTATATTAGCAATGACAAAAGATTCCATGTTTTTTACAATGATCCCATCAACATTGGATGTGTTCTCAAACATTGATAAGGAAATTGAGAAGAATAATGGTCTCAAGGATGGTGTTGTCTCTAACAGACGATAATACAACTGTAATGCTGAGCGTTTCACCATCACTAGATATTTAAAAATAGTCCTTATTTTTGGTACCTGAAGAATCTTGGAGTAAATTACTTATTACCGAAACAATGTCTTTTTCATCCATTAAAGGACGAAGAACTGAATTCATTGCACAACCAGCATAAGCATTCAATGCATTCTTCCTCACTCCAACAGCAGAATCTGATAATCGTTCATTGACAATTGTAACAACTCGTTTGGATGTCGTTTCATCTAGAATTGCTTGTAATGGAGAAGAAGGATTCTCATTCAAATAGTCCAAAATAAGTCCAATATTCTATTTATCAAACAACAAAATAAGAAGAACATGAACTGCTTCTGAGCGGATACTAATCACAATGTCATTACATCGAGACATAATTATTTCAAAAAATACAAAATAGAGGGGTTTTTCGTCAATAAATAATTCTCGCTGAATTGTAGGTTCTTCTTCCATTTCATTATCCAGATTTTCTCCCGATTTTTCCACATTCTCATTTTCAATGTCTTGATGAGAGGTTGGTTGAAGTGAGTCCGTGATGTAACAAGATGTTAAGAGACTTCGGGCAAGACTCACACAACATAAACGAATATTGGCAATGTTGCATCGTGAGCAGAGTGTGATCCATGCATTCACCCGCTTCTTCTCCTTCTCATTGAGACTTAATAGTAGCTGCATGAGACTGTTTAGAGTGTTCCGACGATCATCAACTCGATCAGGTGAGTTGATGATCAGACGCTGAATAAGAGCATAAACGCAGTTATCAAAACGAGGATCACGTGAAGTCGTTAAACAGGTGAGGAGTACTTTCTGAGCATTGCGAATTGGCTTCTCATCCATCTTTCGACCTTCTTGATAGAGACAGATCACAGGGAGAAGAACACGAAGCAATTCTCCCATTTTGGCATCTGTTTCACTCAATAGAGCAAAGTTTAGAAGACTCTGGAAGAGAGATTGGAGGCTCGAAACCATCAATGGAGATAAACAACACTCGTATAGCAGCACACAGAACTCGCTCCAGACAAACTTCACTGTCATATCGTCCAGAATCCCAAAAGTACGAATCAGAAGAGCAACTAGATTAGTAGGCTTCACACGATACTATGGTCATAAGAAGGCTAAAATACCATACTGACTCCGACTGTTGAATGAGTTCTTCATTGTTAATAGATCGAAGGATTGCTGAAACTGTCACTTGATATAAACTACATCGGAGAATACCATGACCATAGGCTCCTGGAATCAATAGAATATTCAAGTATCTATTT
>OCQB01002561.1_pt1 | contig 11961 bp, 10 predicted proteins | sample 1538631 | NCBI WGS metagenome assembly OCQB01 (sample SAMN04571713, study PRJEB22368) | human gut metagenome | biome: human gut; material: stool | host: Homo sapiens | place: Luxembourg | collected 2012-10-19 | reverse complement strand
TTTGGCATATTCATGCCAAAACACCTCGCGGGATAGTGGTGTGTGAACAGTAACTTTATATCTATTTTTAGCTTTTTTTATAGAAATATGTATTGACAAGGAAGATTATTTGAGATAATATATATAAGCATGTTCATAGGAGCGCCCGTGTCTGTTTCTATGACAGGAGTATAATAATATTTTATCGAATTAAATTGGAGGTGTACGAATTGGCTAACATTAAATCTGCTAAGAAAAGAATTTTAGTAAACAGAACAAAAGCAGCAAGAAACAAAGCAATCAAATCTGCAGTTAAAACTTCTGTGAAGAAAGTTGAAGCAGCAGTAGCAAATAAAGATAAGGCAGCTGCAGAAGTAGCATTCAAGGATGCTGTTTCCACAATCAGCAAAGCTACATCCAAAGGTGTTTATCATAAAAACAACTGTGCAAGAAAAGTTGCCCGTTTAGCTAAAGCTGTTAACAGCATTGACTAATTATAGATTGAATTTTTAATTATAAGCTTATGATTAAAAAGGACAGCCATCACCGTCATGTGGCTGTCTTTTTTGTTATTATCTTTTGTAACTGCCAGAATATCCGGCAGTTACCGTTTTTCTTATTTTACTTTACTGCTGTACTTAATGATCAGTAATTCTACGCTCAGCTTATCTTCCAGGCGTCCTGTTTTTACTGATTCTTCCGCATCCACAAAATCTTTTACTGCCTGTTCCAGTTCTGATATAGTATAGGCTCTGGCACATGTTGTGATATTTTTCACAACAAACCCGGGCACTCCCAGTTTTGAGGCTATCTCCGTCTGCGCAAGTCCTGCTGCCGCAAACTGTTTTGCCAACAGCAGCTGGCGATACTGCTTCGCAAGAAGAAACAGGATCCTCATCGGTGGCTCTTTCAATGTCAGCAGATCATAATAAAGTTCCAGTGCACGCTTCTGATTTTTCTCTGTTACTGCACGCACCATATCAAAAATTCTGTTGGTTGTCTGGGTGGTGCAGATTTCTTCAATATCCTCTGCAGTCACCACATCCCTGCCTTCTGTATAACTGATAAGCTTCTCCATCTCCATCCTGAGATTCCCCATATCAGTTCCTGTTTTGGTCAGCAGAAGTTCCATGTCTCTCTGGGTGATCTTTTTTCCGGCTTTCCCCAGGATCCCTGCTGCCCAGCGCATCAGAGTTTTTTCATCCTGTCTGATAAACTCCGCAATACTTCCGCAGGCTTTTACTGCTTTGTACATGCGGTTTCTCTTGTCTACTTCCGTTTCTGCAAAAACCAGATACAGATAGTCCGGCAGCTCTTTCATATAATCTGCCAGTTCCTCACACTTATTTTTGAAAAAACCTGTATCTTCCAGCAAAACAACTCTGCGCTCTGCGAAAAATGGCATGGTTTCACAGAGGTCGATCAACTGTTTTACATCAATCCCCTTGCCTTCATAGTGATTGAAGTTCATAGTATCCCCATCCGGATTCAGTGCCTTTACCAGATTCTGTTTATACTGTTGTTTCAGATATGCTTCCTCTCCATAGAGAAGATACACCTGTTTAAAATTTCCTGATTTAATGTCTGCCTGTATGTTTTTCAATTTTCTACTCCTGAGGCTGTTTTGTCTGTAACTGTTCAGCAATCTGTTGTTCTATTCACAGATACCAAGATATCAGACTGCAGAGCAGTTACTTTGTTACTGTTCTCAGTAACGTTACTTTTATTGTATCAATTCCATGACATAATAGCCAGCAGAAAATTTCAGATTATTATTCAGCCGCCCAGCTCCACCATTCTGTGAATGCATCTTCCGGCGCCTTCCATGATATTCTCCGGAAGGAAGATTTCTTCCCCGCCCTGTCCTTTCAGACAGTTATAGATGTCCATTAAGGTGGTAACCTTCATATTCATGCATGTAAGCTGTACTGCAACCGGGTAAAATTTCTTATCAGGACATTCAAACTGAAGATGCTCTACAATGCTGTTTTCTGTTCCGATGATAAATTCTTTATGTTCAGATTTCTTTGCAAATTCCATGATTCCTGTGGTGGAGCCTACATAATCAGCCTGCTCTACTACTTCCTGACGGCATTCCGGGTGTACCAGGAAAAGTGCATCCGGATGCGCTGCGCGGGCTTTTTCTACATCTTTTGCACTGACCACGATATGTCTCGGACATCCGCCTTTATAAAATGCAAAAGTTTTCTCCGGAAGCTTTTCCGCCACATAATGTCCCAGGTTCGGATCCGGAATAAATAAAATCTTATCCTGCTCCAGCTTTTTGCAGATTTCAACTGCTGATGAGGACGTAACGCATACGTCACATTCTGTTTTCAGTTCTGAAGTTGTATTAATATAGGCGACAACTGCATAATCCGGATACTGTGCTTTTAATTCGCGCAGACCTTCCAGATCCAACTGCTCTGCCATAGGACATCCGGCTACAGGATTAGCCAGCCAGACTCTCTTCTTCGGGCTTAAAATCTTGCAGGTTTCTGCCATAAAACGCACGCCGCACATGATCACACCGCTGCAGTCTCTTTTGGACGCCTGTACACTCAGGCCATAGGAATCTCCTGTATAGTCTGCTACTTCCAGAATCTCCTGACCCTGATATGCGTGTGCAAGAATACAGATATCCTGTTCTTTTTTCATTCGCAGGATTTCCTGCTGAATTTCTGCTATTGTCATCTTCTGAATCCCTTCTTACTTATATATTATGATGTTTTTCCTTTTCCCATGGCTGAAGTGGTGCAAGGAAACCTGCTTTCTTTAACTGTTCTCCGATCAGATCCAGCCTTTCCTGGCTGGATGCTTCTATCAGATGATAATGATACCCGGAAGTAGCACTGCTTAATACGCTGGAATGGCTGCTATTGATCGCCTGGACAAATTCATTCACATCCTGTCTGGAACGAATATCCATTTCTGCTGTGACACGTCCGTAAACCCTGTGGCTGATGCTGATATTTTTCACTCGCCCGCCACAGTCCACGATCAGATTCAGTTCCTCCGCTGCCTGTTCCTGCCCATGGCGTACTTTAAATTCTCTGGTGCATGCAATATATTTATCCTGCTGCAACACATATCCTCTGGTCGTTGACAGGATTCCCGGTGTAGATGCACGTATCACAGCCATATCCTGCACGATCACCTGTCTGCTTACTCCGAACTGTGATGCCATCGCCCTGGCAGCCACAGGTTTTTCTTCCTGCTGAAGGAGCTTTAAAATTTCAGTTCTTCTCTGAGCAGTATTCATACTTTCCCATCCTTTCTCCACGATATAATCCTATAGCAAATTATCCGCTGCAAAACAGCTTCGCTGCCATGTTATTATATTGCATGAAGATTCTTCATGGAAATGTCAAGGATTGGAGCAGAATGTGTCAGTGCACCGCTGGAAACAAAATCCACACCTGTTTCCAGGATTTTGGCGATATTTTCCTTTGTGATATTTCCGGAGCATTCTGTCTGTGCCCGGCCTGCGATAAGCTCTACTGCTTCTTTCATCATTTCCGGTGTCATATTATCAAGCATAATGATATCTGCTCCTGCTTCTACTGCTTCTTTTACCTGTTCCATAGTCTCTACTTCAATCTCGATCTTACGGACAAATGGTGCATATTCTTTTGCCATGGCTACTGCTTTCGCTACGCTTCCGGCTGCTCCAATATGATTATCCTTAAGCAGTACTCCGTCAGAAAGATTATATCTGTGGTTGCATCCGCCGCCTATACGTACAGCATATTTTTCAAAAACACGACAGTTCGGAGTTGTCTTTCTGGTGTCCAGAAGTGTTACCTTACTTCCTTCCAGAAGCTTTGAAACCTGTTTTGTATAAGTAGCGATACCACTCATTCTCTGGAGATAATTCAGAGCAACTCTCTCTCCGGAAAGAAGCACCCGGATATCTCCTGTTACTGTTCCAAGAAGATCGCCCTTCTTTACTGCATCACCGTCTTTAAAGTTAAAACTGATCTCTGTTTTCTCATCCAGGATCTGGAATACTCTCGCATATACATCCAGTCCGGCAATGATCCCGTCTTCCTTTGCGATCAGATCTACGGTTCCTTTTACTGCGCTTCGCATCACTGCATTCGTGGAAACATCCTCACTGGTAATGTCCTCCTGAAGTGCCATACGGATCAGCTTGTCTGCCTGCATTTTCATTGTAATACTATTCATGACTTTTTTTCATCCTTTCGATTTCTTTTAATACGGTTTCGTGGCAGGCATTAAGCAGTTCTTCTCTGCTTTCATACATATTCATATCAATTGCATCTGCCCGCACATATTCCGGTGTCTGTCCAAATATCATATCATCCGCAGCTTTTCTTGCAAAGACCAGAGATTCCAGAAGAGAATTACTTGCCAGACGGTTTCTTCCATGGACACCATTACAGCTTGTCTCTCCGCAGGCATAAAGTCCCTTCATGGAAGTTTTGCTTCCCAGATTTACCTTGATTCCACCCATAAAATAATGCTGTGCCGGAACAACCGGGATTGGCTCTTTTCTCGGATCAAAACCTTCTTCCACGCACTGTTCATAAATATGAGGAAAATGTTCCAGAATTGTTTTCTCTCCCAGAGGACGCATATCTTCCCATACAAACTCTGTTCCATCCTTTTCCATCTGGGCAAAAATCTTCTGGCTCAGCAGATCTCTCGGCTGTAATTCGTTTGTAAAACGCTGTCCGTTCTTATCATACAGAAGTGCACCTTCTCCTCTGACTGATTCTGAAACCAGAAAACGCCGTCCGGGTTTCTTTGAATAGAGAGTTGTCGGATGAATCTGGATATAATCCAGATTTTCCATTTCCACATGGTGCTTCATTGCAATTCCCACACCATCTCCCGCAATATGCGAAAAGTTGGTAGAGTTTTTAAAAAGCCCGCCGATTCCGCCGCAGGCAAGAACCACATACTGAGAATAAACAGGAAATGCCTGGTCATTCCGATCCATTGCAATGATTCCGCAGACTGTATTATCTTTGGAGATCAGGTCTACCATAGTCATATATTCACAGATTTCAATATTTTCTTTTATTTTTGCAGCAGTTAAGAGAGTCTGTGTGATTTCTTTTCCTGTAATATCCTCATGAAAAAGAATCCTTGGCTGGGAATGTGCTCCCTCTCTGGTAAACGCCAGATTTCCCAGACCATCCCTTGTAAAATCCACATGATAACGCAGAAGATCCCTGATAATATCATTGGAGCTGCGGATCATCAGATCTACTGCCCGTTTATCATTCTCATAATGTCCTGCCCGCATGGTATCTTCAAAATAATTTTCATAGTCATCCTCGCCGCGCAGCATACAGATTCCACCCTGTGCCAGGAACGAATCTGACTGGTCTGCCTCCTGCTTGGTAATAAGCAGGATTTTCATTTTCTCCGGAAGGTTCAGCGCACAGTACAGTCCGGCTGCCCCTGTTCCCACAATAATGACATCATAATGTTCTTTCATCTTTCTTTCCTCACATCATGCCTGATTTTCGTTTGTCTGTGCAATTATACTCCCCGGATATACAGGTGTCAAGACACCTGTATATAATTATGACAACATTGTTTGCTTTGAGTTACTGTGAACGTAACCACTTTGAAAATCCCACTGCTTATTGCTTTTCACATCTCCACAGGGGTCTTACTTGATTCGGTTAAAGGCAGAAACAGATTTTCCATTGACTATTGTAACCGCCCCACAGTCTCTGGTGATCAGCACTCTGCTTCCACTCTTCTTCAGCCGTTCCAGCGTATCCGGCGACGGATGCCCGTATGTGTTTGTTGCAGAACAGGAAACAACAGCCAGTTCCGGTCTGACGATTTCCAGAAACTCTGCTCCTGTAGAATATCTGGAACCGTGATGGGCAGTTTTCAGGAAGTCCACATCTTCAAGACACTCATTCTGTATCAGTTTTTCTTCTGTCACCATCCCGATATCTCCGGTAAAAAGCCCTTTGAAATCTTTGCTTATCATTTCCAGAACCATTGCATCTTCATTTACTTCCCTCCCTGATGCTGTGGACTCCGGCCACAGAACCTTCAGTCTGACAGTTCCATATCTGATCTCATCTCCTGCTTTCACAGTAAGCACCTGGACTCCCGCTGACTCTGCCAGCTCTGTCAGCTCCCGATAATTTTTATTCTCCTGAATATCGCTCCATTTGGGCAGGATCAGATTCTCTATGCGCAGAGAAGTCAGATCTTTCTCAACAAATTCCAGAAGTTCCCGCACCCCGCTGATATGATCTTCATCTGTGTGGGAAACATAAATTCCGTCCAGTCTGGAAATTCCTCTGCTCTTCAGATATGGGAGCAGTTGATATTTTCCCAGTTCATTCTTATTCGTACTGCCCCCGTCGATCAGGATATTCCATCTGTTTTCTATTTCCACCACAATTCCATCTCCCTGTCCCACATCCAGACAGGCGATGCGGAAATTTTCATGCGGTCTGTAACTGATCAGCAGAATTGCAAAGCATACCATACCTGCATATACAGCCCGGATTTTCCACGCAAAGATCTTACCATTTTCACTTTTCATCACACCCGCTCTGTATATCCACACCGCTGCTGCCAGAACCAGATAATACCCAACGATCTGCCACACTTCCGGCTTTCCGCCAATCCATGTACAAAACGAGAGTCGCCCCAGCAGCACTGTCAGGAACTCATATCCTCTCAGAATAATCCTGCCCGGAACAACAGCCAGAAACGCTCCTCTGACAGTGACTAATCCAAGTAATGCACCGGCAGTTCCGCTTCCCAGTACAATCCCCACAGTAGGAAGCACCAGCAGATTCAGAAAAATCCCCATCACCGACACTTCTCCGTAAAACCACAGCACTATGGGAAGTGTGGTAAGCTGCACAACTCCGGATGCCAGAAATGACATCAGAAGTTTATCTCTGATTTTTCCCTTCTCATTAACCTCACTTCGTTTTTTCCGGTTTAATACATCCATCCCCTCCTGCACTAATGGCCAGACACAGCCAATCCCAATCACCGATCCAAAAGACAGCAGAAAACCTCCATCAAGCAGATACGCCGGATTTTCCATAAGGATCAGGATCGCCGCAGCCGCCATTCCTGTAGGCATATCATAAATCCGTCCTGCGATCTTTGCACCTACAGAAAGTAAAAACATACATACTGCCCGCATAGTTGAAACAGACCCTCCGGTCATCATCCCATACTGAAGCATGATCACCAGCGCCAGCAGGCCTGCCGGCCAGATACCCAGACCGATTTTTTTCAGCAGATTATACAGTCCCATTCCAAGAAGACTGATATGAAGCCCCGAAATCGCCAAGATATGGATAATCCCTGCCATCTGATAACGCATTTTCAACTCCGGATCCAGATTTGTTTTATCTCCCAGCACAATTGCTTCAAACGCTCCAGCTTCCATTCCACAGGTCTTCTCCAGAATACCTGCAAATTTCTGCTGCACATCGATCAGGAACTGCCCATATGCAGAATGACTCTGTGACTGTTTCTTTATCTTTCCTTTTTTCATCACATAGTAGATCCTCTGGCAGCCATAGTATGCTTTACTGTCAAACTCTCCCGGATTCGTAGGACTTTGCACCTCTTCCAGTTTTCCGGACACCAGAACAAAACTTCCTGCCAGAAGTTTATCAACATCACTGTTACCGTTATGATTCTTTTTTTGTTTTAAATAAACCTTTATATTATCAATGGAAACTTTTTCAGAATTGTAAATAAGATAAGTATTTCTAAGATATACAGATTGAAAATCTTCATTCTCCCGGCACCTGACCACCTCCCCGCAGATGGTGGATTCCGGATGCTTTCTGATCCATGTCTGCACAGACTGTGGCAGTGGATTCCCCCAGCCAGTCTGTCACACACAGAAAAACAACCAGAAGCATGCACAGGATACACACAGGGCGTCTCCTCACTTTTGTGCCTCCTCTTCGTTTATGAATATCACTCTTTTTCCTTGACTACCAGCTTATCATTTCTTTCATAAAAATGATACAGCTCCATCTTCTTACCAAAGGTATCCAGCCTGTCCTTCCCGCCGACCGTAATCTGCACTTTGTCTGCATCCAGCCCATCCAGCAGCGAATTTACCACAGAATATACCGGTATTTTCTCCGATACATCCAGCGCATAGGAAGAAAATACTCCGTCAAATGCCACATAGCAGATCCTGTCTGCTATGGTCACATTCAGAACCTCCGTATTCTCCGGAATTGTGGGGTAATGCCCTTTTTCCAGCGGTCCCTTCATTAACTGTTCCAGAACGATCCTCTCTTTGGGGATACTGCGTTTATACCGCACAGTACGCTGTTCTTTTACCAGCTTCTGACCACTCTTATCAGTAAAATAAAGCGTAAAGGTATTGCTGCAATAGGCATCCGGTTCAGTTCCTGTGAACTCGGCAAAGGTATCTGCAGTCATATTTCCCACAGCCTGTCCCCTGGAATCTGTCAGATCTTCATTTTCTATTGTAAAACGCACAGAATTAATCCCCGGAACCTGAAGGAAAGTCTTCACAACACCTGCCCGCACAAGTAATTCCCTGGCGCGGCTCATGCTGCTGTACTGACTGTTAAAGTTGACCACCAGCACGTCCTCTTCTACACTGTAATTCATCTGTACTCCTTCAGGAAGCAGACTGACCCGGTTCTGCGAATCTGTCTGCTGGCTGTTCATCCGCTGCATCATATCCTTAAGCATATAGTCTGCAGTTGTCTCCTCCGGAGAGTAGCTTTTCTTCTGAAGCTGAGTTTCATCAGAGCTGATATCGTACAGATAATATTTGGCATCCTGTTTACCCGGATCTTCATGTATCTCCACAGAACACCCGGCCGCAAGGATGCTTAGTATTAACGCTGTTATAATGATTGAAAGTTTCTTTTTCACAATGGCACCTCCTATGACGGTATATAAGACAGAGGAATACGCACAGAGAATGTAGTTCCCTCTCCTTCTTTACTGAATACTTTGATCGTTCCATGGTGCATTGCAACAGAACTCTTGGTGATCGCCAGTCCCAGACCGGTTCCCCCGATTTCCTTGGAATGGGACTTGTCCACACGATAGAAACGCTCAAAGATTCTCTCTATACTGTCCTCAGGGATTCCCATACCGGAATCCGCCACTGTTATATAGAAATATTTATGGTCTGCATCCAGTGACACGCGCACCCATCCATCATCCACATTATATTTAATGCCATTCTCCACCAGATTGCTGACAGCAAGAGTAAACTTCACCTCATCCACATCTGCATCCACAGGTCGGAAGCAATCCAGGATCAGATCGATATTGCGCCTGTCTGCAATGGGACGCAAGCGCTTGAGGATATCCTCCAGAAGCTGATTGATATCCATATGGGTGATGTTTACATCTGCTGCTTTCTTATCCATCTTTACCAGCGAGAGCAGATCTGTAATGATCTTATTCTCTCTGTCGATCTCAGCAGTAATATCACTCATAAACTCCTGATACAGTTCCTCCGGGACTCCCTGCTGTCCAACCAGAGAATCTGCCAGAACCTTCATAGAAGTCAGAGGCGTCTTCAGTTCATGGGACACATTGGATACAAACTCCTGTCTGGATTCATCAAGGATTTTCATACGGTTGACCATCTTGTTGAATGCATCTGTGATCAGCTCTGTCTCCGTATAGTCAGGAACACTGATCTCTTCATCCAGCATGCCATCTGTCAGATCTTCAATGGCCTTCGTCACTCTTGCAAGTGGTTTTACAAGTATTGTAGAGAGCAGCCATGCCAGAAATACCGAAAGAACAACAATACTTCCGATCAGCATCACGCCTCTCTGTTCCATCTCTGCCAGTGTTTCCGCAATATCAACAGCCGAAACGCTTACCAGCATCACGCCTTGAAGCTGCTGCACATCCGGACTCTGTACAGGAACCGCAAGCTCCAGTACTTTACTTCTGGCGTCATAATTGCTTGTCTCTTCTCCTTTCAGACAGGCTACAGCCAGTGAACTGAGAAGCGTCTTTCCCTCCTCTGTGTGGAAGGTATCACTTACTATCTTAAAATCTCTGTCAGCCAGCAGAATGCGTCCGTTATACACATTGGAAAACAGTTCCAGCTTGCTGTTTACAACCTCTGAATCTGTATCATTGAGATAATTCTCCCTGATGATCAGATTACATAAAATATCGCACTGATCACCCACTGTCTCTGTAAGCATTGCAACCGCCCGGTTCTGATAGTTATGAAGCATCGTATATGTTACAATAACCCCCGGCACGATTCCCAGAATGATCAGGATGACCAGAATACGAAAACGCAGACTTCTGAAAAAATTTTTTCTTTTTTTCACCTTTTCAACTCCGTTCTCTTCTGTCATGCAGTTTGATGCATGCTTTCTGTCTGTTCGTAAAACAGTCATTGTTTATCGAATCCTTATCATCTTATCACAGAAAAATGGGCTTTTCTACATCTTAGCGAAAAGTAATTTATTTTTTGCAGCAATCAATGCGCAAGACATATCTCAGGAAATATTACCTCAATCGCTCTTTTATTATATACGCTCACTTTTGCTTCTCCGAACAGATATGACATATTCAAGCTATACAGCAACTGTCCTTACAAAATTTACATTTCATGGTTTTTCACCTCTTTTTTCTTAAAAATGGGTACAAAAAGAACGGTCGGTGGGGTGAAATGCCAACCGCTCTCTTTTGTTTTAAAGTTATTCCTTCCAAAAATCATTATAATATTTTGTCATTAATTTTTGATATTCTTCGGGTAAAAGTTTATAAACCTCAGGATTTTCAATTAGTCCAGACAAATAGTCCAGCCAATTTATATCTTGATATTTCAGTGCTATTTTTATTGCATATATGTAATTTTCCATTATACAATCTACATTCATTCGCTTAATTCTTGCATATATATCAAATGCGCCCGGCCAATTCATATCTTTTATCCATTCAAACATATTATTCATATATTTTTTTAATTCATTATCTGATTTTGAGCTAATTACCTTTGCACAGTTTTCCCATACAGATTTATCTTCTATTGGTTGAAATAAAACGGAAAGATATTCTATTTTTTTCGCTTCGTCTATTCCTCTCAATTGTTCTTTTTCTGAACTATTCCAACTTAACATTTTAAAAATAGTATCAATATCTGTTCCCATTTAGTTTCCTCCATCCCATTTTACTACAACACTCTTTACCGCTTGAGTCCAAATTGAACCACTCCCTGCATTTATCCATGTTTGAATACTTACTCCTACTGGCACCACACTAACATGTGTTAATTTGTCCTGATATGCATAAACTATCCCTGTCTTATTTAATGTATTAATTGTTGTAACAGCTGCTTTTCCTCCCATCCTAGGTGGAATTGTTGAGAACGATAAGCCTGTATCTGAATCTTTCTGAGAAGGCGTTAAATTTCCAGGATTCGTTCCTCCATACCTATAAATAACAACATCTTTTTTATTTCTAGGCAAACTTAAAATCTTTGTTTGTGTATTATCGTGAATTTTATCCTTATAATATTCATAAATACTAAAACCTAATACAATTCCGGCTGCTACAAAATCCATTACTGGAGATGGTCCATCTGATGTCGCAATAGCAACCGCAGAGCCTCCAGATATCGAAATGCCTTTACTTACCGCACCGACAATATCCTTTACAAATGATATTGATTTTTTTACAAACGATATAAATGAATATCCGTTAACATCAACATTCATAATCGGATTATTATTACAATACAAAAACATATTACAATCATGTTTTCCTACTCCAGTAGAAAAATATCCATCTGCGCAAATAAATCTTTTAATTTCCGCATCATAATATCTACTTTTCAGATAATACATACCTGTTTCATTATCATAATAATATCCCTTATAGCGGAATGGATTCTGAACACCTACTGTGTCTGCCAACTCACCAGTAACAGCTACCACTTTTCCCCAGCCGTCATAAGTATATTTTACTATCACT
>OCQB01002537.1_pt1 | contig 12056 bp, 10 predicted proteins | sample 1538631 | NCBI WGS metagenome assembly OCQB01 (sample SAMN04571713, study PRJEB22368) | human gut metagenome | biome: human gut; material: stool | host: Homo sapiens | place: Luxembourg | collected 2012-10-19 | reverse complement strand
GACAGCGAACGTACCGCAAGAGCTGTAGCAGCACAGATTGGTGTAGATGAATATTATTCGGAAGTATTGCCGGAAGATAAAGCGGGATTTGTGGAACGTGAAAAAGCAGCAGGACGAAAAGTGATCATGATCGGTGACGGTATCAACGATTCACCGGCTCTGTCAGCTGCAGATGTGGGAATCGCTATCAGTGACGGTGCGGAGATTGCGCGTGAAATAGCAGATGTAACAATCGGTGCGGATAATCTTTACGAAATTGTTACATTAAAAGCAATCAGTAACGGGCTGATGAAACGGATCCACAAGAACTATCGTTCGATTATTTTGATTAATGCCGGACTGATCGCTCTTGGTGTGACCGGTATCATACAGCCAACCACTTCCGCATTGCTGCATAATACTTCTACGCTGGTTATAGGACTGAAGAGCATGCAGAACCTGATCGATTAAGCAAAAAAAGCTGTGAATAAAGGATAATCAATAAAAAGAGAACCGGGGAAAAGATCCGGTTCTCTTTTTTGATGAAAATTCTGTGTATCGCGAAGCGGGTTACTGGGAATGGAGTGAACAATAGCCATTCTGTGAATATTCTGCGAATTATGAGACATACTTCTTGCATTTGCTCCGGGAAAGTGGTAGTATATAAAAAGTAACGAAATTGTTACAAAGTCATTAAAAAACAAAGCAACAAAGGCAATAAAAAGAGAGGTTTTACATGAAAAAAAGAGTAGTATGTGCGTTTTTGGGACTTGTAATGATGGTTTCTCAGTCTTTTACGGTTTTTGCTGATACAGAATCAGATATCAGACAGCAGAAAGCCCAGGCAGAGAGCCAGTTAAGTCAGACAAATGATACCATTGCTTCTTTGTCTGAACAGCAGCAGCAGATCCAGTCAGAAATCAATGCTATGGATGCAGATATGGTAGATCTGATGATTCAGATTGATGCTACCAAAACAGACATTGCAAGTACAGAAGATGGAATTGCACAAAAAGAAGCAGATATTACGGAAAAAGAGGGAGAGATTGAGACAACTGCCGGTCAGCTGCAGGATGCAGAGGCAGATCGCGACAAGCAGTATGCGGATATGAAAAAACGTATCCAGTACATATATGAGAATGGTGGAAATGAAGCATGGCTGAATATGTTAAGCGGTGCGGACAGTATCACGTCTCTTCTGAATAAAGTGGAATATGCACAGAACATGCACGATTATGACAGAAAACAGCTGGAAGCTTTTAAAGAAGTGGTACAGCAGGTGTCTGATCTGAAGGCAGATCTGGAGAATCAGAAAGCGGATCTGGAGACACAAAAGAGTGACCTGGAGACACAGAAAGCATCCCTGGAAAGCCAGCAGGCAGATCTGCAGAGCCAGCAGGCAGACTTACAGGCACAGATGGATGAAAAGAAAGCAACCAGCAGTGATTACGAAGCCCAGATTGCAACAGCCCAGCAGCAGGCAAATGAGATCAGTAATCTGATCAGCCAGCAACAGGCGCAGCTGGATCAGATTGCAGAAGAAAAACGACAGGCCGAAGAAGAGGCGGCAAGACAGGCGGCGGCTGAGGAAGCAGCCCGTCAGCAGGCAGTGGCAGAAGAAGCAGCAAGACAGCAGGCAGCAGCCGAAGAAGCCAGCCGTCAGCAGGCAGCAGCGGCCAGCTCGACAAGTACTTCTTCCGGCAACAGTTCGACTTCACAGAGCAGCAGAAACAACAGTACAACAAACAACAGTAATGCAGCAACAGGCAGCAGTACTGCAAGTTCAGGCAGCAGTTCAGACAAAAGCAGTTCGACAGGCAGTTCCGGTTCCGTAAACAGCAGTGGAGCATCCGGCAGTACTATCGTAGCATATGCAGATCAGTTTGTCGGTAATCCATACGTATGGGGTGGTAATTCCCTGACCAATGGTATTGATTGCTCTCATTTTGTATATCAGGTGCTGAAAAACACCGGTGCTTACAGTGGTGGTTATACCACATCAGCAGGATGGAGAAGCCTTGGTACAGCAGTTTCAAGTTTATCTGAAGCAAGAGCAGGTGATGTGATCTGTTATTCCGGACATGTGGCTATCTACGACGGAAATGGCGGAATCGTGGAAGCGAAAGGAACAAAATGGGGCATCACCCATGACAGAAGTGCAAGTTGCAAGACAATCCTTGCGATTCGCCGCTTCACCTGACAAAAACATAGTTTTTGAGTTGCTATTATAATAGGTAGAAACACAGCAAATGTATCAGCAAAACGGTTCACGTAACCAAGGGTTGATATATATTACAGCAAAAAGAAGAAAAGTGATCAGAATACAAGGTTCGGGTTGCTTTTCTTTTTTTACGTATTTTACTTGCATTTTCAAAATAACGTGATAGAATAGAAGATGAAAAATCAGCACTCGTAAAGACTGAGTGCTAACAAAAGAAGAACAAGGAGGAAACATAATGATTACATTGCCGATTTCTGACCTGTTGTTACTGCCAGGTGTGACATTTTTCTTTAAAAAAGATGTGTTTCCCAGTGGAGAGATAACAGCAGAATCTGTTGGAGAAGATATATTATTTGTAATGGAAAAAGAAGAAAAGGAGCAGATGACACCGGATGATTTTTATCCCATTGGTGTGATCGGCACCATCGACAGCGTAGATGAAGAAGGAAATGTACGTGTCAAAGTGAGAGAACGGGTACAGATTTCAGATACTGAGATGGGAAAAGATGGTGTGATTACTGCAGATGCTTCGATTCTTCCGGATGTAGACGATTTTCCGAAAGAAGAAGAGAAAGCATTGTTTGAAAAGATGAAACAGGATATCCTTCGTTTCGTCAAAGGATTCCCATGGGGAGTCTGGGCCCGTGGGGTGATTTTGCACTGGAAGAATGTAGAAGAAATAGGATGTGCACTTTCTTCTTATTTTAATATCACATGGGAAGAGAAATATGGTATCATAGAGACAGATTCCAGAAGAGAACGATGCAAAAAAATTGAGGAAGCTGTTTATGAATTTATGGAGATATTCCATGTAGGCGAAGAAGCTGAAGAAGCACAGAAAGAGATTCATGAACAGGCATACCGGGAATCTGCGATTAAAAAACAGATCGAACTGCTGCAACAGCAGCTGGATGAGATGCATCCGGAGAATATATCGGATGTACGTAAATTTGAAACAAAGATTGCACAGTCCGGCATGAATGAAGAAGCCAGAAAAGAGGCTGAGAAAGTTTTGAACCGGATGAAACAGGAAGGAAAAGACAGTCATGAATATGGTATGCTGTATGACTACCTGGATTTTGTAACTTCACTTTCCTGGAAAACAAAAGAACAGTCGGAGATCAATCTGCAGGAAGCAGAGGAGATTCTGGATGAAGATCATTACGGTCTGAAGAAAGTGAAAGAACGTATCATTCAACAGCTTGCTGTGATGGCACTGAATAAAAAACAGTCCGGTTCTATTTTGCTGTTTGTGGGTGCTCCGGGTACCGGTAAAACCAGTATCGGTCAGAGTATCGCAAGGGCACTGCACCGGGAATATGTAAGAATCAGCCTTGGAGGCATCCGGGATGAGGCAGAGATCCGTGGTCACAGAAGAACGTACGTAGGTGCAATGCCTGGCCGGATTATGGAAGGTATGAAACGAAGTAAGGCTCAGAATCCTGTTATGGTGCTGGACGAAGTGGATAAACTGGCAAAAGATTACGGCGGAGATCCGGCAAGTGCCCTTCTGGAAGTGCTGGATCCGGAACAGAACTACAGCTTTACGGATCACTACATGAATGTGCCCTATGATCTGTCAAATGTATTTTTTGTATGTACGGCAAACAATACGGATACGATTCCGGAACCGCTGTTAAATCGTATGGAAGTGATTCAGTTTCCGGGATATACACCGCTGGAGAAGTTTCATATCGCAAGAAGACATCTGCTTCCGAAAGCGATGAAAGCGATGGGAATCAAGGCACAGAACCTGAAGGTTACGGATGGTGCCCTGGAGAAAATAATTGCGGAATATACCGCAGAGTCAGGTGTGCGTGGACTAAAGAAGCAGGTGGATGTAATCTGCAGGAATGCTGCGGTCAAACTGGTCCGGGGAGAGCAAAAAAGTATTACTGTCAATGAAAAACGGGTACAGGAATTCCTGGGATCGGGGATCATCCATGATACGATCCTGAAACATCCACAGCCGGGTGTGATGACCGGACTTGCATGGACAAGCGCCGGTGGAGAGATTCTGTTTATCGAGACTTCTTTTACCAAAGGTTCCGGAAAAATCACGATCACCGGACAGCTGGGAGATGTGATGAAAGAATCAGCACAGATTGCGATCACACTGGTGAAAAAACGTCATCCGGACAAAGCTGATTTATTTAAAGAAAATGATCTGCATATCCACGTCCCGTCTGGTGCAGTTCCAAAAGACGGTCCTTCCGCAGGTATCACACTGGTGACGGCACTGACTTCGCTGGTGACAGATACACCGGTGAATCCGGAATATGCCATGACCGGTGAGGTATCTTTGCGGGGTGGTGTGATGCCAATCGGTGGTCTTCCTGAAAAACTGATGGCAGCTCAGCGGGCAGGTATCAAAAAAGTATTTATTCCCGCAGAAAATGAGAGAGATCTGGAAGAAGTAGCAGAAGAAGTGAAAGAAAAACTGGAGATCGTCCCGGTAGAAACAGTAGACCAGGTCATGAGACTGGTGTTTGCCTGAATAAACAGGGAAAACAGAACGTATCACAAAGGAAGATTGAGCAGGAAAACAAGGTGAACAAAGAGATGGATATGAGAGAAGTATTGGAAAAAGTAAAACAGGGTGAGATTTCTGTTGAAGAAGCAGAACACTATTTTCGGAAAGCTCCTTTTGATGAGATGGGATATGCCAAACTGGATATGCACCGACAGATCCGTTCCGGTTTTCCGGAAGTGATCTTTTGCAGTGGAAAGGCAGATGCACATCTGGTGCCGATCGTAAAACGGTTATATGAAGCGAATGGAGAGGTATTTGGAACCAGAGCATCCGAGCATCAGTACCAGATGCTGAAAGAAATTTATCCGCAGATCCAGTACGATCCGATCTCGCATATCCTGAAAATAGAGAATAAAGAAAAGAAAGAGGGTGTCGGCTTGATTGCTGTATGTACAGCGGGAACAGCTGATATCCCGGTAGCGGAAGAAGCCGCACAGACGGCAGAATATTTTGGAGCAAAAGTAGAACGGATCTATGATGTGGGTGTGGCCGGTATCCATCGTCTTTTTGCAAGGCTGGATGCGATCCAGGATGCAAACTGCGTGGTCGCAGTAGCAGGGATGGAAGGCGCACTGGCAAGCGTGCTGGGTGGTCTGGTGAATAAACCGGTGATCGCCGTACCTACTTCCGTGGGATATGGTGCCAGTATGAATGGAATATCCGCGCTGCTCACGATGATCAATTCCTGCGCCAACGGGATTGCTACGGTAAATATCGACAATGGATATGGTGCCGGTTATATTGCAACACAGATTAACCGGATGGGTGTGAAGGAAAAATAGAATAGACCACACAGCTATGATAAAAGAATAGGATAAAAGAAAAGATGAAAGGAATCGGGTGTCAGAATAATCTGACTCCCGATTCCTTTCATCTCTTTACGCGAACAACAAGCGGATCCGGGTTGATACTTGCTTAATAAGTACCACTTCGTATCTTTTCCCGGTACTGTCTTGGTGTCATGCCGATCTGCTGTCGAAAATGATAGCAGAAAGCAGCGGAATCACGGAAGCCACAGGAATAAGCAATCTCTGTCACGTTATAATTTTGTGTCTGTAAAAGTTTTGCTGCCGCACGGATCCGGTATTGAAGGAGATACTGTTTCGGAGAAATCTGCGCTTCCCGCATAAAAATTTTGTAAAGATAAGTTCTGTCCACGCCGATATAATCTGCTATATCCTGAATCTTAAGATTATAGGAGTAATTATTGCTGATATATTCCAGTGCCTGCTGATAATACTGTTCATTGTGATCATTTCGACCGGAAGTGTCCAGACGGGTCATACAGGAGAGCAGTCGGAGAAAAGCAGATGCCAGTCCCAGTGGATTCTTTTCGGGAGCAAAAAACAGGGCATTCAGCCGGATCATGGGCTGAATACACAGAGCAGAGTCCGTGGTAAAGACAGGGGAAGATTGGAAAATTGTGGAGGAGAGAACCTCTTCCACGCAGCTTCCGTCGAATCCAACCCAAGCATATTCCCAGGGCTCTTCTTTGTCTGCCTGATAATAATGGGTCTGCATCGGTTCGATTAAAAAGGCATCGCCGGCAGAAAGCTCATACTTTTTCTCCTGATAGAAGAATTCCCCTTTTCCATGCAAAACAACGTGAAGCAAATAATGGGGGCGGATAGCCGGCCCCCAAAAGTGTCCGGGAGCACATTGCTCCCTTCCGCAATAATAGATACGAAGTGCAGTAGTATTCTCTGTGTTTGAATGTTCCACAGTCATCACGGTCCTCATTTTTATTTATTACGGTGTCCTCTGTATTTTTCTTCACAGTATTTGCAACGGTATACTTCTTTTCCCGGATCGGTCAGGATAAATACCTGATCCAGTTCCTGTTCGATAGAAGTGATACAGCGAGGGTTTTTGCAACGGATTACGTTGACTACCTGAGACGGAAGATGCAGTTCTTTCTTTGAGGTAATCTTGCCGTTCTGAATCACGTTCACAGTGATGTTGTGATCGATAAATCCGAGAATATCAAGATCCAGCATATCTACGCTGCATTCTACTTTGATGATATCTTTTTTTCCCATTTTGTTGCTGCGGGCGTTTTTGATGATGGCAACACAGCAGTCCAGTTTGTCAAGTTTCAGATCATGATAAATTGTCATGGATTTGCCGGCTTTGATGTGATCCAGAACAAATCCCTCTTCGATACGTCCTACATTTAACATACTTTTACCTCCAGTAAAGTCAGGATCAGTGCCATACGGACATAGACGCCGTACTGTACCTGTTTAAAATATGCAGCTCTTGGGTCAGAATCTACTTCTGTGGAGATTTCATTGACACGAGGCAGTGGATGCAGAACCAGCATATCCGGTCCGGCAAGTTTCATTTTTTCCTTGTCCAGAATATAGAAGTCTTTCATACGAACATAATCATCTTCATTGAAGAAACGTTCTTTCTGTACACGCGTCATGTAAAGAACATCCAGTTTTGGCAGTGCGTCTTCGAGACGGGTTACTTCCTCAAACTCATGACCACTGGCTTTCAGCACATCTTCACGGATATAGTCCGGGATACGGAGTTCTTCCGGAGAGATCAGGACGAATTTTACGTTTGGATAACGAACCAGAGCTTCGATCAGAGAGTGTACGGTACGTCCAAACTTCAGATCGCCGCAAAGACCAATCGTAATGTTATCCAGCCGTCCCTTAAGAGAACGAATCGTTAATAAATCAGTTAATGTCTGAGTAGGATGTTGATGTCCGCCGTCACCGGCATTGATCACGGGAATTTTAGAAGCCAAAGAAGCGACCAGCGGGGCACCCTCTTTTGGATGACGCATGGCACAGATGTCTGCAAAACAGGAAACAACGCGAATGGTATCAGAAACGCTTTCACCTTTGGAAGCGGAACTGGAATCGGCGGAAGAAAAACCAAGAGCTTTTCCGCCAAGATTCATCATGGCAGCTTCGAAACTGAGACGAGTACGGGTACTTGGTTCATAGAACAAAGTAGCAATCTTTTTACCATCACAGGCGTGTGCGTATTTTTCAGGGTTTTGTTCAATGTCATTTGCCAGATCCAGCAGATGCTCAAGCTCCTCAACGGAGAGATCCAGAGGACTCATCAGATGTCTCATCATATACCTCCTTGTATGTTATAAAACTATAAAGAGTACCATCGATTTTTACTCTGCCTAACATCATATAATAAATACTTTTGGATTGCAAGAGAAAAATAAAGGATTTTGTCGGATTTTCAGGAATAACTGTTCCTTGTCAAATGGTGTCGTTTGTACTATAATAACAACAGTTTACTCGCAATAGGAGGTTCCATATTTTATGGATTATATAAAAGCAAGAACATATATAGATGAAAGTCATCGGTTCGGCGGTGAAATGGGACTGGAAGCAATAACCTGCCTGCTGGAAAAACTGGGGAATCCACACGAAGCTCTGCAGTTTATCCATATCGCCGGAACCAATGGGAAAGGCAGTGTTGGTGCGTATCTGGCAGCAGTCCTTCAGGAAGCAGGTTACCGGATCGGTAGATTTATCTCCCCCACACTGTATGAATACCGGGAAAGGATCCAGATCAACGGAGTATATATCGAAGAAGAAGCTTTCGGGCGACTGATGGATCCCGTGGTGAAAGCTATCGGGGAACTGGAAGAAGAGCATAAGCCGCTGCCGTCTCCTTTTGAGATTGAGACTGCCATTTCTTTTCTATATTATAAGGAAAAGAATTGTGATTTTGTCCTGCTGGAGTGTGGCATGGGCGGAAAGACAGATGCAACGAATGTGATCAGAAATACAAAACTGGCGGTGATCACATCCATTAGTATGGATCATATGGAGTATCTGGGGAATACGCTGGGAGAAATCGCCGGTCAGAAAGCCGGTATTATCAAACCCGGCAGTCGTGTTGTCACCTGCAGACAGGAAAAAGAGGCGATGGATGTCATCGAACGGGAAAGTAAGAAGCTGGGATGCCCGCTGTATGTTGGGGATAAAACAGAAGCAGAGCTTGTAACAGCAGATCTTGACCACATGGTATTCCGTTATCAGAAAGAGACCTATACCATTCATCTGGCCGGTTCACATCAGCTGGAAAATGCAGTACTTGCACTGGCGGGTATTCGGGCTCTGCAGGATACAGGGTATCAGATTTCCGGGGAGCAGATCCGAAGTGGTATGGAAAAAGCACGATGGAATGGCCGATTTACCATTCTGAAAAAAGATCCTTATCTGGTAGTAGATGGTGCACATAATCCGGATGCGGCCAGAAAACTGCAGGAATCTTTAAGAATGTACTTTCCGGACCGGGAGTTTGTTTTCCTGATGGGAGTTTTTCGGGACAAACAGTATGAAGCCATTGCAGAAAGAATGGCACCGATGGCAAGGGAGATCATTGCGATGGAAACCCCGGATAATCCCCGGGCACTTCCCGCGAAAGAGCTGGGAGAGGTTCTTTGCAGATATAAGACACCGAAACAGGTATATGTGGCAGGTTCTCTGGAGGAAGCCCTGCAGCTTGGCATGAAGTTGGCCGGAAAAGAAGATGTGATCGTGGCATTCGGTTCGCTGTCTTTTATCGGTGATCTGACAAAATTAAGTGAAAATTTGGAATAGGAAAAGAAAAAATGGATAATAAAGTATTGGATTTACTCGAGATCAGAGATCAGATTGATGGTATTGATAAAGAAATCGTAGAACTTTTTGAAAAACGGATGCAGCTGAGTGCAGAGGTGGCGGAATATAAGATTTCCAACAATAAAGCAGTACTGGATCCACAGCGGGAAAAAGAAAAACTGAATACACTGGAAAAGTATGCATCCAACTCCTTTAACCGTGTAGGTGTCTACGAGCTGTTCCGGCAGATGATGGCGATGAGCCGGAAACTGCAGTACCGGATACTGGCAGAAAAAGGCAAAGCAGAAAAGATTCCGTTCCGGAAAGTTTCTTCTTTGCCGATGCAGAAGGCCAAAGTAGTATTTCAGGGTGTCGAAGGAGCATACAGTTTTACTGCGATGCATAGCTTTTTCGGGGAATCCATTGAAAATTACAATGTGGAAACCTGGCGGGATGCTATGGAAGCGATCAAAAGCGGAGATGCGGATTACGCGGTACTGCCAATCGAGAATTCTACTGCCGGTATCGTTGCAGATATTTATGATCTTCTGGTGGAATACCATCACAGCATCGTGGGTGAACAGATCATTCAGGTGGATCATGCTCTGATGGGTCTGAAAAATGCCACACTGGAAGATATCAAGACCGTGTATTCTCATCCGCAGGCACTGTCTCAGTGTAGAAAGTTTCTGGAGCAGCATCCGGAATGGAAAGCGGAAGAGTATCTGAACACCGCAATGGCAGCAAAGAAAGTAAAAGAAGACGGAGATCTGACTCAGGCGGCAATTGCCAGCCCATATGCGGCACAGTGTTTCGGACTTCAGATTTTAAAACCGCATGTATTCTCCAGTCGGCAGAATTCCACACGGTTTATTATCGTATCCAAAGAAGAGATTTATCAGGAAGAAGCAGGAAAAATCAGTGTATGTTTTGAGATTCCACATGAGAGTGGAAGTCTGTATAACACACTGTCCCATTTTATCTATAATGATCTGAATATGACAAAGATCGAATCCCGTCCGATTCCGGAGAAAAAGTGGGAATATCGTTTCTTTGTTGACTTTGAAGGAAATCTGAGTGACAGCGGTGTGAAGAATGCGCTGTATGGTATTTCCAGAGAGGTGAACAATCTGCGGATTCTTGGAAATTATTAATGATATATGAAACTGTCCGGCTGCGAAGACAAGGAACAGCCGGAATAAGTAATTACATATTGAGAAGTAAGAAAGACAGGTAAGAACAATGACAGGAATAAGAGAATGCATTTTATATCGTGATTTTGAACAGGGAGAATTGCTGGAGAAGATGACCATGCTGATGGAAGATATCTCTCATCCGAAGGTACTCTACGGAAAGGACGGGGAGTATTTTGCATGTATTCATCAGCTGGTAGAGATGGCAGGAACCTACGGGTTTGCGGGAAACCTGTGGCATGATTATCTGACCTATCTTCTGGTCAATCATGAAAATGCGTTCAGTACGGCCTGTGAGATCGTAGGTCCGGTGGAAGGCACTATTAATGCATTCGCGATGCATGATTTTGAAATCTTTAAACAGTTGTATGATTTTGATCTGAAAGAACTGGAGAAGATTTATCCGTCGGTGGACAGCAGTCTGATCACCGATTATCAGAATATCAATGAAGGCAGCAAGGTCTTTAATAAACGGATCCGTGACCGGATCTGTACACTGGCGCAGAAACTGGCAAAAGCAGAGTCCACGGAAGAATTCATGGATGATATGGTACAGTTTTATAAAGAATTCGGTGTTGGTAAACTGGGACTTCACAAGGCATTCCGTATCGACGGAACGGTGACTCCTGCCCGGATCGTGCCGATTACCAATATTGCCCATGTGCATCTGGACGACCTGGTCGGCTATGAGATTGCCAAGAAAAAACTGATCGATAATACAGAGGCATTTGTACAGGGTCGGCCTGCCAATAACTGTCTGCTCTTTGGTGATGCCGGTACAGGAAAATCTTCAAGCATCAAGGGTATCCTGAATCAGTATTATGATCAGGGACTTCGTATTATAGAGGCGTACAAACACCAGTTCAAGGATCTGAATGATATTATCGCACAGGTGAAAAACCGGAATTACAAGTTTATTATCTATATGGATGATCTGTCTTTCGAAGAATTTGAAATCGAATATAAGTATCTGAAGGCTGTGATCGAGGGCGGTCTGGAGAAAAAACCGGATAATATTCTGATCTATGCGACCTCTAATCGAAGACATCTGGTTCGGGAGAAATTCTCGGATAAAGAAGAGAGAAGAGATGATCTGCATTCTTCTGATACTGTTCAGGAGAAGCTGTCTCTGGTTGCAAGATTTGGTGTGTCGATTTTCTTCTGCGCGCCGGATAAAAAGCAGTTCCAGAATATCGTGAAGACGCTTGCAGAAAGACATCAGGTGGAGATGCCGGAGGAGGAACTTCTGCTTGAGGCCAATAAGTGGGAATTGCAGCATGGTGGACTGTCGGGCAGGACGGCACAGCAGTTTATTGATTATCTTTGCGGCAAGAATGAAAATAAGTAAAATAAAAGTAACTATTCAGTAGCCACTGTACCGCGAGGTGTTTTGGCATGAATATGCCAAAATCCCGAGACATACAAGCCAAAATGCCATCACCGAAGGTGATTTTAAATGCATTTTGGCTCGTAACTGTGAAGGTACTGAACCAATGTCACTTAGTTAAGCTTATTACAAATTAATGGATTTGTGTGCATCTATC
>OCQB01002534.1_pt1 | contig 12072 bp, 17 predicted proteins | sample 1538631 | NCBI WGS metagenome assembly OCQB01 (sample SAMN04571713, study PRJEB22368) | human gut metagenome | biome: human gut; material: stool | host: Homo sapiens | place: Luxembourg | collected 2012-10-19 | reverse complement strand
TTGATCCACACGCTCTCGCAATGAAATATCACTTGGTTGGGTCATTTGAATAACTCCATCTGTAGAATCAGATGGAGACGCAGGAATGAAATATTTACTCTTTCCTTCTTTCCCTAGCTGTTCATAACTACTCGATTCAGGTTGAGTACACAAAAGATTTCGAGTTTCTGTTGTCTCTTGGCTCCGCAACGGAAGCGTCTCTTTTAACTTTAGAATCTGAGAACGTTGATCTTGAATTTGTTGTAATATCGCTGCATCATCCATAGGAGGATCTTGATTCTCTTCAGTACCATCAAGCAAACGGACAAGTTCATCCGTGGATTCCTCAAGAGATAATGATGAGACGTCATTTGTATTCATACCATAATCTCCTTCCAGAGAAGTAACGCTTTCGTCAAGAGACTGGCTTCTTCGAATTGTCTGTAAATGAGTTTAGATCATTTCACCCACAGTAGATAGACCTAACATACCATAGGGAGCCATGGATAATACATGTTGTATCAATGAATCTTCAGTGAGTTCCTTTTGAGTTCCTTGATATTCTCCATTCGCACTATAGCTTACCATATCGGCTTCTTCAATACGAATAACAATGTTGTCAACGACTACTCCTTAATCATAATGCATCATAAATACCTTCTCCATTTGAAATAATGGAAGGAACTTTTGAATAGAAGAAGGATTTAGGTATAAGGAGGCCAGACGATACTGGTTGTGAAGGGATAGGATTCTTCTCCAGAATTTTAGATTTACATAAAGGGGAGAGAATTCCAGTGATTACAACATCCGAATCTGCTAGAAGCATAGTTGGTTTACTGTCATCAAACGAAAGGATCTGTAGCAAGGACCCTTGAAGCACGGAACATGGGTTCTGTAATGATCCAATCACAGACTGTCGAATCCAAGGACTTAGCATGCCATGAAAACAAACAATGAACTAAACAGAATTCTCCTTCTTCTGCAGTCCTCCTTTGGTCATGTTCGCTTTCTTCTTCAAGGAAGCTACTCTCTTCTCTTTCTTGTTGGCAATCTTTTCCATTCTCTCATACAAAAGTCTCTTATGACGACTCATGATGGCCAGCTGACGCTCTTTCTCCTCGCTCATCCGTACTACATTCACTTTCTTCGATTCCTCCTCCTTGGCCTCTTCCATCTTTTCTTCCTTCTCCATCTCCTCTCCCTTTGCCTCTTTCTCAATCTCCTTTGCAAATCGCAAGGCCTTATCCTCTTCAGCTTCGACTACCTCCTCAATCTCTTTCTCTTCCTCCTGTTTGCCATACTTCAATCTATCAATCTCCTTCTGGTACTCTGGCGTGTATCTACTCATCACACAACACACATTAGTTTACCCTTCAGCTTCATTGTCCACAAATGGAGACAAATGAGGAGGAAGAACCTTCCCCGGCTGATATCGTTCCACAGGCAACAAGAAGCCATTATTCACACAATCAAATAACCATTGAGGCTGAACATAATCGCGATTGGGGAGAGGCTGGGAGATGGCAGGTCTGTCCATTACAACATGAGTTATCGCTGGATCTGTGTATGAATAAGGAGATCCTTCACCTTCCCAACCAATCTTCCCTCCAAAACAAAGGATCACAAATTCAACAGATTCCCGCGGGACTTCACGAGAAATGAAAAACACCTTATCATTGAAGAGTGTAGTGAATTGTTTCAATTCCATCTGTTTTTGTAGTAACGCTTTCGCCTCATCATCCTCTGCAAAGGCCTCTTCCAGTTGATATTCTTCCTTCTCCTCTTCCTGATCAGCTACCACCACACTTTCAGGCATGCTTGATAGAATCTCCTTCATTGCTTGTTGGTTCTCCTCACTCTTCTTTGCTTCTTCCTCTATTCTTCACTCCTCTCTGTTTCTCTTACCCATTGCTGCCTTCTCTTCTTCAGTCTGAGGCTGTGCTGTTAGTGGTTCGGTTGTCACTGAATACAGATATGCTCCCAACTCATCCTTATCCTTTGCTATAGTAGGAGGATACTTGAGACCTAAGGAACCATACAATCGATAGAACACAAAGCCTAAGAATACTTCATAAAAATCAAGGAATGTCAACATCACACGATAATCAACATCCGATGGAAGGTCTTGAGAGAACTTATGAGGTACTAGCCATGTGATCTTCTCACCCATCACCTCTGCTTGGTAATAAATGCCCTTGATACTGATAAACGTCTTGCGAAGGGATTTACTCTTTATCACGTACATATCCCATTCTCGCACCAACCGTTGACAAGTGGCAGTTCGCTTAGCACGAATCTCGTTCTTGGCTGGAAGAAAGGCAAAGAGATGGACAAGAGAGAGGGCATCATCCATATCCGCCAAAGCAGACTAGTTGTGAACGAAATGAATAAACCAAACAGTAAATGTCGGATAACGCTCTTTCACCAAATGATCCAATGACATTTCAGGTTTCGATTCCCACTTACGTTGCACCTCACTGAACTCTTTTCGGCCGTGAGAACGAGTGATCTACACTTCAGCGTCTCCTAGTACTCAAACCTTCTTCAAAAACGCTTTCATACTTCTGAAATAGTCGATAATTGGTTCATGTGAAATGTAGCTAATATCCTTCACATGATAGTAGGTTGTACCCTTATCAAGTTTCTTCTTTGGATCTCTTGGATAAATACCCTTTAAGATACACACTCGCCTATTTACTCACACGGAATAAGAACTCCAAACCTGAAATCCTTCAATGACAAACCCAATCGACGAATAGCTTGTGCTCTTGTGATATACATAACAGCTTCTCCAGCATGCCCCTTCTTCAGCTTCTTTCCAAGAGTTGCCAACTTACGCTTGCTATTCTTATTAATGGCTTTACTCTTAATGGATTTAGGTTTCGGTTTTCCAGCCGTTCGTGTTCCCATTGAAGCTGATGAATGGAGAATGGAGTGAAAACAATGAAACCAACAATATGGATTAATTCCCGTGATTCTATATCGCCTCATTTTCACTCCAAAACCGTGATTTGCTGGTTGTAATTCATTTGATGCGTGGGAGAGATATTGTTGTACTTCAAATCGGTAATTCGCGTTCCAAAGGTGTCTATCTCTCCAATGATGAAATTCAGATAATAAGTACTGATTCGGGTAGTTTGACTCTATCAAGTGAAGTATCAATTACCGATTCTACAGTTTATGTAGGAGATGTGTACGTTCAGGATCGGTATCCGTGCCGTACCATTCGGAGAGCCTTTCGACTGTTAAATCGATCAATTATTTCTCCAGAAGCCGAAGAAGAAATGAATCTATCATCTGTACCTATTGTGGAGGATTCTGAAGGTCGACTAGCTTTTCATATCGAAGGATCAGAAAAAGAATTCTATTATCCAGAAGATATTATTATGGAAATTGTGAGAGCTTTGCTCAAGTTGTGTGTTCAACGGTCTAATGAAACGATTACTCGTTGTGCCCTCGTAATTCCAGATGGTTATTCCCAGGAAGACTCAAATGCCTTCAAAGCAGCCGTTGAGAAAGTTGGACTCAAAGTGGAGTGTTTGATGGAAGAGTCAGTTTGTCTAGGATGGTATATTAAGGAAGAACATCAATTCGATACTGCTTCTGTGGCTTGGGATGATGGATACATTCTTGTCTATAATATGGGATGTTGTGGTTTCTCATCCTCTATTATTCGGCGAATGGATGATAAGATGCTCCTTGCAAGTTCTATGGATCTAAGTCTTGGAGGGAAGCAGATCACTAGGTTGATTATTGAGTACATGGCTAATACAGTGCAGCATCGTTATAAATGTGATTTATTGAATGGAGTAGAAGGGAGTGTGACCTGGGTGAAGGAGTTCAATAAGTTGGCTCGTTCAGTTGATGAGGCCCTGGTTTGTCTTCATGATACTGATGAGATTGAAATTGAATTTCCTGCAACTTGTCGTCGTTTTATTCATAAGAAGAGAGAGTCCGAGGATGAGTATATGACAGTCTCTCGTGCAGATGTGAAGAGGATTCTTGATCCATTCATTCGACGTAGTCTAAATGTATGTGAAATGACGTTGAAAAAAGCAGGATTGAGAAAAGATGAACTATTTCGAGTGTATCCTCTCGGAGGATGCTGTTATAATCCAATCATTCAAAATGAACTGAAACAGTATTTTGGAAGTGGTATTGTAGTTTATAATTATGATATGAGTACTTGTTCTGTTAAGGGATTAGGATATTATGTTCGTGACAATCTCTGTACCTGTTTGTTAATAAGAAACATGATATAAAGCAAATACACGAACTCAAAACAAGCAGCAATGCTTACTTCTTGACTGGAGCCTTCTTCTTCTTCTTTGGTTTGGCTGGACCCAATTCACCTAATGCACCTCCAGCCGGCTTCTCTCCATCTCCTCGTCTTCTTCGTCGTTCCTTTGTTTCACCCTCTTCTTTCTTCTCTTCTTTCTTTCCCTTCTTGCTCTTCTTTCCCTTCTTCTCTTTCTTCTCCTTCTTCTCCTTCGCTGGTTTACTTTCTGCTTCTTCTGGTTTTGCTTCTACTTCGGCTGGAGAGGCTGGCTTCTCTTCAGTTTCAACCGGCAAATCAGGCTTGACTTCCTCTTCTTGTTTGGGTTCTGACTCTACTGCTGGAGGCTCCACTGCAGCTGTCTCGGGTTCTGAATCTGAATGAATCACAAAGTCATCAATGACTGCAGGAACCGTCTCTGGAGGCACCTCTGATTCCACAGTTGTTTCTTTAGGAACAGCAGGCTCTTCTGGAGGAGGTACTGGACGAGGATTCTCCACAGGTAAGTCTTCATCGGAGAAGACCTCCTCTGAATCTGACATCACAAAGGCTACGTCTTTCGGTTCCTTCTCCTCTTTCTCTTCTTTCTTTCCCTTCCTTGATTTCTTCTCCTTCTTTGGTTCTTTCTTCACCTCCTGCTTCTTTTCAGATAATTCCTCCTCACTGAATTCTCCATCAGACACAGCTTCCTTCTTCACTTCTTTCTTCACTGGTTCTCTCTTTGGTGATTCCTCCTCACTGAATCCATCATCAGACATAACTTCCTTCTTCACTTCCTGCTTCTTTTCAGATAATTCCTCCTCACTGAATTCTCCATCTGACACAGCTTCCTTCTTCACTTCCTTCTTCACCGGTTCTTCATCATATTCATCATCATATTCATAATCACTATACGAATAACTATAATCACTATACGAATAATCTTCTTCTTCCTCCTTCTTTACTTCCTCCTGAACTTCTTCCTTCTTCTCTTCACTCTTTTTCACCACTTTCGGAGGATTCACTCCCATGTACCAACGACTGCCTGTAGGAACCAATTCTTTCTCTTCTTCACGTTTCACAAAGGATTTCGCTGCCATACTTCGTTGGAACATTGGAGCAGAATCCATCTTCAGAATTGGTGATTTCCAGCGTGGTGGAGCTATAGGAACTTCTACATCATCTTCTTCTGGATCCCATATATCTTCATACTTCTTCTTCTCTTCCTCTTTCTTCGCCTCTGCCTCTTCAGGTGTGATAAACAAATCATCCATATCCGGCTTATCAAATGCCACACGAACAGGACGAGGAAGACGATTCTTGGCCAAGTAATTACTCAATCTGGCCTGTAACACGGATATTCGAGTTAATTTGGCTTCAACTTCAGCTTGAGTCGCATCTAACTTCGCCTGAGCCTTTGCTATCTCCTCTCGAAGTGCTTCATTCGATTCTTGCTTCTCCTCAACTTCTTTGCATTTCGCTTCGTATGACTCCTTCTGCTCTTGCCAACGTTGCATATTCGAGCTCCAACGTGCACTTAACAACTCTTTATTTTCAAGAACAACCGCGGGAATTTGATCTTCTTCTGCAGGAGATGGTTCCAACTCGTTATCATCAAACGGGTTAATGGGAATGGCTGTCATTGCGAGACTCACATCCAGATCCTCCTCAGGCTTCTTCTCTTCCTCTTCTTCAAGGTCCAATCTCTTAACCACCGTAGCCTGGCGTGCTGATGGTTCTTCTGTCTCCTTAGGCTCCTTTGTGGTATCCTGGTTCAGTTCCATAAATCCAAGGTCCAGATCCACCACTTCTGCAGAGTTTGCAGAGTCAATCTTAGGTTCAGAATCAGGTTCTACTGTTGGTTCTGTTGTCGAAAGCCCAAAGTCAAGGAAATCAAAAGCAGAGTCTGCTGATGGAGGTGGCTGTATTGGTTCCGACTCTGGAGAGTCCTTTACAGGTTCTTCCAAACCAATATCTCCCATCTCTGATTGCACTGGTTCTTGAACCAGTTCGTTCATGGGTTCTTGTACAGACTCCTTATCAGGTTCCTCCATTGGCTCTTCCAAAGTCTCCTCTACTGGTCCTCCCAAAGTCACCTCTGTTGGCTCTTCCAAAGGTTCCTTCTCCAACTCCTGCACTGGTGGCTCCAATCCAAAGTCCAACACTGGTTCTTCTTCAGCAATAGGTGCAGTTTCTTTTGGTTCAGAAGGAATCTCGTTCTCACTCACCAGCGGAACTTCGGCTTTCACCTTATTAGGAGGAATTAAATGCGACGGAAGAGTCATAGGAATAGGAATACCCTACTAATTACCAAAACCCCACAAACTGACATAACGACAAGTCATTACGATATGAATAGCAGCAATAAACTCAGGGAGGTCAAGCATTCCATCGTTGTCCATATCGCACATATGATAAACACGTTCTAGATCTTTCAGTTGTAAACCGCTCTGCATGAAATAGCCAACTGCTTCTGTCTGATTTACGAAACCGTCTCGGTCTGAATCCTACTCAATTAACAAAACACTTCGATCCAACCATTGTATAAAATAGCTGTGTATAATAGGTGCTCTGCTGTTGGTTCATTACAAAAGGATCGTAATCCATTTGCTGAGGAATAGAAACACCCATCATCATTGGATTGAACGAAGCAGCACTGTGAGCTTGCTGGTAATACTGTTGACTACAAAATGAACATATCCATCTCACTTTCCCACTTCATCCGCAAAATGTTAACGATCTATTACTATTTCCTTCTATTGATTAATAAAAACAATCACAAAATACTTAGTACAAATAGATGCCTAATAGATTTGCTAACAGCACTACTATTAATGACAATCGACAATGATCCAATTAAGGATACATATCAGACACAATGGCCCCAATTGTACATTTCATACCTTTAATATTGCAACCTTTAGCAATATTTTAATCAATTCGATCCTATAAATCTATTTCACTAGGTGTTGACTAGAACAAGAGTCAAAGTGATTCTATTTACTCTTGAGAATCGAAAACCAAGAACAGAAAAGGAACTGTATATTGGTCTGCATCACATTCCATGCTGTCCACTTACCCTAGTATCGCAGTTTGCATAGTAATAGAGTGTTTCTGAAGAGTTTTAGCATTGATCAGATCATCATGAACCCCCTGGATTGGATTCTACCCCATCCAAGAATTATCGTTTTTTCATTCTTTCTGTTAGAGGTAAGTTATAGTCTGAAAGCCCATAGTCAAAACGTTTCTACTCTGTCTGTGGGTAGAGACGGCCGTATTGGGCATAAAACGATGTACTGTTGTCTGACAGGCATCTCGATAGTGTGTTGTTTGTCTTGGAATAGTTCAATACTAATCACTTTTAGCATTGATTTGTTTGTTAGAAGAAACAAGTCACAGCAAACAGCCACTCACTATTCCACAGGTCCCATCTCCACCACATCCGATTTGCCCTTACAGCATCCACCTTTCTTTTTCTTGGGTTTTTCTTGTACTGTAGGTGCTAGTGATTATTCCAAAGTACAAAAGTTACCAGGTTCTACTACCTTCTCTTCAAGAGAAACAGAAGGAATAATTGCATGAAGACGTTGATCGCACTCAGTCAGTCGTTGAGTTATTGCAGTCTTGCTATCAGCTGTACGAAGATACTTATCACTTTGAATCAATTCCAGAATCTCTTCCAGTTCAGCATCTTCCTTCTCTACAGCACGCATTGCTTCACTCTTTGGTTTTACAGTTTCGTCTTCTTTAGGAGCTTCATCTTTAGGAGCTTCGTCTTCTTTAGGGGCCTCACCTTCTTTAGGGGCCTCACCCTCTTTAGGAACTTCACCTTCTTTAGGAGCCTCACTCTCTTTCGCTTCTGCTTCCTTTACAGCCTCCATCACTTTCTGCAGATTACGCTGCACTCTCTCATAATCCTTCATCAACTGACCACGTTCATCCTTCAAGCCCACACGATATCCTTCATCCACAGTTGTTTGAGCTACAAACGCACTCAAGTCCGCTCCCAAGGTTGGCCATTGCTCAGCCAACTCATCCTTCACATCCATCTTCATGTTTGTACGGGTATGCGAAATTTTGAGAATACCAGGTATAGCCCAAGCAGCTTGATTGGCTGCATGCAAAGCTGCACTTGGCCAATACAAGACATCTAAGAAAGCAGGATCAATAGCAGCTTGTTGTGTTAGGATCAGACTTAACAAACGAGCTGTACCCAGAGAAACAGATTCTGGAGTGTTTGCTGATGATGCGAAACGTTTATCCTTCGTATAACGAGTGATTGCTTTCTTGAGATAAAGACGAATCTCGTCCAGAGACACCACTGTTCCTAATGGGATAATTTTATCCACTTCTATCTTATTCTGCTTGAGTACCTCGATAGTTTGATCGATGAAAGCATGATATGCTTCAATCACATGCTCCTTCTTACATTCACGAATTACTTCCTTGCGAGGTACCTCCTCTGTAAACTCCACAGTACTTCCATCCACAACAAACAAATTACGCTCACTCACACGGACCTTCTCTGTATCTACGTTTCATTCTCCTCTCCTGACCCACTTTCACTGAAGAATGATGGCAAATACTTATGACCTAATTCTTCCACTTGTCTGTTTGCCGATGCATGCTTCCAGAGCTTCTTGTGCTCTGCGTTGTTCTTACGAATTGCTTCAGCAACTGCATGCTCTAAAGCACGCACATTCGCCTCTTTTGAATGCAAATGACATTTAATCTTCCAATGATGCTATAAATGAAACGCCCATTCATCCATTTACTCGCTGAATTCCAACAAGATACACATTCGAGCAAGTATAAGCAAAGTCAAAGACCAAATAGTACTTGCTTACCTTCTTGTCTTCCGTATATGCCTGCTTCCAAAGGTCATAGCAAGCTGAAATAGCGATAGGAAGTGAACGATGTACAAATGATGATTCAGGGAGATTGAAAGAAGAAAGAATAGTTCGCAAGCGAGAGATATCAGAGAGTTCATAGGAAGTCGGAACCTTAATCTCAACAAGTATTCTACATTTCTACTGAATACAACGTAGGCATCTGTTGCAATGAATCTTTCATTTGAGATTGAGCCATGTACGTCAACAGCCAATCCGCTGAAAGATTATTTTGATTCAAAACGCAGAAATTATCATATGCCAACTGTAAACCCATTGTCTGAGCAGCACTCAATTCTTTCTCACAATCCTTTGTTTGGAGAGAAATGTAAATTTGGTCATTCTTCTTTTCCAGAGGAATAGCAGAATACAGCTTTTCGTGCTCCAAATCCAAATCTCCCTTCAAATACTCAATAGTGAAAGGAGCGATGCACTTGACATTCTTCTCGTCCTACAAAGGACCAAATACAAACAATTCCTACAACCGGATCCACGTGGGAAGCAACTGCCAGGGTAGAGTCATTATACTCCACTTGACATCTACATCTCACTTCAACATCCATATACCAACTTGTTTTCACTCTCCTTCTTTTCATTCAATACAACATCTATTCTTGGTTCAGTTGCTCCATCATTCGAAGGAGTTGCCAACGCCACAAAATGGGATCCAAATCCAATATCAATACCAATCAAACTATTCATTGAACGATAGATTGCACATTTCCAGAATTGCACGGTTTGACAAATATCAACCCGATTTTGATCATGCAACAATGAACCCTCAATTATTGTCTGTTTGTGTTCATATTTAACTGTACCAATGCTACAAATTGCAACAAACAAATACTCAAAGATACTATACAAGAACACAATCAAACTTCTATTGAATAAGGACCAAAATACTGATTTCCATATCCGAGAACAGCATAGCAAGAGAGACCAGGTGTATCAACAGAATCCGCCGTAATCACAACCGATTCCCTATCAAAGTACCCTACCTACCGTTAATACAACTACTGGACCCTACATTCTGACCTAAAACAACTACATCCCGAGAAGAAACAGGAATCTGCTTGTTTGTGTAGAAAATGTACAAATCTCCCTCTCCTAGCACAAATATAATTCCTCGGAGTTGTTTATTATTGACTTCAAGAGAGATCCACTCAAGGGAGTATGAAACTAGATCCTCCCTTGAAATCTCTTCTTGTCGGCTTTTCACTGCAAGAACTCTCTTTGCATCCTTCAGTGACGATAATAATACCCCTCTTTCACTAATCTCAATGTTACTCAGAGTCTCTGGAAGGACTGTCACTATTGATTATCAAATATCTCATTGGATACTTCCTCCAAATCTTCGATATTTCACACCCACCTGTTGTTGCGATGCTAATCCTCAAACTCTCCTTCAATCCTTACCGCTCAATTGGTTTACCCAAACATGCATTCTATGCGACCTCCAGACTTCTTCTGGCTTCGAACTCTGAATCCGGAACTTCTTTGTTGTCATCGTATGAACACAATTCTTGGTGACTGCTACTGCGTAAAATCCATATAAGGCATTGTCCAATTGATGACAATAGACTGTTGACACTATCTCACTTGAATGTCTTCGTCTTAGTATAATCAGAAAAGATGTACTTGCCCAGATATATTCCCTCTCGAATAACATTTTCAGTATCCGGATCATCGAATCCGTCCAAACGACTCAAGAGATACACATCACCTGTTCCCTCGAAGAAAATATTAACTTTAGCACAACCGTCCTGAAGATCTTCAATATTTTGGATAGTCAACTTCTGCGAATTGCAAGACAATTGACTAAACGGACAGCGATAATTTAGATACCATGACTGTTTACCATCTACGGTATCGACAAGAATCGAGATAAATGGTTTCTGAGTGATCTCAGACAGATCCATAAAGATCCGGAACTTACCCATCGGACCCAATGAAAAGAGATAAGTACTTCGATTTCTCGCTTGCTCGACAGGAAGTATCTCATCACCATGTTGTAGGAAAGATAGTCGAGTGGACTGAACAGAAGTGACATGACCACTAAGGAAATTTCCATTTATGCGATCAATGAATATGGGAAAACCATCTAGACGTAAGTGGAAAGCTGAAACCATTTACCCTCTCCTACAGCTAAAAAGATACATAGGAGAATAATAACAATCCTCCATTGAATCATTTTCAAGTGAAAGAAGTATAGAATGAGTTTCTTAACAAATCAAGTACGCAAAGAAGGGAAACAAAGATTACATTGGATTTTCACTTTGAAATAGTGTGAACGTATGCTTAAAGAAATGCAACATGTCATATACAGATGGATCCGACTCAACCAAATGACTATACATCACAATTCCCTAGAAAATATACTTAAGAAAAACTTGATTGACGGTAAAAAAGTGCCGTAATCGAGGTTGAATCACTCCATTCTGTTTCTGAGGAATATCTGCGGCGACTTTCAGGTTGTAGTGTCCCAGAACATAAATCTCAATAAATGACAACAACAACCGTGTGCTTGAAGAAGGAAGAATGGCTGGACCCCAACCCTCATCATGAGACTCGGCTTCAGATCTTCCTGTTGTTATAGACGGTGTAAGGACCTCCTTTTGCCTTTCAGTCATACGTTCAATACATATCCAGAAGGGTTCAAGACATTCTAACTCTTCTTCATGAAAAACCTTACAGAGCTTTATACACCACTTCGCACACTCCGCTACACCTGAGAGACTCTGCTGCGAACCAAGAGGAACTCCTTGGACCACACCCATCAAAAGACGCAAACAGTAATAAGCCTGCTTGATACAAAGCACCGCGACTGTTGTCTTTTCCTCCTCCGACCCTTGCTTCATCTCATCTCGCAGGGCTACTTCGACAGTCGTCTCCTCGACACGTGATGGGCTCTGGACGATCTCATCAACGAACTGCTGAATGTATGACGGC
>OCQB01002521.1_pt1 | contig 12126 bp, 9 predicted proteins | sample 1538631 | NCBI WGS metagenome assembly OCQB01 (sample SAMN04571713, study PRJEB22368) | human gut metagenome | biome: human gut; material: stool | host: Homo sapiens | place: Luxembourg | collected 2012-10-19 | reverse complement strand
TAGCATACAGACCTTGGAGAGGGTCTATAAACACTACTACTTTATAATACGAGGAAGAGAAGACATGTTCAAATTATTACAAAATGAATATGAAGAATATCGAGAATATTTCAAAGAATTAGAATTGATACAGCGTCAATATAACCAGGAAGAGGCTTATTATTTTATAATCAATAAGTTGATAAGAGATAGTATAAATGACAAGGATATAAGTGTAAGGGATGTACATAAGGTGAGTACTTTGAGTGGGGAGAATGCAAATAAACTTTCTGGAAGAAATGAATACTTAATAGGATATGATGGACAAGCACCAGATTTTGTTATACTTCATAATGATTTTGATGAAAGCAAAGGCGAGGGTCAGTCTGGTAAAGTATATGGATGCGTTGAAATAAAGGCATTTTCAAAGGAAAATGCAAAATTATATAGAGAATATATTCAGCCAATAGAAAAACTGTTGGAGGTGAAGAAACCATTCAAATTAGTTCATTTAGTTCATGAAAAATTATGTCAAAATATGATAAAAATGGAATTCGAATCGTTGCAGAAAAAAAGAGTTTATTAAAAAATACTCACCAGAGAACAAAGAGCAGAATCTTATTCCTTTGGAGAATGAAGGCATAAAGGGAAAGGTATTTTTGTGTGGTTGGAGCAAGGATCTGTGTTTACAGATTGAGGAAAATCAATCAATAGAATTTAAAGATAATAAAATAAAACCGCTGAAAATTCAAATGCAGAATGATAAAGCAGTTCTTGTTCCACGAGAAAGAAAAAACCTGGAATGTGGATATCTTGTAAAATTAAAGAACAAAAAAATAAATGAATTGTTTTTTCAAGAAAAAAAGGAATGTTGTAATACAATAGTTTGTGAACTACTTAAAGAATTAATTGGGTTTAAGAAAGTTATCTTTACAAATGGATATCAATGGATATTAATGCAATGTGAAAAGGTTGAATATTCAGAGTCTAGCTTTGCTATAGTAGAAGAGAAAGGGATTAAAGTAACGTCACCAATAACGGTCAACGATTTTCAGTGTAAATCATTAGCCAATTTTTATCCTGAGCCAAAAGATGAGGAGACTTTTATAAATTTAAAAAAGATGGAGCAATGCCAAGACATGAGTGACATGAGTGAAAAGCTTGATGCAGAAAAACAAAAGTTAAAAATCCCCCTCACAGAATTCCAAAAAGACGAAGATTTTAAAGCATGGACCGCCATGACTTTTGCTGAGTTGCAACAACACAACTTTGAACAGTGGTTACACTTAAAATTAGAAATTAATAGAATTTTTAAAGAAGCAAAATCACAAAATAAACAAGGAGAGGAGAAAATTGGAAATGACGAATAATATTCCGCAAATTATGATGCTAAGCGCAAATAATATTTTTGAATATTGCGAAAAAAAAGAAAATAACGTTAGTGTAAAACACCTTTTGCAAAAACAAAATTTTTAGAAAAAGCTATTGAAATTGTCACAGGACTGGTTTGCTTATATTTTTCCGAAGAACAATTTATGCTATCCCGATGTAAAGTTACATTTGCAAATGTTAATATAGACTGATATAATTTAGAAAAGGAAAATAGAACATGCTAAGGCGTGCTTGGAAAGGAGAACCATCATGGCATTAGAAAACAAACTTAATATTACGGATTCCGCAGAATTGGCAAGAATGGAAGAAAAAATCAGTAAGAAAAAAGCGGTTGAGCTGTTTGAAAATCGATATGTGGATCAATATAAGCCCGGAACATTTCAGATGCTGGCGGCGATTCATAAATATTTATTCGATGAGATATATGATTTTGCGGGGAAAATACGAACCGTAAATATGACAAAAGGGAACTTTAGATTTGCGCCGGTTATGTATCTGGAAGCGGCAATTGAGAATATTGAGAAGATGCCACAGACAACATTTGATGAAATTATTGAAAAATATGTAGAGATGAACATAGCACATCCGTTTCGCGAAGGGAATGGAAGAAGTACCAGAATATGGCTGGATTTGCTTCTGAAAGAAGAATTGAATGTGGTTGTTGACTGGAGTTTAGTTGACAAAGAAGATTATTTGCTGGCGATGGAAAGAAGTCTGATAAAAGATATTGAGATAAAACATCTTTTGAAGCAGGCTTTGACAGATAAAGTCAATGACCGCGAAATGTATATGAAGGGCATAGACCACAGTTATTATTATGAAGGGTATGCAGTGTATAAAACGGAGGAGTTGTAAGGAGATAATGTGCAGTAAGGCATGAAAATTTTTCGTAGATAAAGAGTTATGTAATTTTTTTATATGTTAAAGAAAAACATTATGAGAATACAATATTAGTTTTGAAAAAAATGGTGGACAGGTCTCTTTTGCTTTGCGTTATGCCAAATTACAATTTTTCACTTCCGGCATGACCAATCCTCCTTTTTCCCAATTCACTAATCAATCATTACGGTCAAAAAGAGAAAAAACATCAAAAAAATACCGTAAAAATTGGTAAAATAAGGAAACAAATGTTAAAAATTAACAATTTTTACGGTCAAAAAGACAAAAATAACACGAAAATACCGTAAAACCGCCAAAGGATGTAAAAATATGGAAGAAAATCACAGGAAATTACGGTAAAATTCCAAATTTTTTCATAGTTTGTCCGTAATCGATGCTTGCCCCAAGTCCGTGACGCCCTGCGCCCCCCGCAGCACGAGAGTCCCCCATAGCACCAGAGCCCCGCCCCCCTATTGAGAAAATATCGCCAAATTCTGCAAACTTTCCTCAAAAAGAAACACTTGCCCCATCGAATTTTTCGTTGTATAATGATAGGCAGAAAAATATTCAGTTTGGAGGCAGAAAAAATGAACTTAAATTTAAGGCCCGCAGAAGAATGTAAATATGATGCTGTTTCGCTTGGCGAAGTAATGCTGCGTTTGGATCCGGGCGAAGGGCGCATTCGTACCGCAAGATCGTTTCGTGCCTGGGAAGGCGGCGGTGAGTACAATGTAGTTCGTGGCTTGAGAAGATGCTTTGGCATGAACACAGGTGTGATCACGGCATTTGCGGACAATGAAGTAGGTAAATTGATGGAAGACTTCATTTTGCAGGGCGGTGTCGACACTTCTTTGATCAAATGGATGGAGACCGACGGAATCGGACGTGTATGCCGTAACGGTTTGAATTTTACCGAGCGTGGATTTGGTATCCGTGGCGCCGTAGGATGCTCCGACCGTGCGAATACAGCGATTTCAAAGGCAAAACCGGAAGATTTTGACTTTGATTATATCTTTGGCGAACTGGGTGCACGCTGGTTACATACCGGTGGAATTTATGCCGCTTTGTCCGAGCAGTCATGCGAGACCGTATTGGCAGCCATCAAGGCAGCGAAGAAGTACGGAACCATCGTTTCTTATGACCTCAACTACCGTCCATCCATGTGGAGTGCGATCGGCGGTATCGAGAAAGCGCAGGAAGTAAATAAAGAAATCGCCAAATACGTAGACGTAATGATCGGAAATGAAGAAGATTTCACGGCGTGTCTTGGATTTGAGATCGAGGGAAATGATGCCAATCTGAAAGAATTGAATTTGGACGGATATAAGAAAATGATCAACGAGGCAGCGAAGACTTATCCAAACTTTAAAGCGGTAGCAACGACACTTCGTGAAGTAAAGACAGCGACAGTCAATGACTGGAGTGCAATCTGCTGGGCAGATGGCGAGATCTTCAAAGCCAAAGATTACAAAGGACTTGAGATCATGGACCGTGTCGGCGGCGGAGATTCCTTTGCTTCCGGTCTGATCTATGGTTTGATGACAACAGAAAATGCCGAACTTGCTGTAAATTATGGTGCAGCTCACGGTGCATTGGCAATGACAACCCCTGGTGATACTACGATGGCAAGCAAGAAAGAAGTAGAAGCTATCATGGGTGGTGCAGGAGCACGTGTACAGCGATAATGAAGCAAGAATCAGCAGATAAATCAGTATCAATTTGTATGGAGGAATGACATGTATAAAATTAATGACAACTATTTAAAATTACCTGGAAGTTACCTTTTTTCGACGATTGCGAAGAAAGTAAATGCGTATACGGCAGCAAATCCGGACAAAAAAGTGATCCGTCTCGGAATCGGAGACGTAACACTTCCTCTTGCGCCGGCAGTAATTGACGCAATGCACAAAGCCGTTGATGAGATGGCTCATGCCGAGACATTTCACGGGTATGCACCGGATCTTGGCTATGAATTTCTGCGCAGTGCGATTGTAGAAAACGATTATAAAGCACGCGGCGTGGACATTGCCATCGATGAGATCTTCGTCAGCGACGGAGCAAAGAGCGATTCCGGAAACATCGGAGACATTTTCGCACAGAATAACCGTATCGCAGTATGTGATCCGGTTTACCCGGTTTATGTAGATACCAATGCCATGGCAGGTAGAACCGGAGACTACGTGAAAGAGAAAGAAGCATGGTCAAATGTAATTTATATGCCATGTACCGCAGAAAATAATTTTGTACCGGAACTTCCCAAAGAGACACCGGACATCATTTACATCTGCTGTCCAAACAATCCGACCGGAACGACATTAAATAAAGATCAACTTCAGAAATGGGTTGACTTTGCTTTGACAAAAGGTGCTGTTATCATTTATGATGCAGCTTATGAAGCATACATTTCCGAGGACGACGTACCACACAGCATTTACGAATGCGATGGCGCGAAGAAATGTGCGATCGAGATGAGAAGTTTCTCCAAAAATGCCGGATTTACCGGAACGCGTCTTGGATTTACCGTAATTCCGAAAGAGCTTACCTGTGACGGTGTGTCACTGAACAGTCTCTGGGCGAGAAGACACGGAACCAAGTTCAACGGAGCACCTTATATCATTCAGCGCGCCGGTGAAGCGGTATACAGTCCGGAAGGAAAGAAACAGACAAAAGAGCAGATTGCATATTACATGAACAATGCAAAGATCATCCGCGAGGGATTGACAAATGCCGGATATACCGTATTTGGCGGTGTAAACGCACCATATATCTGGTTGAAGACGCCGGACAATATGACATCCTGGGAGTTCTTCGATTATTTGCTTGAGAACCTGAACATCGTCGGAACACCGGGAAGCGGCTTTGGACCGAGCGGAGAAGGATATTTCCGACTGACTGCATTTGGCTCTTTAGAGAATACCAAAGAGGCGATGGAGCGCATCGTAAAATAAATTCGTGCCATGTCGTCTCAGAATGGAGGTCTATATGAAGAAACGTAGTAAAGTAACCGCAGTGCTGCTTAGTCTGGCATTGCTGATCTGTGCCCTGCCGACCACGGTTGTGAAGGCAGATTCCACAGGAAATTCGGATGATACATCCGTAGAGGTTTCTCCTTATATCTCATTGGGAGCAGACTTGAACGCACAGCAGAAAGACATTGTCCTGGCACTTCTGGGTGTAACCGAGGCGGACCTTGACAATTATGAAGTGTTACAGGTAACAAACAAAGACGAGCATGAATATCTTGACGACTACCTTTCCGCTTCGGTCATCGGAACGAAGGCACTTTCGTCCGTTCGTATCGAAAAAGGCGAAGAGGGAAAAGGCATTCATGTAGAGACAAAAAATATCACTTATTGTACGAGCGGAATGTACACCAATGCATTGATTACCGCCGGTATCACGGATGCGGATGTGATCGTTGCCGGTCCGTTTGAACTCTCCGGTACGGCAGCACTTGTCGGGGCAATGAAAGCCTATGAGGCAATGACCGGCGAGACATTGAGCGATGACCGCGAAGATGCAGCCACCAACGAACTTGTGTTGACCAGTGAACTGGCACAGAGCATTGGCTCCGACGATGCCGAGAAGCTGATGGCACTTGTGAAAGAAAAAGTGGCAAATGGCGATATCAAAGATGCGGACGATCTTCAGAAAGCGATCGAAGAATCGGCCGATGAACTTGGTGTCAGCCTGACGGATGCGCAGAAGCAGAAACTTGCACAATTATTTGACAAAATCAGTAAATTGGATCTTGATGTTGACAAGCTGAAGCAGCAGGCAGAAAGCATCTACAACAAACTCCAGGATTTGGGATTGACGGTAGATGAGGCACAGGGCTGGCTTGACAAGATCGTATCGTTCTTTAAGAAAATTGCCGAGACGGTATCGTCCTGGTTCTAAGTGAAAATTATGAAATCTCCCTGTTTTGGTGCGGTGGCACCAAGGCGGGGAGATTTTTTTAACTTGCCATTCTCAATCCCTCTGTGGTATAATAAACTATGTGTGCATAAACGCATGAAAAGAGATGGAGGAATGTTACATGAAGATAAGTGTAGTTATTGCTTATCACGATGAAAAACAGTATATAAAAGACTGTTTGGCGAGCCTGGCAGAGCAGACATTTCAGGACTTTGAAGTGATCCTTGTCTGTGATGGATGCGAGGCGCCGGAAGAAGGGATTCCGGAGACGCTGAACATTGTTACCGTGATGCAGGAAGAAAAGGGTGTCGCGGGGGCGAGAAACGCGGGAATAGAAAAGACACAGGGAGAATATGTAGTGTTTTTGGATGCCGACGATTATCTGGCAGAGGATACGCTGGAGGCATTGGCAGAGAAAGCGGAACCGGAAACGGTAGTTTACATTTCCAAAACCGAGACATGGTACAGCCGCAAGGTGTATCAGGACAATGGGGAAAAATTAGACGAACAAAATGATACCAATGGCGACGAAGGAGAAGAGACCAAGGTTGATCCGGAAAATCCATATGAGTATCTCATTGCAAATACCAAAAAATGGCAAAATATATCGACGCTGGGATTGCTGATTCCGCGCAGACTTTTGATAGAAAATCCAATCCGTTTTTGTGAAGAATTGGAATACGATTCCGATATTCCGGTGCTGATGGAAGTGTTGGCAAAGGCACCAAAGACGGTTTATCAGGAAAAAGGAACTTATATAAAGAGAAAGCACAACGATCCGATCAATCTGCCATCGCTTTTGCAGAAAAAGGATGCCGCGAAAAAAGTGGCAGAGGCGATGAAGAGTTACGAGATGGCAAGCCGGTTTGTGGACAAAGAAAACGGCAGAGCATTTCATTATCGCTTCGCGATGTGCCTTGTGACGATGATCGCGCCATTTATGATCGAGAGCAAGGCGGCAGAGAGAAAAGAGACCGCTAAGGAATTAAAACAGACACTGGAAATTCTTGGAAAAGATGGATGGGCTGATATTCCACTGAAGCATCATCCGAGAAAGCTGATTGCTTATGGTCTTGCCGGAGATGCGGACAAGATTGTGAAAAAGACGCGAAATCATGCGAGACGACAGACCTTGTTCCGCGTATGTACGAGCCGTGCAAAATGTAAGCGGTATTTGTATGAAAAAGTTTTCAGTAAGATGAAAATGCTCGACGACATGGTGATTTTTGAGAGCTTCTTTGGAAAAAGTTATTCGGACAGTCCAAAGTACATCTTTGAATATATGAACGAGACGTATCCGGGAAAGTACCGGTATATGTGGGTGAATGCAGGAAAGAAACTGAATCTGCCGTATCCGTCAAAGCAGATGAAGCGGTTCAGTTTTAAATATTTCTTTTACATGGCAAGAGCCAAATACATCGTATTTAATGGAAGACAGCCACAGTATTTTATCAAGCGGAAAGGCAATGTCTTTTTGGAGACGTGGCACGGAACGCCGTTGAAAAAACTCGTATTTGATATGGAAGATGTGACGACGGCATCGCCGCTTTACAAAGAGCAGTTCTATATCCAGACACGGTCATGGGATTATCTCGTCGCACCGAACCGGTTTTCCGAGGACGTTTTCCGACATGCATTCATGTACGACGGAAAAATGCTTGAGACGGGATATCCGAGAAATGACATCCTGTATTGTCAAGATAAGGAAAAACGGATGCGTGAGATCAAGGAAGAACTGCATCTGCCGCAGGATAAAAAAATTATTTTGTATGCGCCGACATGGCGTGACGACGAATTTTACGGGCATGCCAAATACAAATTTACGTTGCAGTTAGACCTTGCAAAAATGCAGAAAGAGCTTGGGGATGAATACATCATTTTGCTGCGGACGCATTATTTTATCGCCGATGTGCTCGATCTTTCGGAGTATGAGGGATTTGCGTACAATCTGAGCAAATACGATGACATTGCGCGACTGTATCTCATCTCGGATGTGCTGATCACGGATTATTCGTCCGTATTTTTCGATTATGCGAATCTGCGCCGCCCGATGCTGTTCTTTACGTATGATCTGGAGAAGTACCGCAGTGTACTCCGCGGATTTTACATCGATGTGGAAGAAGAACTTCCGGGACCGATGCTGATGACGACGGATGAAGTGATCGGAGCATTGCAGAACATTGAAAAAGTTGTAACGGAGTATAGCGATAAGTATACCGCATTTTGTGATAAATATTGTGCCTGGGAAGACGGAACGGCGGCAAAAAAAGTCGTGGAGACCGTGTTTTCGGACAAAAGTAACAAATAATATAAGATAGAAGGTTTAAGAGAAATGGCTAAGATTAGTATCATTGTTCCTTATTTGAAAGGACCGGCGTACTTAGAAGATTGTATTCAGAGTATTGAAGATCAGAAAATGGACGACATTGAAGTGGTTCTTGTGGATGACAAGGATGGACATGACGTGCCGGAAGCGATTCTGCAGAAGAGTTTTGTCAAATATGTTCGCATGGAAGACGAAAAAGATGTCGATGAATTTTATGAAAAAAAAGGAATTTTTTTGGAAGAACGCAGACGCAAACGTCTGGGGATGAATAAAGAAGAATATGCTGCTTATCTGCTGCAAAAAGAACAGCAGAAAGAGGAAGAAGAGGAAGCGGATGATGCGAATGTCGATAATCCGGTCGAGGGTGAATTGGAACTGCCACTTCGACCATTTGGCGTGGCAGCAGCGAGAAATACCGGTGTAAAATATGCGACAGGTACGTATCTGTATTTTCTGGATGCAGATGACTATTTGTTAGAGGATGCGCTTCCCAAATTATACCATCTTGCCGAAGAGAAACAGGCGGACATCGTAACCGGAAACCGTTATGCTTCCTGGTTCCGTCCAATCAGTTTTGATTTTGAAAAAGCAAAGGCGGACTCGGAGATTGAGGGAATTGTGCCACTTGAAGGCGAGACGTTGGAGGCGGTATTGTCAACGCGCTTTACGATGCAGCATTTTCTGATCCGCAGATCGTATTATGATGCGCAGGGCGTATCGTTTGATGAGATGATCACATTTTATTCGGATGTTCCGGTCATCGCAAAACTGCTCGCCGGTGCGAAAGGGAAAATGTGGGTAGACGGCAGCAGTATTTATGTATGGCGCCGCCGCAACGATCCGATCCATCTGCCGGCACTCAGCCAGAAGAAGAGAAAACGCAGAACCGATGATTATATCGAAAGTTATGAGAAGGCAAAAGAAGAGATCAAAGATGCGGAGGAATCTTTGCAATTTGCGTTAAACCGTCGTTTGTGCCGGTTTACGATCAGTAAATTTCCAAACCGCCTGAAGGGCGCAAAGAGTGTACGTTATACGAAAAATCTGCGGAAGATTCCGAAAGATCAGTTGAAGAAGATTAAGAAAGAATTGACTTTCTTCCATGGAATCGAACTGGGGTATATTGTAAAAGGAAAATACCGCACAGCGAAGCCGTTTGAGCGGCTGGCGCATGTGATGCAGAAAAAGCGTGGTCTGTTTGGAAAACCGATCCAGTACTGGCGGTTCCTTGACAAACATATTTTCCAGAAAATGCCAGTCAAAGAGAACTGGGTATTTGTTGAAAGTTTCTTTGGAAAGAGTTATTCGGACAGCCCGAAATATTTGTATGAATATTTATATGATACATACGGAGATAAATATCATTACATCTGGTGCCTCAATAAGCGTGCCAAGGAGATGAAAGGGCATCCGCCGATCTGTAAGCGGCATACCCTCCGTTATGTATATTATTTGTCCCGTTCGAAGTATATTATCTGCAATACGAGACAGCCGGCGTGGTTTAAAAAGCGCGAAGAAGTGATGTTTTTGGAAACATGGCATGGAACACCGCTCAAAAAGCTGGCGTTTGACCTGGATGATATTCATGCGGCAAGCCAGAATCATAAGACGATGTTTTACCGTCAGGGTAAGGCTTGGAATTATCTGATCTCCGCAAACCGTTTTTCGACGGATGTATTTGAGCGCGCATTCTGCGTGCCTCGCGAGAAGATCATTGAGGTCGGATATCCAAGGAATGACATTTTGTATTCGGAGCGGGCAGATGAGATCGCAAAAGAAGTGAAGAAAGAATTTGGCATTCCGGAAGATAAGCGCGTTATCCTGTATGCGCCGACATGGCGAGACAACCAGTTTTATGGAAAAGGAAAATACAAATTCACACTGGCGATGGATCTGGAGCGTATGCGGAAAGAGTTTGGAAAAGACAGTGTCATTCTGCTTCGTACGCATTATTATATCGCTGACAGTCTGGATTTGACCGGACTGGAAGATTTTGTATACAACGGAAGCACCTACAACGATGTATCCCGTTTGTATCTGGCAAGTGATATTTGTATCACGGATTATTCATCCGTATTTTTTGACTATGCGAACCTGCGTCGCCCGATGCTGTTCTTTGCGTATGATTATGAAGATTATAAAGACGAGATCCGCGGAATGTATTTTGACATGAATACCGAACTTCCGGGACCGATTGTACAAACCAATGATGAACTTGTGGATGCCCTGCATCATATCGATGAAATTTCGGAGAAATACAAAAAACGTTATGACCGCTTTTATGACAAATTCTGCCATGTAGATGACGGACATGCGTCAAAACGTGCGATCGATATTGTGTTCGAAGGGGCAAAACCTACTTTTGCAGAAACGGAGGAATGATGTGAGAACCGTGATTCGATATATCGTAAAAAAGCTGGTTATCCTGTTGTACCGGATTATGTGTGTGATCATACCGGTCAATAAAAAGCGTATTGTATTTGACTCCAGTCTCGGAAAAAGCTATTCGGGAAATCCGCGTCATATCTTTGAATATATGGTAGAAAATGGCTATCAGGAAAAATGGGAATGCACGTGGTTTTACGAAAATGACCCATATCCGATACCGGGGGATGGCTATCAGTTCCGATATGGACGATTGCGATACTTATATTATATGGCAACTGCGAAAGTGTGGGTGTTTGACTGCCGCCAGCCGGAATGGCTGATCAAGCGGAAGGGCTGTTATTACATTCAGACATGGCATGGAACACCGCTGAAAAAGCTGGTTCTTGACATGGAAGATGTGTTTATGGTAAATGAGACGGATATCGAGTCCTATCAGAAGGGATTTGTGAAAAATGTGCAGAGCTGGGATTTTCTCATTTCCCAGAATCCGTTTTCCACGACGACATTCCGGCGCGCATTTGATTTCAATAAATGTATGCTGGAGATCGGATATCCGCGTAATGACATATTGTTTAAAAAGAACAATGAGGAAGATATCGTGCGGTTAAAACGCCGCCTGGGGCTGCCGCTGGATAAGAAGATCCTGCTGTATGCACCGACGTTCCGCGATGATGAGTTTAATGAAAATTCGAGTTACAAATTCAGTCCGAAGCTGTCGTTTCAGAAATTGAAAGAGGCGCTGCAGGAGGAGTACATTTTGATCGTCAAATATCATTATCTCATCATGGATTACATTGACTGGTTCCAGCACAAAGGATTTATCTATCATTTTGACCAGAGTAATGACATTGCGGAGTTATTTTTGGTGTCCGATATGCTGATCACGGATTATTCCTCTGTCATGTTTGACTATAGTATATTACACCGACCAATGTTCTTTTATGCATACGATCTGGATAAATACAAAAATGATCTGCGTGGTTTTTATTTTGATTACCGCGGGGAGATGCCGGGACCGATTTCGGCGGATACCGATGAATTGATCCGTGATATCAAAAATTACAATGCTTCCGAATACGAGGAGCGTTATGAAAATTTCCGCAAAAAATACAATTGCTGGGACGACGGAAATGCCTCGGCAAAAGTGGTGGATACAATAAAAGAATTATTGTAACTATTCAGGACGCCCCTCCCCGCACATTCGCATTTCGAACACTTCGTGTTCTTTCTCGCCTTTGACAAGG